>Ga0197142_1000608_pt1 | contig 33191 bp, 30 predicted proteins | sample GBS60_MetaG_FD_148614 | JGI IMG/M metagenome (GOLD analysis project Ga0197142, IMG submission 148614) | Sediment microbial communities from Great Boiling Springs, Gerlach, Nevada, United States - GBS 60_MetaG | ecosystem: Environmental > Aquatic > Thermal springs > Hot (42-90C) > Sediment...
AGGACAATCAGCTGTTTTAACAATACACCGAGCATAGAGAGAATAGTTTATGCAGTAATAAGCAGACTAAATGACCAGTGGAGTATTAAACCCTTAAAAGAATTTACACAGAAGTATTGACATGACCAAGGCAATTCGGGAACTTGACAATATACTTAATTAGACAATATAATTAAAAAGATATAAGGAGTTTGCTGGTACGCCAGCATGTTCTTTGCCAATGAAAATTATAATATCAGAAATATCCGAAGAGGGGCTCTACATTAATCTTGAAGGCATGACTTTGGTGTCTCAGGTAGTAAATATTTTATCGCCCTTAAAGGGAGAACTCAGAATTGACAGGGTAGATAAAGAAGTAATTATAAAAGGATTTTATGACACCTCTATTGAGTTAGTCTGTAGCAGGTGCCTTAATACATTTAAAAAAGAGAGCAGCCACGATATATTTATAACCTTTCGTCCTTTATCTGAACTTAAAGGCGATGAAGTCTATGAACTTCATGATGGGGAGTTAGAAGTTGATTTTTATTCCGGGGATGAATTAGATCTCGATAGTTTGATTGAAGAAGAGATAATCCTGAGCATACCCATGAAACCCCTTTGCCATGAAGATTGCAAAGGTTTGTGCCCGAGATGTGGATCTGATCTGAACATAACAAGCTGTGGATGCTCACCTTTCATAAAAGATGAAAGGTTTGAGGTTCTCAAAAAACTCTTGAAAAAAGGAGACTGATATATGGCAAATCCAACGCACAGGCATACAAGGTCAAGGAGAGACAAAAGAAGGGCAAACTGGAAAGGTCAGATACCTAATATCATTAACTGCCCAGAGTGCCATGAGCCTACCCTTCCCCACAGGGTCTGCAGCAATTGTGGCTTCTATAACAAAAGGAAGGTTCTTGAGGTTATCGAAAAAGAATCATGAAAATTGCCCTCGATGCAATGGGCGGTGACCACGCCCCACAGGTAACAGTAGAAGGAGCTATTGAAACACTTAAGGAACACCCTGATATTGAGATTATCCTTGTTGGCGATACCTTAAGGATTGAAAAAGAGCTTGAGGGCAAAAAGAGATTCCCGAAGGACAGGCTTCACTTAAGACATGCCTCAGAAGTAATCTCTATGGATGAATCACCATCCTATGCCTTGAGAAGAAAAAAGGATTCATCCATAAAAAGGGCTATAGAACTTCATAAAGGAGGTGAAGCCCAGGCAGTTGTAAGTGCTGGACATTCTGGTGTGGCAATGGCTTCGGCACTATTTATACTTGGAAAAGTGCCAGGAGTTGATAGACCTGCCATAGCAGCATCACTCCCGACCTTGAAGAAGCCATTTGTTCTAATCGATGCTGGTGCAAATGTTGATTGTAAACCATCCAATATCCTCGAGTTTGCCTACATGGGTGTGGCTTATTACAGGTCTGTTTTTTCTATTGATAATCCAAGGGTTGCCCTTTTAAGCATAGGAGAAGAAGACACAAAAGGTAATGAGCTTACCAAGGACGCCTTCAGGCTCCTAAAGGCATCAGGGCTTAATTTTAAAGGTAATATAGAAGGAAAGGATTTATTTATTGGAGAGGCTGATGTTATAGTCTGTGATGGTTTTATAGGAAATATAGTCCTGAAATTGAGCGAAGGCCTTGCCGAGGTTATTATGAAGATGTTAAAAAGGGAGATTTCTGATATCTCCACTGGGAGAATTGCCTATCTTCTCATGAAACCAGCTCTAAGGAGGTTTAAGAAAAAGACAGATTATGCTGAATACGGTGGCGCTCCCCTTCTTGGAATAAATGGAACCTGTATAATAAGCCATGGACGATCCTCGGCAAAGGCTATCAAGAATGCTATTCTTGTTGCCTCAAATCTTGCAAAGGCTGGGCTTCATAGGATTATCTCACAGGAACTTTCAAGCATAAAAGGGACTCTCAAGAGAGATTTAGAAATTCCTACCCTTAACGAGGTCTCCAGCTAAGAGATGCTCACCAGAATAATCTCAACAGGCTCTTATATGCCAGAAAAGGTCATGACAAATCATGACCTTGAAAGGATGGTTGAGACCTCTGATGAATGGATTACAGAAAGAACAGGTATCAAGGAAAGGCGAATTGCAAGACCTGATCAGGCTGCTTCAGATTTGGCTTTAGAGGCAGCTAAAAGGGCACTTAAAAAGGCGCAGCTCAAAGTAGATAAGATTGATCTGATAATTGTTGCCACTGTAAGCGGTGATATGCCTATACCATCAACAGCCTGTATTCTTCAGAAAAAACTTGGGGCAGTTAATGCTGCTGCCATGGATATAAATGCAGCATGCTCAGGTTTTATATATGCCCTATCTGTAGCAGATGCCTTTATCAAATCAGGTAAATATAAAAAGGTTCTAGTTGTAGGGGCTGAGGTCCTGTCAAAATTTACAGACTGGCAGGACAGGACTACTTGTGTCCTTCTTGGTGATGGCGCTGGTGCAGCTGTTCTTGTGCCTGATCATGGAAGGGGAATACTCTCGGTGGACATATATTCTGACGGCAGACTATGGGACCTTCTCCATATCCCTGCAGGTGGATCAGTAATGCCAGCATCAAAAGAGACTGTTGAAAAACGCCTCCATTATGTAAAAATGAAAGGGAATGAGACATTTAAAGTAGCAGTAAGAACCCTCGAAACCCTTGTTGTTGAGACATTAAAAAAGAACAATCTCAAACCCTCTCAACTCAGCCTCCTTATCCCCCATCAGGCAAATCTAAGAATCATAAAGGCAACGGCAGAACGACTTGGCCTTCCAATGGAAAAGGTTGTTGTAAACCTCACAAGATACGGTAATACCTCTGCAGCATCGATTCCTGTTGCCCTTGATGAAGCCGTTGAAGAGGGAAGGGTTAAGGACGGTGACTATATAATGCTTGAGGCCTTTGGCGGGGGACTCACCTGGGGTTCAGCCCTTATCAGATGGTAGGTTCTTGCTTCTCCTCTCCTTCCTCTTTTTATAGTACTGATAGACATGCCATCTTCTGAAGAGTCTCTCGATCTTGTCCCTGTAGGCAAGGGCAAGCAGGATAACAACTATTGCTATACCAGCAAGAAAGGAGAATCTCATATATTGATGGGTTTTTATATAACTACCACCAAGAGTAAGAAGGATCGTTCCAAAGAGCCTTCCTGTACCACTAATTACAAGAAATTCCAGCGTTGTTAAACGTCCAAGGCCGAGGATATAACAGAGATAATCCTTGGGGAAACCAGGGATGAGAAAAAGCAGAAAAACCAGAAATACTGCCTTATGATGGAGAAGATAATCAAACCTCTCAAGGGTATTTCTATCAACAAACTTCTCTACTAAGGGCCTTCCAAAGGTCCTTGAAAGGGCAAAGGCTATGTAAGAACCAATAGTGAGTCCGATTGTGGAAAAAAGCACCCCAAAAACAGGACCATAGAGATACCCACCGAGAAGACCTGTCACCTCTCCAGGGATTGGAGATACCACAACCTGAAGGGCCTGAAGAAGGATAAAACCAATAAATGAGAAAGCTCCAAAACCCTTGAGAAAGCGAATTATTCTTTCTTTGTCAAGGAAATATTGGATTAAACCTGTCTTATAAAAGACAACACTAAGGCCTACGATAATAAACAGAATAATCAGAAGACCTATCCAGATCCTGTTTCTAAAAGAATTATTTTTTATATCCCTTTCCAAATCGGGTATTCCCTGTCTGAACAGCCCTCACCCTCTCTTCACTCCTTCTTCCGAAGTGGCGTCCGCTGGAGCCGAATAAAGATTGTTTCCCTTCCCCTTAAGGAAGGGAATAAAAAGCCCCCCTCCTTGTGGGAGGGGGTTATGGTGAGGCCTTTCATGACTTCAATTTTTCTATAAATGGTTTTATAAGGTCAACAGGCACGGGGAATATTATGGTTGAATTTTTCTCAGAGGATATTTCAAGAAGCGTCTGGAGGAATCTTAATTGTAGGGCTGTTGGCTCTGATGCGATTATCTTTGCTGCATCAGCGAGCTTCTGGGCTGCCTGAAATTCACCTTCTGCATGAATAACCTTTGCCCTTCTCTCCCTTTCTGCCTCTGCCTGACGGGCAATTGCCCTTAACATCTCTGTTGGAAGATCAACATTTTTCACCTCAACAGCTGTAACCTTTATGCCCCATGGCTCTGTCTGAAAGTCTATAACCCTCTGAAGCTCGGCATTCAACTCATCCCTTTTTGTGAGAAGATCATCGAGCTGACTCTGCCCAAGGATACTTCTCAGGGTTGTCTGGGCTATCTGACTTGTTGCATAGTAATAATCCTCAACCTCTGTTATCGCTTTTGCAGGATCAACCACCCTGAAATAAACAACAGCATTAACCTTCACAGTCACATTATCCTTTGTAATGACATCCTGAGGGGGAACATCCATGGTAACTGTCCTGAGACTCACCTTAACGAGCCTATCAATAATTGGCCAGATTATAACAAGGCCCGGACCTTTTACTGGAATAAGCCTTCCAAGCCTGAAAACAACACCTCTTTCATATTCCTTTAATATCTTTATAGCACTCGAGAGAAAATAAAGAACAAGGAATAGAATGGCTATAAAGGTATAGAAACTTAGCGGTATCATAAGTTACCTCCTAAGACCGAAGATTTTCAACCTTGCCGAAAAAATTTCGGCTAATCTAACTTCTTAACCTTTAATCTTAGCCCAGATACAGCCTCAACCCTTACCCTTTCTCCACTCTTTATGGGCTCGTCACTGAAAGCAGACCATATCTCTCCCCTAACATAGACCATTCCGTCATCCTTTATATCACTCCTCGCAATACCTTCAAGACCCACTATACCCTCAGCCCCTGTCACGGGCTTCCTCTTCCATGCTTTAAAGGCAAGGGTAAAAGTAATAACAAAAAATAAGGCAGTAACAATAACTGCTGGAAGTATCACATACAAAGAAAGTCTGAAGAATGGCGCTGGGCTTTCAAAAAGCATAATAGAACCGATGATCATTGATATAATCCCTCCAAGGGTTAGAATCCCGTGGGATACAATCTTCACCTCAAGAATAAAAAGTATTATGGCAAGGATGATGAGTAAAATCCCGGCATAGTTGACTGGTAATGTCTGAAAGGCATAAAAGGCAAGAATCAGACATATGCCACCAAGGACACCAGGGAAAATACTACCCGGATTTGTCAATTCGAAGAAAAGGCCATAGATACCAAGAAGCATTAATATATAAGCAACATTTGGATCACTTATAAGGTCAAGAACACGCTGTCTGAATCCCATCTCTTCCCTGATTAACCTTGCCTGTGCTGTGCGGATAGTTAGTTCACCAAAGGCAGTCTTTACCTTCCTTCCATCGATCTTTCTTAAAAGTTCATCAAGATCTTTTGCAATAAGATCAATTACTTTAAGCTCAAGGGCCTCTTTTTCTGTAGCAGACACGCTCTTTCTCACCGCATCCTCAGCCCAGCGAACATTTCTGCCCCTTGCTTCAGCAAGGGACCTTATGTAGGCAGCGGCATCATTGGTAACCTTCTTTGCCATCTCCTTATCCATCTTTTCACCCACAGCTACGGGATGGGCAGCTCCAATATTTGTCCCTGGTGCCATGGCAGCAACATGGGAGGCTATTGTTATAAAAGCGCCTGCTGAGGCAGCCCTTGCTCCACTTGGTGATACATACACAACAACGGGAATGGCACTTCCGATCATCTCTTTAATAATTGTTCGCATAGATGTATCAAGACCACCCGGGGTATCAAGCTCCATCACGATAAGTGAGAACTTCTTTTCATTTGCCTTCTTTATAGCCTTTACAATAAATTCTGCTCTGGCTGGGTTTATCACACCATCAACCTTAAGAATCATAATCTCAATACCTGGAGATTCTTCCTTTGCTGGAATTTTCAAGACCAGAAGAGGAGAAAATAAAAGGAATAGAAGCCCTATTACTATCTTCAATGTTTTCATTAAATTAATTATATCATAATGGTAACTCCCTTGTCTCTCCACCACTATTTATGTTATTCTTATTTACTTAGCTGGATGGCCTGCAGTTTTCCTTGCGGTAAACTGCAGGGACAAACGCGCGAAGTGATAAAAAATTCCCGACATTTTTTGGTTGACAGCCCGGCGTAGCCAGGCATAAAAATTTATTGAAAGGTGGTGAGAAGATGGCACTTACTAAAGAACAGAAAAGGGCACTTGTTGAATCATTTAAGCTCCATGAGAAAGATACAGGTTCACCTGAAGTACAGGTAGCCCTCCTTACAGAAAGGATTAACTATCTCACAGAACATTTTAAGATTCATAAAAAAGACCACCATTCAAGAAGGGGTCTTCTGAAACTTGTAAGTCAAAGAAGAAAATTACTTGATTATCTCAAGACTGTTGATAGATCAAGATATGAAAAACTAATAGAAAGGCTCAATTTGAGAAAATAACATATGCACAGGGTAGATATTGAATTCAGGGGTAAAAGACTCAGTATAGAAACAGGTGAACTTGCAAAACAATCCGATGGAGCAGTCCTTGTAACTTATGGCGATACCGTAGTCCTTGCCACTGTAGTGGCAGCAAAAAAGGCCTCAGAAGTTCTTGATTTTATTCCTCTTACCATAGACTATCAGGAAAAGGCCTATTCAGCTGGTAAGATCCCTGGCGGTTATTTTAAAAGAGAGGGTAAACCATCGGAAAAAGAGATTCTTACCTCAAGGCTCATTGACAGACCCATAAGGCCCCTGCTTCCAAAGGGGTTCTTTTATGAGACACAGGGTATTGCATCTGTGCTTTCCTTTGGAGATGAAAATGTTGCAGACATCCTTGGTATTATTGGTATGTCTGCTGCTCTGATGGTGTCAGATATACCCTTTAATGGTCCGATAGGAGCCGTAAGGGTGGGCAGGATTGATGGTCAATTTATATCAAATCCTGACCTAACAGAATCTGAGAAATCAGACCTCTCTCTGGTTGTGGCCGCAACCGAGCAAGCAGTTGTTATGGTCGAGGGTGGTGCTAATGGCGTCACTGAATCAGTTATACTTGAGGCACTTGAATATGCCCACGAGGAAATCAAAAAACTTCTTCCCTTTCAACATGAATTAAGAAAACTCGCAGGTAAACAAAAAAGAGCCCCAATAGAAATAAAGCTTGATGAAGATATGAAGCAGAAGGTTAAAGAATATGTCATTGAAAGAATGAAGGAATATATAAGGATTCCTGGCAAACAGCAGAGACAGGCAGCCCTTGATATGCTTCTTGAAGAGACAATCAAAACACTCAATCCTGAAGGAGACAGGCAGAGGGAGATATCCATAATCTTTAATGAACTTGAAAAAGACCTTGTCAGATCGATGATTCTTAACGAAGATATCAGGGCAGATGGAAGAAGACCTGACGAGATAAGACCGATATATTGCAAGGTGGGTCTTCTGCCAAGGGCCCATGGTTCTGCCCTTTTTGTGAGGGGCGAAACCCAGGCCCTTGCAGCAGTAACCCTCGGAACACATGAGGATGAACAGAAGATAGATAGCCTTGAAGGTGAAAGTTATAAGTCCTTTATGCTTCATTATAATTTCCCACCATTCAGTGTGGGAGAGGTAAAGCAACTGAGGTCACCAGGAAGAAGAGAGATAGGTCATGGAGCCCTTGCAGAAAGAGCTCTTAAGCCAGTTGTACCATCTAAGGATGTATTTCCTTATACAATACGGGTGGTTTCTGATATCCTTGAATCGAACGGCTCATCATCTATGGCCACAGTTTGTGCAGGCACTCTCGCCCTTATGGATTCAGGAGTACCCATAAAGGCACCTGTAGCTGGTATCGCAATGGGACTCATAACAGATGGAAACAGATATAAAATCCTCACAGATATACTGGGTCTTGAAGACCATCTTGGTGATATGGACTTCAAGGTTACTGGCACAATTGATGGTATCACAGCCTTTCAGATGGATGTAAAAATAGGAGGTGTCTCAAGAGAGATTATGCAGGAGGCCCTTGAACAGGCTCGAAAAGGCAGACTCTATATCCTTAAAAAGATGGAAGAGGCGATAGCGGCTCCGAGAAAATCCCTTGCACCCCATGCGCCAAGGATCTATACAATTCAGATAAAACAAGATAAGATCAGGGATGTTATAGGAACAGGGGGTAGGGTTATAAGGGGAATTATAGAACAGACTGGGGTAAAGATAGAGATCGAGGACTCGGGTCTTGTAAATATTGTGGCAACTGATGAAGAATCTGCAAGAAAGGCCATTGATATTATCAAGGGTATTGTGGAAGAACCGGAGGTGGGGAAAATATACCTTGGAAAGGTTAAAAAGATAGTTGATTTCGGAGCCTTTATAGAGATACTCCCTGGCACTGAGGGTCTTCTTCATATATCCCAGATATCTCACAGAAGAATTGCAAAGGTCTCAGATGTCCTCAAGGAAGGTGATGAAGTCCTTGTAAAGGTCGTAGAGATAGATAACCAGGGCAGGATTAAACTTAGTAGAAAAGAGGTTCAAAAAGATGAATTTAATTCGGATAAAAGATCTGTGAGATTATAAATAAATTCACAAGTCCTTGATCTAATTATTTTTTTAATAAAAGGCTCCCCCCAACCTTTTCCTTCCTAAAATCTGTTAAACTATAATCTGTGTAAAGACTGCCTTCAATAATTAAGAGATTTAAAAGAGGCGTAACAGGTAAGTTTCTCCAATAACGTAAATAGGATATAGCATGGCTGGCTTTTTGGTGGCGAGGTAACAGTTTGGCAAAATTTCACGGGTCTTGGCAGGGCTTTGCCCCTTTGAATCCCTAATAAAAAATAAAATTTTATTTAAATTAGGGAGGTTGAGGGACTCTGTCCCTCAAAGTGTAGTTTAAATTTTGCCGAAAAGACAGCCTGTAGAATTTTTGAAAAACTAAACTGTTACAGGGAGGTCATTACATGGAGTTTAAAAAGGAATATCTCAGCAATGGGATACCTGTTGTAATGGTACCTATGAAACAATTCCGTTCTGTCTCAATAGGTATATGGGTGAGGACAGGTTCCAGATTTGAGGCGCCAGAAGAAAATGGTATTTCCCATTTTCTTGAGCATATCTTCTTTAAAGGTACTCCAAGCCGTTCCCAGAAGGATATAGCCATAGAGATCGACTCCATAGGTGGTGAACTAAATGCCTTTACCTCGAAAGAAACAACTACTTTCTATATCAGGGTATTAGACCAGTTTCTTGAAAAGGGTATTGACCTCTTGAGTGATATATTCATCAACTCAGTATTTCCTGAAGAAGAGATAGAAAAGGAAAAATCGATTATAAAAGAAGAGATAAAAATGGTTGAGGACACACCCGATGATTACATCCATGACCTCTTTCACCACACAGCCTGGGATAACTCAGGGCTCGGTCAGTCCATCCTTGGCAGAAGAGAGACGATAAAGACATTTACAAGGGAAAAACTCCTAAATTATAAAAAGAAATTTTACGGAACAAAGGACATAATAATATCCTGTGCTGGAAGGTTTGAACCAGAGAGGCTAATAGGACTCCTGAACAGATATTTCGGCTCTATGGAACAGGGCTCAGATCCACCAAATATAACAAAACCCTCCTTTCATTACAGAAAGGATATACACAAAAAGGACCTATCGGAGGTACACCTCTGTCTTGGGGTTGAAGCCTTTGAACTTTCAAGTCCTTATAGATACCATCTCTCGATCATCAATGCAATTCTTGGTGGAGGGGTTAGTTCAAGGCTCTTTCAGGAGATAAGGGAAAAGAGAGGTCTTGCCTACTCCATTTACTCCTTTGTCCTTGGTTTTCTCGATACAGGTCTTCTGGGTGTTTATGCCGGGACATCCAAGAAGCGATACAATGAGGTAATCGACCTTGTAATCAATGAAATGAACAACCTTAAAGATACCATTACAGAAGAGGAGCTCCAGAAGGCAAAAGACCAGATAAAGGGTAATCTTGTTCTCGGCCTTGAATCAACGGGTAATACCATGTCCTATATTGCGAGACAGGAGATTTATTATGGGAGGTATATCTCTATTGAAGAGACAATCAAACAGATTGAAAAGATAAAACTTACTGAGATAAGGGAACTTGCTGAGAGACTCACAGGCAAAAATATCTTTGCCATTACCCTGCTGGGACCTGTAAAGGAATGAATAAAAGGATACTCCTTGTCGGACTAACGGGTAACTTTGGCTCTGGGAAAAGCTATGTCCTCAATCTTTTTAAAGACCTTGGAGCCATTACCATCAATTCAGATGAAGTAGTAAGGGAACTCCTTAGAAAGGAGGAGATTAAAAAAGAGATAAAGGACCTTCTCGGTGAAGGTATCGTGATGCCAGACGGAGAGCTCAACAGAAAAGCCATTGCTGATATTGTATTTAATGATGCCTATCTGAGGTTAAAACTTGAGAACATAATCCATCCGGAGGTATTCAGGGAGATAGAAAGGAGAACTGCGGAAATAAATGAAGAAAGTATAGTGATTGTAGAGGTTCCTGTGCTCTTTGAAAGAGGATACCAGAGCAAATTCCAGAGGATTATCACAGTCTATTCAGATGATGAGACTGCCATTAAAAGGCTGACTTTAAAGGGGCTAACAAGAGAAGAGATTATTAAGAGATGGAACTCTCAATTCCCCTATGATAAAAAGATAAGAGCCTCTGATTTTATAATAGATAACTCCGAAGGGAAGGACATTGTGAGTCAGGTGAGAAGGATATACAGTCAGCTAAAAAATGAGATAAACAAAGGAGATAGAAATGGAGATTAAAAGGCTTGAGGATATAAAGGAACCGCTAAAAAATACTGTCCTCACCATAGGAAATTTTGACGGCGTTCATCTTGGACACCAGAAGATTATTAAAGAGGTCGTCCAATCAGCAAAAAAACAGAGGGGTACCTCTATTGTTATGACCTTTGATCCCCATCCAGCCAGATTTTTCAATCCAGAAAAGGAATTCCATCTCCTTACGCTCTGTGACGAAAAGGCAAGGATTATAGAAAAACTTGGTGTTGATATGCTCCTCTGTGTTAAATTTGATAAGACCTTTGCAAATCTTGAACCTGAGGCCTTTATCAAGGATATCCTTATTGAGCGATTGAGGGTTAAAGAGATTATAATAGGCCCTGACTATAGATTTGGGAAAGCAAAGAAGGGCGACATCGAACTTCTTAAAAGAGAAGGGAAAAAAAACGGATTCAGGGTAAGGGTTATAAATCCAGTAAAACTGAAAGGTGAGGTCATAAGCAGCACAAAGATAAGGAGTCTTATCGAAAAGGGTGATGTTAAAAAGGCAGGTCTCTTCCTTGGACGGCCCTATAGCATTGAGGGTGCTGTAGTAAAAGGTACAGGCAGAGGGGCAACAATCCTTGGATTTCCCACAGCCAATATCCTTTCAGGAGCAGAACTCATTCCGAAGAAAGGTGTTTATGCCGTTAAGGTAAGTCTTGAAGAACCATTCCACGAAAAGAAAAAAAAGGAGAACCTCCTTGATGGGGTTATGAATATCGGAACTAATCCGACCTTCGGAAATCGAGCATTAACCCTTGAGGTTCATATCATGGACTTTCATGAGGATATTCTTAACAGATTCATAAAGGTTTACTTTATTGAGAGGTTAAGGGATGAAAAAAAATTCTCAACACCAGAGGCCTTAAAAAAGGCAATTGAAAAAGATATTGAACAAGCAAAAAAAATTTTTAGCAAAAAGCACCTTACAATTACATAGTATTAATCTACTATTTATCTACCAAAATCAGAGGGGATCAACTTCACATCTGATATCCATGCCCTCGCATTTCAGAGAAGTAATTATCTCCTGAAGCTCCTTCATTCCGCTACCCTTCTTCAGTCTCAAAAGAAATCCTGTCTGAAAAGTACCCCCTTTTTTTCTTCTCTTAACCTTCAGGTCTCTTACGGAGCATGAAGGTATCGTCTGTAATCTCTGCAATATCTCCTCCTGCTTAATCTGTCTTTTTGAATAGACCCTTATGAGAATCAGCCTCCCATAAGGAGGAAGTCTGTGAAGTCGCCTGAGTCTTAATTCAGAAATGGCAAAACCTTTGTAATCAAGATTTCTGATATACTTAAAAATCTCGTGTTCTGGTACCCTTGTCTGTACAATTATCTGACCACCCGGTTTTACCTGATCTCTTAATAAAAATACCTCCTGAAAAAGCTTCTCTGCCGCCCTGTAATCTGGCATATTAAGGATTATATCAGCATCAAGCATAACAGCCAGTGAAAATAAATCTCCTGAAGGTCTTTTCTTTGAGCTCAAGGCTATCATTATAGAATCCTGACCCTCCATTTCTGACTTCTCACCCCTGATATCTGACAAAATCTCTTTTACCCTCTCTATACCGATAGACCTGTGCTCAAGACCTGAGCTATTACAGTAGGGACATAAAAATGGAACTTCTATTTGATTCTCACAGACCCTACATCTAAGGATCTTTTGATTCCTATAATAAACAAGGACTCCCTCACATTCACATCTTAAAACCTTCCCGCAGTCACGGCAGTAAATAATTGAATATCCCGTCCTTGGAAGCAATAAGAGAACCCTTTGATTCTTTTTGAGTAGATCATTTATCTCCTTTATAAGTCTCTCTGAAAGGATATTAACTTCTCTGGTAAATGGGCCCTTTCTAATCCTGTTAATTATTATATGCCTGTTGTTTTTGACCCTTCCTTCAGATTCGATTAGTCTGTATTTCCCTATCTTTGCATTGTAGAAGGATTCAATAGAAGGGACCTCAGAACAAAGGTATATAGGGATATTCTCAAGATAAGCCCTCATTACTGCTACATCACGAGTATTAAGATAAGGTGACTCTTCCTGCTTGTAATAGGGAGAAGACTCATCGAGGACAATAATGCCAGCGGGCCTGAAGGGCAAGAATAGAGCACTCCTTGTTCCTATTACAATTGGACCATCCTGAGGAGAGGCATTAAGAAGAGCCATATAATTTTTTTCAAGCCCTTTCTGGCCTAATTTACTATGGTAAAGAATAAGCCTCTCTTTATATCGTGGCAAAAGAATATCCCTGACGGTTTCAGCCATCTCAATGGACGGAACTATTATAATGACTCCAAATGCTCCGAACTCCTGTAAAAGTCTCGATAACCTATCGGTCTTTAAAATATCCTCCATAACAAGGGTTGCACTATAAGAGGTATGAGTTAAAGGCTTAAGGCTAAAGGCTGAAGAGGACCTTTCTTGTAACTGAATCCTTTTTTTCTTCTTGAAGATAAAAGAAGGCACCATGCTTTTAAGGACTGTCCCCTCTTCTGAAAGATAGTATCCTGAAGCCCACTCAAGAAGGGTGAGAAGCTGAGGGGTTAATAGAGGGACTTCAAAGACGATCCTATTCAGTGCTAATGCCTCACCATCAAATCTTTCCCTCAGTCTTAAGACAAGGCCGATTTTTAGGCCCTTCCTCAGAGGTGCCTCTACAAGCATACCTGGCTGTAATTTATCCTTAAATTGTAAAGGGACACGGTAGGTCAGAAAACGGAGTCTCAAAGGGAAAACTACATCACAGTATATTTCCGATCTGCTCATAAGATTATTCTTTTTAATGAAGACTTTCTAAAAATTAACATTTAACAAAAGGGACCGTCAACAAAAAGTAGTTTTATATTTGATATGTTTGGGCCTATGGCCTGAAACATGGAACCATGAATTTATGATATAATTTTTTATGGTTCTTCTCAATCAACTGAATACCCTATTCAAGAAGCACGGTGTAAAGATTGCCTATCTTTTTGGATCTCAAAAGGAAAAGGGGCTGGAATTCCTTAATGGAAATCCTGTAGAGGTCGATAGGGGCTCAGACCTTGATGTGGGCATTGTATTTAAAGTATTTCCAAAAGATGCCTATCGGGTATATGGTGAAATATACGCTGATCTTGTAGATCTCCTTTACCCTTTTGATGTAGATATAGTCTTTTTACAAGAAACAAACCCTCTTTTTCAGTATGAAGCGATTAAGGGAGAAATAATATTCTGCGATGAGCAGGATTTCCTTGATAAATACGAAGAGCTCGTTATGAAAAAGGCAGAGGACCTGAGATGTAAGAAAGGGGAGTTCGAAATGGATTTCCTTCAGGCGGTGAAGGATGGTTATTTCACGATTGAACATAGATAAAATAGAAAGAGGACTTTCAACGAAAAATTTATTTCCGAAATAGTCGTGTTTGTTGAGCATTACAAAAAGGCAATAAAGCCTTTATAATATTAAGTGTAAAGGAATTTCATTAAGAGATTCCTATAAAACTCATTTAAAAGGATCTAATGTATGAAAAAAAAACATCCTAAAATAACAAATTTTCCTGATGCCCAAAAAGGATCACATAACCTGTTACCTTACTTTTTAATCCTTCTATTTCTTCTACTTTCAGCCTGCGGTTATTTAACAAAAAAACAGATGACCATTTCTGAACCATTAACAGGGAAAGATGAATCAGAAAAGGTTCTTCCCGCGGAGCCAGAAAATCCTTATTTCTACTATATCCTCGGTTATCAAGAAGAATTGAAGGGGGAATGGCAGAAGGCCCTTGAGTATTATAGGAAGGCCGAGTCCCTTGACCCTGAGTCAGTTTTTCTTAAGATTCAGATAAGTAATCTCCTCATAAGAACAGGAAGAATAGAAGAGGCAACTCAGAAGGCTGAAGAAGCCTTAAGGATTAATCCTGACAATGTCCCAACCCTGATCCTCCTTGGCCAGCTCTATAATGCCCAGAAAAGGACTGAAGATGCCATCAAGGTCCTCATATCTGCTGTAGAAAAAGAGCCAAAAAACAGAGAGGCCTATATCTTCCTTGGAAGCATCTATGCATCTCTGAAAAGGTTTGATGAAGCTCTATCTCTTTTTGATAAACTTAGTAAAGAGGAACCAGAAGAGCCCCTTGCTTATTTCTATTCGGGTCTCCTCTATCTGGAGAAAAATTCTCCTGAAAAGGCAGAAGAGTATTTTAAAAAGGCCATAGAAAAAAGGGAGGATTTTGAAGGTGCCTACTTCTATCTTGGCCTCTTAGAGGAGATGAAGGAGAATCTGAAAGAGGCAGAAAGGTATTATAAAAAAACCCTTGAGCTCAATCCCCATAATCTGCAAGCAAGAAATAGATTAAGCCAGCTCTACATAAGACAGAAATCTTACAAAGAGGCAATCACAGAGCTCAAAGAGTTTCTGAAACTTTTACCTCAGGATCTTGATGCCCACATGAGGCTTGGACTCCTCTATATGCAACAGGAGCTTTATAATAAGGCAATAGAGGAGTTCAGATTGATTCTCCAGAAAAGACCAGATGCAATTGAGCCAAGATATTATCTTGCCCTCAGCCTTGGAGAACTCGGTAAGAATGATGAGGCAATAAAGGAACTCCAGAGGATTCTTGAACATGACCCTGAAAATATCAATGCCCTTTTGGGCCTCGGAAATTTCCTTGCAAGACAAAAGAGATATAAAGAGGCCCTTGAGATCTATGAAAAACTCCTTAATCTCATACCAGACAGGCCTGATCCCTATCTGATAACAGGAAGCATCTACATCCAATTAAACGATATAGACAAAGCGATAGAGCTCCTGTTGAAGGGAACAGAGCGTTTCCCTGACCATCCTGATATGCATTTCAATCTTGCCGTTGCTTATGAGAAGAAAAAAGACTTTAGCTCCATGGAAAGGGAATTAAGGAAGACTATAGAGCTCGACCCTGAACATTATGAGGCCATGAACTATCTTGGTTATTCCTTTGCAGAAAGAGGGATAAATCTTGATGAGGCCCTGAGATTAATCCAGAGGGCCCTTGAACTTAAACCCAACAGTGCCCATATTATTGATAGCCTTGCTTGGGTGTATTACAAGATGAAAAGATACAATGATGCCCTAAGGGAGATGAAGAGGGCAATAGAGCTTATGAATGACGATCCAACCATGTTAGACCATCTTGGAGATATATATGATGCCCTCGGCATGAAAGACCTTGCAAGGGAGTCCTGGAAAAAAGCCCTTGAATTTATAGACAAAGAGCCAGGACTTAAAGAGAGCATAGAGAAAAAACTTTCAAGGTAGTGATCCTTCAAGCACCAGCAAAGATAAACTGGTTCCTGAAAGTAGGTCAAAAAAGACCTGATGGATATCATGAGATCCTGAGCCTCATGCAATTTATAACCCTTTATGATGAACTCTCTTTTACCCCCTCAGAAGACATAACTGTTAGTATCGAAAATCCTGAAATGCTAAATATCCCTATGAAGGATAACCTCGTCTTCAAAGCAGCCCTTAAACTCAAAGAGATAACAGGCACCGTGAAAGGTGCATCTATAAAGATAAAAAAGGAGATACCTTCAGGAGCTGGCCTTGGTGGTGGTAGCTCAGACGCTGCTGTAACCCTTAAGGGATTAAATGACCTCTGGTCCCTTGGACTTAAAAATAACGAGCTTATGGATATTGCATCCAGGCTTGGCTCTGATGTGCCTTTTTTTCTTAATGGACCTGCTGCGGTTGTAAGGGGAAGAGGAGATATAGTGGAAAGGATAAACCTTAAGGAATCCTATATCCTCTTACTTGTAAAACCTCCAATCAGTATCTCTTCCAGCTGGGCCTATTCAGAGCTTGACAGAGTAAGGGGAACCTCAATCGTGAACTTGCCTTCGGTGGATATGTCTGTAGGAGAGTCAAAGTTAGGACTATGGAGTAGTAATCTTCATAATGACCTTGAGGAACCAGTCTTTATTAGTTATCCTGAACTCAAGGAGATAAAAGAAAAACTCTTAAAATCTGGAGCCCTTTACACTGCCATGACAGGCAGTGGTTCAACTCTCTTTGGTGTATTCAGAACTGATGAAGATGCTCATAAGGTGTCTTTAAACTTTAAAGATTTGTGGACAAAGGTGGTAAGGACAATAATTTAGAAAAAGGTCTTAAGTATCAAGGAAAGGATACCAGCTATAATAATGCCCAGCATCCATTTTACAAGTTTCAAGTCTGATTCTATTCTTGCTATTCTAAGTTCAACTGTATGGATATCCTCTTTAGTAGCAAGTCCCTTCTGAGAGGACTCTTCTATCTTATTAAGCACAACAATAAGGCTCTCAGTAGCATCTTCACCAAGTTTGTCTCTTAAAGGTTTTGGTATTGTTAATACAGGCATATTTAATTTTGACAAAAAGGCAAAGCCATGTCAAGATATCTGAGTAACCCTGAGAACCTCTTCAAGGGTTGTCACTCCTTTAAGAACCTTTCTCAGACCATCCATTCTTAATGTCTTCATCCCCTTAGATACTGCATACTGCTTTATTGTCTCACTATCCTTTTTCATGGAGATGAGCCCCCTTACTTCATTATCTATAACAAATACCTCAAAGAGTCCTGTCCTTCCAAAATAACCACTGCCATTACATTCAGGGCAACCCCTTCCTCTAAAAAGCCTCTCTGGTGGATTGTCAAAATAATCTTTTTCCGCAGGTAATGGTTCATAGTCGAGCTTACAGTAAGGGCATATAGTCCTCACAAGCCTCTGGGCAATAACACCTGAAAGGGATGAGGCAAGGAGATAGGGCTCTATGCCCATATCAAGAAGCCTTGTAATAGCAGAGGGTGCATCATTGGTATGAAGGGTGCTGAGGACGAGATGACCTGTGAGGGATGCCTGTATTGCAATCTCTGCTGTCTCGAGGTCCCTTATCTCTCCCACCATTATAACATCAGGGTCCTGCCTCAGGATTGACCTCAAACCACTTGCAAAGGTCAATCCTATCCTTGGATTTACCTGAATCTGACCAATACCCTTAAGCTGGTACTCCACAGGGTCTTCTATTGTAATTATGTTCTTTGTAACAGAATAGATCCTGTTAAGGAAGGCATAAAGGGTAGTGGTCTTACCGCTTCCTGTTGGACCTGTAACAAGTATTATGCCATTTGTCCTTGCCAGGAGGTCCTGTATCATACGAGAATGGTCATCCTCAAGACCAATCTCTTCAAGTCCTTTAATCCCCTGTTGTCTATCAAGAAGCCTTAATACTACCCTTTCTCCATAAACTGTTGGTATAATCGAAACCCTCACATCAATATCCCTTCCACCAATAAGGAGTCTTATCCTTCCGTCCTGTGGAAGCCTCTTTTCTGCTATATCAAGATTTGCCATGACCTTCACCCTTGTTACAAGGGCCTCCTGTATGAGCTTCGGAGGAGCAAGGACCTTTGTAAGAATCCCATCAATTCTATAGCGAATCTCGAGCTCTTTTTCATAGGGCTCTATATGGATGTCACTTGCCCTCTCTTTTACAGCCTCCTGGAGTATGGCATTCAGGAGTCTTATTATGGGAGCCTCTTCTGTAAGTTCAAGGAGGTCCTTTGGTCTCTCAAACTCTGTAGCAACACTGGAAAGGTCTTCGCCACTTATAGTCTCCATAACCTCCTCTGCTGAGCCAAGCTCAGCATAAAACCTTCCTATTAACTCAAGAAGCTCCTCTTTTGCAACCATTAACCATGAGGGTTTAAGACCTTTTTTCCGGGCTATATCAGATAGGCTGAGGATGCTGTTTTCATCAGAAACCAGTCCTATGAGTTCACCATCAGAGATCCTTAAAGGCAGGACAAGGTTTGCCTTTGCAAAGGAGATAGGTATCTCCCTAAGAAGTGATGGTTCAGGGGTGAGGTCCTTCAGTTCTATCCTGTTTAGCTCTAACATTGGAGTCTCTTATCTGTTCCGAAAATTTCCTTGTCATCCTTATCAATCTGATAAACTCCTTGCTCTTAATCTTCTGGTATTTCATCGAATCCCATCTTTCAGCTCTATTGTATAATTTGGCTCCACAAACTCTACCTCTGGTAATTCAGAAAGCCTTCTCAGGGCCTTCTTTATATCCATATCCTGAGGAAGTCCTACCCTGTAGGTATCGCTCTTCTCAAAATACTCTTTCACTAAAAGGTCCTCTTCTCTTAATATCTCCTTTATCCTCTCCTCAGATACACCTTTCTTAAATTTTATCATAACCTCACCTTCTACATATCTCTGGGCTGATATGCTGAATTCCCTCCCCTCTTTCGAACTAATCTCCTCAAGATCCTGAGCGTCTCTTACTATATGAGGAGTGATGAATACAAGGAGATTAGTCTTTGCCTTCTGAATGGCCTTGTATTTAAAAAGCCATCCAAGAAGAGGAATATCTCCAAGGAGTGGTACCTTTCTCTCAATCTCCTCCTGCTTTTCCTGCATAAGACCACTTATAACTACCGTCTGTTTATCCTTCACCACAACCGTTGTCTTTGTTGATCGTTTTGTTGTTGTAGGACCTATGTTTATCAGGATCTCTGTATTTGCCTCCTTCTTCACAGCTGATATCTCCTGATATATATCAAGCTTTACAAAGTCTCCTTCTGTGATATGGGGGGTGATCTTCAAGGTTATTCCAACATCCTTTCTCTCTATGGAGCTGAGAAGGATATTCTGGGCCGTGGCATCCCTTTCCCTTTTTGAGATAAAAGGCACATTCTCGCCAACAACTATCTCAGCCTCCTTATTATCTGATGTAAGGATCTTTGGAGTTGAAAGGACATTCACACTATCCCTAAACATATCAAGGCTGAAAAGGGCAGCAAAACCTGGAACTGTAAGGGTAGAGGTTGTTGCTGTGCCATCAGGTTTGATAGTGGTAATAGGTATATCAAGAAAATTTCCCATACCTCCTGCACTGAGGCCACTAAGACCTGTAATGATATTATAAAGGGTTGATGTGTCAACAGTACCGAATCCACCTATGACAACGGGCTCTCCTCCGCTCCTTCCAATTGCCCTCCACCTTGAGCCCAGCTCCTGAAGTTTATCTATAGAGGCCTCCACTATCATTGCCTCAACAAAGACCTGTCTTCGTTTTCTATCGAGCTGTTTTATTATCTCTACAAGATTCTGGTAATCAGCAGATGAGGCGACAATAACAAGGCTGTTTGTTGCCTTATCAGCAGATATGGTTATACCCAGGGGTGACTCAAAAACAGGTGGAGGTGCATGAGGACCACTGGTCTGGGGTCTCTGAGCTGTTCCCTTTATTATTCCATCAAGAACCTTTGCAAGCTCCTCTGCATCAGCATTCTCAAGGAAATAGACATTTATCCTGCCCTTAGCTCCTTCAGTCTGGACATCAATCAGTTCTATAAGTTTTTTTATTGACTGTTTTGTTTCTTGATCTCCAAATATTATAATGGCATTAAGCCTTGGCTCAGAGGAGACCCAGAAATCCTGCTGGCCTGGTTGTCTCTGAGCACGACCTTTTAATCTGGAGAATCCCTCATTTATAATCTTTGCAACCTGATCTGATGATGCATATTTCAAAAATATAATCTCTGGCTCAAGCTCCTTTGAAGGTTTATCAATGACCTCAACCATTCCAAGAAGTTTTTCTATATTTATGCCTGAATCAACAATAAGGATAAAATTCCCTGGACCAAAGGCTGATATATAGCCATCCCTTGACACCATTGGTTGAAGGAACTTTACAGCCTCATCAGCAGATATGTATTGAAGGGGCACGAGCCTCACGATATAGGCCTCATTCACCTTCACTGGTTCTTTTACAATTGGAAGCCCTTTCTGTCTCGCCTCCCCAAGAGGAAGGATCTTGTAGGCATCAACGCCTGAAGGCACCACTGTAAAACCCTTTAACTCAAGGACAGAGAGAAATAGGTCATAGGCCTCGTCAATACTAATCTTAGATGGAGCAATAATCGTGAGCTTTCCTTTAACCCTCTCATCGAATATAAAATTCTTCCCTGTAATCTCACTTATAAATTTTGTTATAACAGGAAGCTCCACATCGACGAAGTTAAATGTCACCATCCTACCTTTTGTTTGTCTCTGCTCAGCCTGAGGTGAAATCTGAGCAATAGAAGAGATAGGAGAAAGCATTAATAACACTAACCATAGGAGAACTACTTTTTTGATACACCTGGACCTTTCCATTAATCTCTTTCCTCCCTGACTCTGACTTCCCTTTATCTTATCTGATAGGTCATTGTTATCTTCTGCCCTTTTCTCATTATATCAAGCTCTATCCTGTCCATACCTTTGAGGGCGGTAAAGGCCTGCAATGCACTCTCAGGACCCGTTATTGGAAGGCCATTCACCCTCAGAAGGACATCACCATCTTCAAGGCCAAGACTGTCATATATTCCACCCTTTTTCAATTCCCTTACAATAAATCCTTCCTGCCTGCCATCCACTATATTAGGGATAAACCTTGCATCAGTCAATATCTCTCTTGGATTGTCCATAGCATGTCTGAGGGCATCAGAATTTATAGTGAATGTATTCTGGGAAATCCTAACAGGTGCCGACAGAGCAGACACTGCCAAGTCCGATGATACAGAACTGTTTCGAGCTCCTGCCTGAGCCTTCACCTCTTTTATGATAATATCAGCAATCTCGTAAGACCTCTCTCCTGAAGGTGTCTTAAGAACTATCCTGTCCTTATAAACAGCCTTCAATTTGCCAATACCAAAAACATCTTGACCTTTCCTAAACACCTCCTGTTTACCCGACTTGTCAACAACAATGGCATAATCGTAATCTCCTCCACTTACAGTACCGATAAGGGTGATAACTCCCTCAATCTCATCCGTGGTACCCGTGGAACCTGACTTCTGGGTTATCAACTTAAACTCTTCTTTTATTCCAAAGGGATTCTCCTGAAGAAGTCTTGCATATTTATCAATTGCTAAAGAAAGAGTCTCCTTTAATTCGGCCTTCCGAATTCCGACTTCTGACTTATGTTCTGGTATCAAAGAAACATTCTCAATCAAAACCCTGATAAGATAAAATATTGAAAGGAGAGAAAAAAGAATTAGCAATGGATTGATAAATCTAAGGACTCTTGATAGTTTTATGTAAAACATAGAAAATTATAACACAAGGCAACTTTAGGCTTTAGGTTATTTTTTATTTTCTATAGCCTATTTAATCGCCTATAGTCTACTGAGCCTGCCGCCTGAGTTTGGTCAATATAAAACCAGCAATCCCACCATTTATTGCTCCTGTGAAAGTAGCCATGAGAATCAAGATAGGTGCAATCCCTATAACTGCCTCGGGCCTTTTTATAAAAAGATAATAGGCAACAGAGAGCTGACCGATAACATGGAAAAAAGCAGCCACAACGCTAAGGCCTGTTATTCCAAAAAAGGGCACTATCGAAGCCAGCGAAAGGGCTGAGGTGCTTAAAATCCCGCCAGAAAGACTGAGAACAAAGGCTGGTCCCGGAAAGGTTCCTGTGAGCATGGCAGATACAAAGACCCTTGTAATGGTAATAGCCATTGCTGTCTTGAAGCCAAAAGTTATAAAAGCAATGAGGCTTATCACATTAGAAAAACCCATCCTCAACCATGGTACAGGCATCGGGAAAAGACTCTCTATGCTATGAATAGCAATAGCCACAGCACTAAGGACAGCAATGGTGAGATGTCTTCGTGAACTGTTACTTTCGCCACCGAAAGAGATATCAGATGTCGGACATCGGAGGTCAGATGCCGAGGAAAAATTTTCCTCAGATTTCTGACCTCTGATTTCTGAGATCTGCTTAGTATTTTTATCCTGTAATTGCATCTATTTCCTGCTCTCCACCAATTATTATCACTATCCTGTTTGGAAGGCATATTATACTTCCCTTTGATACAAAGCCCTGATGAATACAGAACTTATTAGGGCATGGAGAATCCACTACCCTCACCTTCTTATCCCTTATCTCCACAATGGTCTTCCCAAGAGGCCCCTTGAGCTCTATAATTCTTTCCTCATTGAGGGGATATATTCCTTTAAGCTCACCATTCACCTCTATCCTTACAGAATCTCCCCCTGGTATAAGCCTGTCCATATAGACAAGACCGAGGAGAGAACCTCCCGTTAGGGAGAATATAAGGACAATGTCAAATATAGAAAGTACTTTTCTCATTTAGCTTTGCTATAGGCTGAAGGATCCCTCTTACTCATAGAGCTTTAAATCACCTGTAATAAATATACCTTTATATCCGAGTCTTTTAAGCAATTCCATACCTCTCTCAGGACCAAGGATAAATACAGCAGTAGCGAGGCCGTCACTGAGATAACCTTCTTCAGTAATCACCGAAACCCCACCCGTTGACTCAGAAGGATAACCTGTAAAAGGATTTATTATATGGTGGTACCGTTTGCCATCTTTAATAAAAAATCTCTCATAATCACCAGATGTAGAAATAGCAGCATCTGTTAAAGGAAGGCTTGTGAATATATCATCTGAACCCTTCTGAGGCCTTGGATTCCTTATGCCTATCATCCAGGGGCTTCCATCAGGTTTTTTACCAGAAACCCTAATATCACCTGCTATAGCAACAAGGCACGAATTTATACCGTTCTTCTTAAGAACCTCCATTGCCCTGTCTGCACCATAGCCTTTTGCAATTCCTCCAAGATCAATGAGCATACCTTTCTTCCTGAGAAAAATAGTGGAATTCTTTTTATCAACAATAATGTCTCTGTAATTTATAAGGCTCAAGATTTTTCTGAGTTCCGTAGGTTGAGGAACTGTTTTGCTATGAAAATCCCAAACCCTTGTCAAAGGACCTGTAGTTATATCAAAGGCTCCTTCAGTAAGTCTGCTCACATAGATGGCCTTCTCTATAATATCTATCATATCCATGGAGACCTTTACAGGTCTTATTCCTGCATTTCTGTTAATCTTTGAGACTTCACTCTCCTCTGAATAGAAGTTCATGATCTCCTCAAGTCTCTTGAGCTCCCTGAAGGCCTCATCAATGGCTTTTTCTGCTTTATCTCGTGAGCTACTTACAACAGTAATAGATACAATGGTATCCATCAGAACCGTACTTTTTTTAAAGAGCCTCTCCTTATCCTTTTCAATAATATTACAGGAACTAAATAGAATAAATATGAAGGGTATCAAACATAGAAGAGATGTCTTAAACTTTGCACAAAAAACTGTCATGCTATCCTCTTTGCCTTTTTATCTCGAGGTTCACATCTCTCCAAAATAATTCTCAAAGGGGCATGAGGCCAACTATTACTTACGCCATCCCTAAAAGACACAAAAGGCGACTCCTTAATGTAACTTGTTAAATAACCTCTCATGACCTTAATATACCTCTCAGCTGAGTTGATAACCTCAATATACCAATAAAATAATCCTGTCGCTTCTTTTGTGTTTTTGAGGCCTTATGCCCCTTTTAAATAGCTCATCTCAATTTTTTGGACAGCAGTGCCCGAGCTTCTCTCTTAAAAACCTTCCTGTCCATGAAGAAGGATTCTCTGCTATCTCCTCTGGCGTTCCCTGAGCAACGACCTCTCCACCACGGTCACCGCTTTCAGGACCCATATCTATTATATAGTCTGCTGATTTTATTACATCAAGGTTATGTTCTATAACTATCACGGTATTTCCGTTGTCAACGAGTTTATTAATAACATTAAGTAATTTCTCAATATCAGCAAAGTGCAGCCCTGTTGTAGGTTCATCAAGGATGTAAAGGCAATTACCCCTGCCTTTTTTCACAAACTCTTTCGCAAGCCTTATCCTCTGGGCCTCTCCACCTGAAAGGGCTGTAACAGGTTGGCCAAGCTTTATGTAACCAAGCCCAATCTCCTCAAGAATCCCGAGCCTATGGCTTAAAGAAGGGATGTTTTTAAAGAACTCACGAGCTTCCGCTACAGTTAATTCAAGGACATCAGCAATATTCTTTCCTTTATAATAGACCTCAAGGGTCTCCTTATTGTACCTCTTACCCTTGCATTCATCACAAGGCACATAGACATCAGGAAGAAAGTGCATCTCAACCTTTTTTAAGCCATCGCCACCACAGGCCTCACATCTACCACCCTTTAGATTAAAACTGAATCTTCCTGCTGTATAGCCCCTCATTCGTGATTCTGGAAGCTGGGCAAAGAGATCTCTAATAGCTGTAAATATCCCTGTATATGTAGCTGGATTTGACCTCGGTGTCTTACCAAGGGGCCTCTGATCAACAGAAAGGACACGCCTTATCTTTTCAATACCCTTAATCTTCTTAAACTTACCTGGTCTCACATTGGCCTTGTAAAGCTCCTTGATAAGGGCCTTGTAAAGGATATCTATAAAAAGAGTACTTTTGCCTGAACCTGACACACCTGTTACGCACACAAATACACCAAGAGGAATCTTCACATTTATATCTTTCAAATTAAACTCTCTCGCACCAATTATCTCTATAAAATCAATGGGACTTCTCCTTGAAGAAGGCACTGGAATTGTAAGCTCTCCCTTCAAGTATCTGCCCGTAAGGGAATTTTCATTCCTCATAATATCAGTAGGAGTGCCTTCTGCCACAACTCTTCCGCCATAAACACCACCTCCAGGACCCATATCCACTATCCAGTCAGACTGCCTTATGGTCTCCTCATCGTGTTCAACTATTATTACGGTATTACCGGCATCCCTTATGGACTTTATGGTCTCAACGAGCTTTTTGCAGTCCCTTGGATGAAGACCAATGCTCGGCTCATCAAGGACATAAAGGACTCCTGTAAGTCTTGAACCTATCTGGGTTGCAAGCCTTATCCTCTGGGCCTCTCCACCTGAAAGGCTTAAAGAAGGCCTGTCAAGGGTGATATAATCAAGGCCCACCATCTCAAGAAACTGAAGCCTTTCTCGAACCTCCTTTAAAGGTCTCGATACGATAAAGGACTCCCTTTCAGAAAGATTCAGATGTTTTAAAAAATTCAAAGCCTCTTTAACTGTAAGAGTGGAAAATTCATAAATATTCAGGCCACTGTTACTTTCGCCACTAAAACCAAGCTTAATGCCAAGGGCCTCCTTTCTCAATCTCGAGCCCCTGCATTCTGGACATGCCTCAGCGGGCAATGTCTCTTCCCAAAAGTTCTCCTCAAAATCCTTATACTGCAAATCGGATATTAAGGACTCCTCAAGCCTTTCAGCAAGCTCCTTATAACCAAGGCCTTTACATACAGGGCAGGCACCATAGGGACTGTTAAAGGAAAAAAGATTCGGGGTTATCTCTGGATAACTTATACCACATCTCGGACAGGCAAGGGTCTTACTGAATAGAATATCCCTTTTCTGGTCAACGAGATTCACAATAATTATGTCTGAATACCTCAGGGCTATCTCTATTGAGTTTTTTATCTTTTTATCCACACCGGGCTTGACTATAAATCTGTCGATCACTATCTCAATCGTATGCCTCTTTGTCTTCTTCAGTTTCATACCTTCTGTAAGCTCTACCATCTCACCATCTATCCTTGCTCTGAGGAATCCCTCCCTCATCATGGTGTCAAGCTCCTTCTTGTACTCACCCTTTCTTTCTCTTACGAGCTGGGCAAGGATCTGGAGCCTTGTGCCCTCGGGAAGTGCACTCACTGCATCGATTATCTCATCAATCCTCTGGCCTCCAAGGGAAGCTCCGCATTTATAACAGAAAGGTTTTCCAATTCTTGTATATACAACCCTCATGTAGTCGTATATCTCTGTGATTGTCCCAACAGTTGAGCGAGGGCTTCTTGTAATTGTCTTCTGGTCTATGGCAATAGATGGAGAGAGGCCCGATATGTATTGAACCTCTGGTTTTTTTAACTGCTCTATGAACTGCCTTGCATAAGTGGAGAGGCTTTCCATGTATCGCCTCTGGGCCTCAGCATAAATCGTATCCATGGCAAGGGAGGACTTTCCCGAACCAGAAGGTCCTGTAATGACAATAATTTTATTTTTTGGCAAGGCTAAGTCTATTGACTTCAGATTGTGTTCTGAAGCACCTTTTACAATTATATACTCCCGTGGAGAAACCTTGAGGGCATCCCTGTTAGCAAGCTCTATTGCCATATTACTTTATCTTTAACTATAACTTGTGAAGATGGAATTTTTCAAATGAGAAAATCTCATTAGAGAAGAAAGGTATGGTATAATTAAACAATGAAAAAGGCTATACTCCTGCTTGAGGACGGCACATTCTTTACAGGTGAATCCTTTGGTGCCGATGGAGAAAGGATAGGAGAGGTCGTCTTCAATACATCTATAACAGGTTATCAGGAGATTCTTACAGATCCTTCTTATAAAGGTCAGATAGTGGTGCTCACATATACAGAGATCGGAAACTATGGTATAAATCCTGAAGACATGGAGTCCTCAGGAGGTCCCAAGGTTGAGGGCTTTGTTGTTAAGGAATATTCAAAGATCTACAGTAACTGGAGGGCAAAAAGCAGTCTTGAGGAATTTCTCAGGGAATATAATATCCCTGCCATAAGTGGCATTGATACAAGGGCATTAACAAGGCACTTGAGGACAAAGGGCTGTCAGATGGGAATTCTTTCCTCAGTGGACCTTAATCCTGAAAGCCTCCTCAAGAAGGTTCGTTCTCATCCAGGCATATCTCAGATTGACCTTGTTAAAGAGGTAACCTCTCAAAAGCCCTATGTATGGAATGAGGGTTGCTGGAAATGGCCATGCCCTGCTTCTACCTTCAGGGATGAACCGGGGTTAAAGGTTGTTGTTTATGATTTCGGAGTTAAGTTCAATATCTTGAGAAATCTCTATGAGGCTGGATTTGATATAACGGTTGTTCCTGCCATGACTCCAGCAGAGGCTGTCCTTGAACTTAATCCCGATGGAATACTCCTCAGCAATGGTCCAGGAGACCCCCAGACAGTTACATACGCAATAGAGAATACAAAGAAGCTCATCGGTAAAAAACCCATCTTCGGTATATGCCTTGGTCACCAGATAATCGGCCTTTCCCTTGGTGGAAGGACCTATAAATTGAAATTCGGTCACCATGGTGGGAATCATCCCGTAAAGGACCTCAAGACAGGCAGGGTCGAGATAACCTCCCAGAATCATAATTACTGTGTCGATATCCAGAGTCTTAAAGGACAGGTAAGGCTTACCCACCAGAACCTCTTTGATGGTTCAGAGGAGGGAATGGAGCATGTGGAATATCCCCTATTTTCTGTCCAGCACCACCCAGAGGCAGGACCAGGACCTAATGACTCAACGCATCTCTTTAAAAGATTCAGTAAGATGATTGAAGAATTTTCCTAAGTATGGAATTAGATTTTCAGGAGATATTTAAGGAGTTAAACAGACTGAAAATAGACTATCTTGTTGTGGGAGGTTTAGCGGTTAATTTTCATGGTATTCCGAGGATGACTTATGATATCGACCTGATGGTCTTGCTTCAGGAAGACAATATCATAAAACTGGTTACAAGACTTACAGATTGGGGTTACCGTCCAAAGATTCCCGTTAATCCTATGGACCTTGCCAATGAAGAAAAAAGGAATGTCTGGATAAAAGAAAAGGGCATGAAGGCAATAAATTTTTACAGTGAGAAATTGCCTATTGGAGAAATTGATATTGTTCTTGATTCTCCAATTCCATATGTTGAATTGAAAAACAGGGCTGTGATGATTGAGATATTCGGGGAGAAGATACCTACTATCTCAATTCCTGACCTTATCGAACTAAAGAAAAAATCTGGTCGCAAACAAGACCTCTCGGATGTGGAATATCTAAGAATAATTCAGGAGCGATAATGGAAAAAGAAAAAAAAGGATTTAGCTATACGATAAGCCGAGAACAGTTAGAAGAATATAGCAAATGGCCTATAGAACGCCGGCTAAAATGGCTTTATTCTGCAAATAAGATGAGAAGGGGACTCCCAAAAAAAACTATCGAGATTCAGGAATTGTTTCGCGCAGGAAAGATATGAATAATATAGCAAGAGAGGTTAACTATGCTTAAAGAGATTAGCTCTGAGATTTATCATCTCCTTCATCCAAAACTCACCTTCTTTCTTACAAGTATCTCAAAAGATGGAAAACCTAATGTCATGACCTGTGCCTGGGCAACACCTGTAAGTGAAGAACCACCTATGGTGATTGTATGTGTATCAAAGGAGGCCTACACAGCAAAGCTCATAAAGGAGACAAAGGAATTTGGTATAAGTATCCCCACAAAGGCCCATCTTAATGCCCTCTGGATTTGTGGAAGAAGTTCTGGAAGGGACTCTGATAAATTCAAACTTGCAAAACTCAGGACAGTATCTCCAAGAAAGATAAAGCCTCCTCTTATAGAAGGATGTGCTGGTTATATTGAATGCAGACTCACAAAGACTGTAGAGGCAGGTGAATGTTATGCCTTTTTTGGAGATGTCCTTATTGCCTATGCTGAAACGGAACACCTTGTAAAAGGTCTCTGGTCTGAAAGGTCAGAAATACCCCTCCACCTTGGTGGAAGTAAAATCGTCTATTTTAAATGAAAATGCCTGCTCAGGAAGGATCAGTTGACGGATCATATAGATTGATCATAACACCAGATACTCTTACACTTAAGACATTCTTATATAAGGCTGAAAAGAAAAGCATCATTCATGCCGCATTAATGAACAGGGAAGTAACCTCACTTATTGTAGCCACCATCCTTAGCGGAGTCCTCTTTGTTATTTATGCCATGAACTTTCCTTTAAAGGTCTTTGATATCATTAACTTCTGCCTCTTAACAGGAGCCCTATTTTTATTCCTTCGACTCAGCATCTTCAGGGAAAAACCCCTTGAGGTAACCTTTTCAAGGGACAGGGTAATCATAAAATATCCAGCCTTTATTATAAAGAGGGTGGAAAAATTTGACCTGAATCAAGTAAAATCTATCTCAATCAAAAAAAGGATTTTTGAGATAGACAATATCGAAGGTGCCAAGATTGTAAAGCAGGTGGCTCTTCAGCACGGTACAGTCTTACCTGATTTTACAGAGCCAGAAGAACTCTTTCTACTTACAATCGATTTTTTGGATGGTAGCGAAAGGGTAATCTATGTAGACAGGGAGCCTAAACGAATCAGTACACTCCTTAAGGAGATAAAAAAATGGAGCGATATATTAGGTTTAAGATTAGGAGACAGGCTACAGCATATCTGAAGTAACTTAGGCTCTAAATCACTAATTCACTTGCGTCTAAATCACTACTTTAGCTCATATGCCAAAAAGGACTGACATTAAAAAGATAATGCTCATAGGTTCTGGTCCTATAATAATAGGTCAGGCCTGTGAGTTTGACTATTCAGGCACCCAGGCATGCAAGGCCCTCAGGGAAGAGGGATATAAGGTGATCCTTGTGAATTCTAATCCTGCCACTATAATGACAGACCCTGAGATGGCAGACAGGACTTATATAGAGCCTCTTATACCCGAGGTTGTTGAAAAGATCATAGAGATAGAAAGACCCGATGCCCTTCTTCCAACAATGGGTGGCCAGACAGGCCTGAATCTCTCAATGGAGCTTTACAGAAGAGGAGTCCTCGATAGATTTCATGTCGAGTTAATAGGTGCAAAACCAGAGGCTATTAAAAAGGCAGAAGACAGGGAACTCTTCAAAAAGACAATGGCAACCATAGGCCTTGAGGTTCCAAAGAGTGCTGCTGTAACAAGCCTCCAGGAAGGTCTTGAGGCGATTGAATGGATAGGCTTTCCTGTAATCTTGAGGCCTGCCTTTACCCTTGGTGGGACTGGTGGAGGTGTTGCTTACAACAGGGAAGAATACAGGGAGATTCTTGAAAGAGGTCTTAAGCTCAGCCCTGTCCATCAGGTCCTTGTAGAGGAATCTGTCCTTGGCTGGAAGGAATATGAGCTTGAGGTCGTGAGAGATTGCAAAGATAATGTGATTATAATCTGCTCTATAGAAAACTTTGACCCAATGGGTATCCACACAGGCGACTCCATTACTGTAGCACCAGCCCAGACCCTTACAGATAAAGAATACCAGAGGATGAGGGATGCAGCCATAAAGGTCATAAGAGCAATAGGTGTGGATACTGGCGGATCGAATATCCAGTTTGCCGTGAATCCTCAGGATGGTAGGATGGTTGTTATAGAGATGAACCCGAGGGTTTCGAGGAGCTCTGCCCTTGCAAGTAAGGCAACAGGTTTTCCCATTGCAAGGGTTGCTGCAAAGCTTGCTGTTGGATATACCCTTGATGAGCTGAAAAATGATATAACAAAGACTACTCCTGCAAGCTTTGAACCCACTATTGATTATGTCGTCACAAAGATACCCCGATTTACCTTTGAAAAATTCCCTGAGGCAGACCCCACCCTTACAACACAGATGAAGTCCGTTGGGGAAGTAATGGCAATAGGAAGAACCTTCAAGGAATCCCTCCAGAAGGCCTTAAGGAGTCTCGAGATAGGACTCTCCGGTTTCGACCCTGTTGAAGCAGACATAGAAGGCATAGTCTCAAAACTCAGAACGCCCAATGCTGAAAGGCTCCTTTATATTGCTGAGGCAATGAGGAGGGATTTCCCTATAGAGAAGATTCATGAGCTAACAAAGATAGACCCGTGGTTTCTTGCCCAGATAAAGGAGATAATAGACCTGGAAAAAGAGATCAAGACAAAAGGTATAGAAGACCTGATTCAAAAGGCAAAGGAGTATGGCTTTTCTGACAGACAGATTGCCTTGCTTACAGGAAAAAAGGAATCAGAGATAAGGGAGCTAAGGAAGAGGCTCAAGATCATACCTTGTTATAAACTTGTTGATACCTGTGCAGCAGAATTTGAGGCCTACACACCTTATCTTTATTCAACCTATGAGAGGCCCTTCTTCAAGATTACAGAAAAGGGTATAACAGCAGAAGGAATAGCTGAATCAGAATTCCCACCATCTCAAAGGAAAAAAGTTATTATCCTCGGCTCTGGTCCAAACAGGATTGGTCAGGGAATTGAATTTGATTATTGTTGTGTCCATGCTGTCTTCAGCCTTAAGGAACTCGGATACGAGACCATTATGGTGAACTGCAATCCCGAGACAGTAAGCACCGATTATGATACCTCTGACAGGCTCTATTTTGAACCTCTCACCCTTGAGGATGTCCTCAATATTATAGAAAGGGAGAAGCCTGAAGGAGTAATAGTACAGTTTGGTGGCCAGACACCCCTTAAGCTTGCTGTGCCTCTGGAGGCTTATGGTGTTAAGATCCTTGGCACACCACCAAGTGAGATAGACAGGGCTGAGGACAGAAAGAAATTCAAGGAGCTTCTTGAAAAACTCCACTTAAGACAACCTGTGAGTGGAACGGCCCTTTCTGTAGAAGAGGCCCTGGCTGTTGCAAGCTCCATAGGTTATCCAGTCCTTGTGAGGCCCTCCTATGTCCTTGGTGGAAGGGCAATGGAGATCGTCTATGATTCTGAAAGCCTTGTAAACTACATGGAGAAGGCAGTAAAGGCTTCACCAGAGCATCCTGTATTGATTGATAAATATCTCGAAGATGCCATAGAGGTTGATGTAGATGCCCTCTCTGATGGTATGGATATAATAATAGGTGGTGTAATGGAGCATATTGAAGAGGCTGGAATACATTCTGGTGATTCAGCCTGTTCCCTTCCACCCTATTCTCTCAAAAAGGAGCTCATAGAAGAGATAAAGAGGCAAACAAGGCTCCTTGCAAAGGAGCTCAATGTTATAGGGTTGATAAATATCCAGTTTGCCGTAAAGGGTTCTGAGATATATGTCCTTGAGGTAAATCCAAGGGCATCAAGGACAGTACCCTTTGTGAGTAAGGCTACTGGATTGCCCCTTGCAAAGATCGCAGCAAAATTAATGGTGGGAAAAACCCTGAAAGAACTAGGCATAACAAAAGATCCTGAGATAAAACATGTGGCAGTTAAAGAGGCTGTCTTTCCCTTTGATAGATTTCCCAGAGTTGATACAATTCTTGGACCAGAAATGAAGTCCACTGGTGAGGTGATGGGTATTGATATGACTTTCGGCCTTGCCTACTGGAAAGCTGAGGCTGCATCTAATAACAGGATTCCTATAGATGGAAAGATATTCTTCAGTGTTAAGGACAAGGACAAACCCCATACTGTTGAACTCGTCAGGAGGTTAAAGGCCCTTGGTTTGAGTGTAGTTGCCACGAGAGGAACAGCAGAGTTTCTAAGGTCAAGAGGCCTGGATGTAGAGGTCGTAAATAAGATCCATGAAGGAAGGCCGAATATCGTTGACCTCATAAAGAACAATGAGATTCACTTCATCATAAACACCGTTAGTGATGCAAAATCAAAGAGAGACTCCTTTTACATTAGAAACAGTGCTCTTCAATACATGATACCTTATACAACAACTATCGCAGGTGCAAGGGCAGTGGTGAGTGCTATTGAAAAACTAAAAGAGAGG
>Ga0197142_1000609_pt1 | contig 33169 bp, 26 predicted proteins | sample GBS60_MetaG_FD_148614 | JGI IMG/M metagenome (GOLD analysis project Ga0197142, IMG submission 148614) | Sediment microbial communities from Great Boiling Springs, Gerlach, Nevada, United States - GBS 60_MetaG | ecosystem: Environmental > Aquatic > Thermal springs > Hot (42-90C) > Sediment...
CGCCACCCCCGAGGTCATGGCTGCCTATGCCCTCGATATGGCCGGGATGGGCATCAACTACATCGGCGCCTGCTGCGGCAGTACGCCCGATCACATCCGCGCCATGCGCCAGGCCCTGCTCACCCAACCCATTCCCACCCTCTCCCCGGCGGCGTTTGGGATCGGCGCCGAAGGGGAGCAGCCCACCCGTCGTGGGGAGCGGCGTGGTTCGCGTCGCGAGCGGCCGGGTGCGGCGAGCGCGTGAGCCGTCTCCGCCATGAGCGAACGTTTGCAGGCCCTGGCGGCCGATCTGAAAAAGCATAGCAGCGCCGAGGTCTATATCGACCTGCCTACGCGGCTGCTCTACAGTACCGACGCCTCGAACTATCAGATGGTCCCCCTGGCCGTGGTCATCCCCCGCCATGAGGATGACGTCCTGGCCACGGTCGAGGCCTGCATGGCCCTGGACCTGCCCATGCTGGCCCGGGGCGGGGGTTCCAGCCTGGCCGGTCAGGCCGTGGGCGAGGCCGTTATCCTCGATTTCAGCAAGTATCTGGACGGTCTGCTCGGCGTGGATGGGGCGCAACGCCGGGCCGTGGTGCAACCGGGCATCCATCTGGCCGTCCTCAACCGGCGTCTGGCGCCTTATGGCCTGATGGTGGGCCCTGATCCGGCCAGCGCCGACCGGGCCACCGTGGGCGGTGCCATCGCCAACAACGCCACCGGCGCTCATTCCATCCGTTACGGCATGATGGCCGACCATGTCGTCGGCATGCGGGTCATCCTGGCCGACGGCCGGGAGGCGCGCCTGGGTCCCCTGGACAGGGCCGCCGTCATGCGTCTGGTTACCGGTACCGGTTTTGAGGCCGACCTCTATCGGCAGCTCGTGACTTTATTGACGGAAGCAGGCGCCGTCATCGCCAGCCAATTCCCGACCTATTGGCGTCGCGCCGGGGGCTACAACCTGGACCGGCTCTACCGGCAGTGGCAAAGCGACGGCTCCCTCAATCTCGCCACCCTGTTGGCAGGGAGTGAGGGCACCCTGGGCATCATCCTGGCCGCCGAGCTCAATCTGGTGCCGGTGCCCCGGTACAAGGCCCTGGCCATCCTCCATTACGAGGAACATCGGGCCGCTTTTGCCGATGTTCCCGGCTTGTTGACCCTTGCACCGGCTGCCATCGAGTTGATCGACGATGTCCTGCTCGATCTCACCCGCCGCCATCCTTTCTGGCAGCGGCAACTCGATTTCGTCAGCGGTCGGCCGGCGGCAGTCTATGTGGTGGAATTCGCCGAGGATGACGAGAAACGGCTGCAAGACCGTCTGCAGGCGCTGCGACGCTATTGGGCCCAACAGGGACGGAACCAACCGGCCGTCGTGCTCACCGATGCGGCCGCCCAGGCGCGGGTCTGGCAGGTACGCCGGGCCGGATTGAGCCTGCTGGCCTCGCTGCCGGGGGATAGCAAACCCACACCGGGCATCGAAGACGTGGCCGTGCCGCCGGAGCATCTGGCCGACTACATGGCCGAGCTGCAGGCTTTGCTGGCCGGTCGCGGGATCGCGGCGGCGATGTACGCCCATGCCTCGGCCGGCTGCCTCCACGTGCGACCCATCCTCAACCTGAAGACGGCTGCCGGGGTGCGCGACCTGGTCGAACTGACGGCTGCGGCGGCCCAACTGGCCCGGCGTTACGGCGGTGTCCTCAGCAGCGAACACGGTGACGGCCTGGCGCGCTCGTATTTCAACCCGGACTTTTTCGGCCCGGCCGTCTACGAACTCTTTCGCCGGGTCAAAGGCATTTTCGATCCCCACCGGCGCTTCAACCCGGGCAAAATCGTGGATGCCGAGCCGCCCGACCGCCATCTGCGTTACGGACCGAACTACCAGACCATCACCCTGGATACCGCCTGGAACTGGCAGGCCGAAGGGGGACTGGCGCGGGCGGTCGAACGCTGCAACGGCGCCGCCGTCTGCCGCAAGCTCGAGGTCGGCGTTATGTGTCCTTCCTTCATGGCCTTGCACGATGAACGCCACACGACCCGTGGCCGCGCCAATCTTCTGCGCGAGGCCCTCACCGGTCGCCTGCCCGGCGGCCTGGCCGATCCGGCTTTGCTCGAGGCCCTGGATACCTGTCTGGGCTGTAAGGCGTGCAAGAGCGAATGCCCCACGGTGGTGGACATGACCCGTCTCAAGGCCGAGGCTTATGCCCAACTTTACCGTACCCGGCGCCCGCCTCTGGCCGCGTGGGTTTTCGGCCATATCGACCGGGTCGCGGCGCTGGCGGCGCCCCTGGCGCCCCTGGTCAACGCCTTCCTCGGCTTCGCCCCCACCCGCCTTCTCCTGGCCTACCTTCTCGACGTGCATCCGGCCCGTCGTTTCCCCCGCTTCCACCGTCAGCCTTTCGACCGGCGGGTCCCTGCCATCCCCGTGACATCCGACCGCCCGCGGGTGGCGCTGTTTCCCGATACCTTCACCACCTTCCAGGAACCCGAGCAAGGCTTGGCGGCCGTGCGCGTGTTGAACGCGGCCGGCTTTGCCGTGGCATTGACCCCGCGGCGGTGTTGTGGGCGGCCGGTCCTCTCCCAGGGGTTGATTCCCCAGGCCCAGGCCAAAGCCCGTCGTCTGGTGCAGGCCCTGGTCCCCTATGCCCGCGCGGGTATTCCCGTCGTCGGCCTGGAACCGAGTTGTCTGCTCACCGTGCGCGATGATTACCCGGCTCTGGTGCCGGGCGCGGACACCGAACGCGTGGCCGGACATGTCCGGCTGTTCGACGAGTTTCTGGCCGAGGTTCTGCGCGCCCGGCCGGAAAGCCTGTCCCTGCGCCCGCAACGGCGGCGCTATCTTGTCCACGGCCACTGCCATCAAAAGGCCGTGGCTACCCTGACGCCCACCCTGACCCTCTTGCAGGCCATTCCGGGCGCCCAGGCCGAAGCGATCGAGGCCGGCTGTTGTGGTATGGCCGGCGCCTTTGGCTATCATCGCCGCCATTACGAACTGAGCCGGGCCATCGCCGCCGATCGGCTTTTGCCGGCGCTGACGGCCAACCGCGGGGCCTTGATCGTGGCCAACGGCACCTCCTGCCGCCATCAAATCCGCGAACTGGCCGGTCGTCAGGCCCTGCATGTGGCCGAAGCCCTGGCCGCGGTGCTTTCGTAAGCCGAAGGGCCCATAACAGCCCTGGTCGTTCTGCTCCTGCCCTCCCTTGTGCTCGCCTTTCCCCATGGCTTCTCGTCTTTTGGTCCTCATCCTTGGCCTGACGCTTTTGCCCCTCCTCTTCCGCGCCGGCGCCGATCCTGCTGCCACGACCGAACTGGCCAACGACAACGGCGTTGTAGGCGGCAGTTATGACGCCTTCGACAGCGGGCGCAGCATTGCCGTTCGCCTCGATTTCCCCTCGTCTGCCCGGCCCCTCCGCATTGACGGCATCGCCGTTTTGCTGGAGCCGCAACCGGGCAGCGCCCTCGTCTTCCCCGTGACCCCGCGGGTGGAAACCGTCGTCAACAATGCCCCCGGTAGCGGCGACCCGCTGTTCACGGCGCCTGCCGTTCGCCTGCAGGTAGACCGTCGTGATTGGTACTTCATCCCCGTCGGCTTTGTGCTGCCGGCCGGAGGGAATAGCCTCATCGTTTCCCTCCGTTCCGACGGCTTTCCCTGGGAAAAAGCCCCGCGTGTCCTCCTCGATAGCAGCACGGCCATCCCCACGCATCGCAATTTCTACGGCCAGAATTTCGGCAACTGGCTGGAACACTATCGGTTTTGGCAGCCCAACGGCGCCGTCATCGGGCATCTGATGATGCGGACCTCCATCACCACCGGCCCCGAGGCCTTGCTGACGCCCTCACCGACGCCCACGGCCACGCTCACGCCCTCGCCGACGCCCAGTCCCACCCCTACCCCCACCCTCTCGCCGACGCCGACGGCCACGCCCACCCGCACGCCCACGCGCGCGCCGACGGCTACGCCCACATCGACCCCCACTCCCACGCCCTTACCCGAGGGGACCATTGTCGAGTTGGGCGCCAGCGCCGATACCTATCTTGCGGCAGGTGAACCCGAGCGGAACTTTGGTCGCCATGGCAGTCTGGAGATCGGTTATCGGGCAGGCCTGGGTGAACAACGGGCGCTCATGGGGGGATTTTTCCTGGCCGATTTGCCGCCTACGGCCGTCATTGTCCAGGCGAAACTGGCAGTGCGGGTGCGCAGCGCCGTCAACGGGCTGGGGATGCGGGTGGCGGCGGTGCGGCTGAATGCGGCCTGGTCGGAAGAAACGGCAACGGCGAGCACCATCGCCGATGGGTTCTGGGGCGAGCGCTATGATGTGCTCACGCTGGAGAGCATCCGACCCGGCGACTGGCTGGAATTCGATGTGACTGCGCTTGTACGGGAATGGGTCGTCGGAACCCAACCGGCCTACGGTATCGGATTGGTGGCGCTCCCGCCGGGAACCGAAGAGACGCGGGTGTTGGTGCTCGATGCCCATGAGGTGCCCTACGTTGGCCCGCGGTTGTGGCTGGTCTTTCGCATGACCTCGCCCTCGACGCCGACCCCCACGCCGACAACGGTCATTTTCCCCCTGTATTGGCCGCTGCAGCACCCGTAGGCGGTCCTGCGGTCGAGGCCGTTTGGCCAACCTCGCCCCCTGGTAGTACCATCCTCCTACCATGTCTGCGCGTAACTATCCCGCCATCCGCCGGGTGCTCATTCTCACGATGTTTTTGAACTGGCTGGCGGCCGGCGTGAAATTGGCCGTCGGCGCCCTGACCGGCGCCCTCAGCCTGGTGGCCGACGGTCTCGATAGCCTTCTCGACGGTCTGGCCAACATCGTCGGTTTGATCGGGATCACCGTGGGCAGCCGGCCGCCCGATGCGGACCATCCCTACGGCCATCGCAAGTACGAGACGATGGCCGCGCTGGTGATTGCTTCGCTGCTTTTTTTCACCGCCTGGGAACTGGCCGAATCGGCCGTTGCCCGTCTGCGCCACCCCGAAGCCGTGATCGTCAACCGCTGGAGCGTGGCGGCCTTACTGTTCAGCGTGGCCGTTCAGGCCGGCGCCAGCGTCTACGAGATGCGTCGCGGCCGCCAGCTTCATAGCGAGGTGCTCGTGGCCGATGCTCTCCATGCCCGCGCCAGTATCTTGATCTCGCTGGCCGTCCTGGGCGGGCTGCTCGTGGTGCGCTGGGGTTATCCTGTGGCCGACCCGTTGCTCACCCTGGTGGTGGCTGCGTTCATCGTCAAAATCGGGCTGGATATCGTGCGCGAGAACAGTCCAACCCTTCTTGACCGTGCGGCCGTGGACGAGAGGGTGGTGGCCGCGATCGTCGGGGACGTGCCGGGCGTGGAGTCCTTTCATCGGATTCGCTCGCGCGGACCGGCCGATGCGGGCGCCCTCGACCTGCACATCCGCGTGGCGCCGGAATTGACCATGAAACAGGCCAACGCCATTGCCGACGAGGTACGCCGTCGTTTGCTCGATCTGAAAACCATTGCCGATGTCACCGTGCACATCGAGGCCCAACGCCGGCCCGGCCGTGAGGTCCACGATATCGTGCCGGTGGTCCAACACACCGCCGCCGAAAGGGGTCTGCATGTCCATGAAATCTGGGCGCGTCGGCTGGGCAATCATCTGGTGCTGGAAGCCCATGTCGGTGTGGATCCCGGCATGACGGTGGAACAGGCCCACGATGAGGTGGAACGCTTCGCCCAGGCCTGTTTACAGCGCCTGCCCCAATTCGCCGAGTTCCGCACCCACATCGAACTGCATTCCCCCGCCGTGTTGCCCGGCGCCGAAGTCTCACAAACCCTGCGCCATCAGGTTACCCAAGCCGTGTACAAGGCCGTGGCCGAAACGGCCGGTCTGCGCGAGCCGCACAACATCAGCGTTCGCCAGAGCGAAGGCCGGTTGATCACCAGCTTTGACGTTCTGGCCGACCGCAACCTGCCCATCACCATGGCCCATGAGTTGACCTCTCTGGCTGAAGCGCGACTCCGCAGCCAGGTGCCCTCTCTGACCGATGTGCTCATCCACGTCGAGCCTTCGGATGTCGATACCCTTCCGGCCGGATAGGGGTACGGGTAGGGGTAGCCGAAGGCAATGCCTTCGGCTACCCCTACCTACCCGGCTGGTTTCAGGCCGGTATGGCCGCAGCCATCGGCACAGGCGCCGGGCCGATATCGCTGGCGGCGGCCAAGGTCGCCAGGAATTTTTCGGCCTCCATGGCCGCCATCGTACCCTGACCCACACTGGTCGCCACCTGGCGGAAGTGATTGTCCTGAATCTCGCCGGCGGCGAAGACGCCCGGCACGCTGGTATGCATGTAGCGGTCGGTGACGATGTAGCCGTCTTTCATCTCCAACTGCCCGGCGAAGATGGCGCTGTTGGGGTCATGGCCGATGAAGATGAAGACGCCCTGGGTGGGGAAGTCGCGCGTCTCGCCGGTTTTGACATCCTGGATCGTGACGGCATTGACCGTACCGTCAGGGCCGGCCTTGATGGCGGTGACGATCGTATTCCAGAGGAACTCGATTTTCTCGTTGCTGAAGGCGCGCTGTTGCAGGATTTTGCTGGCGCGCAGGGTATCGCGGCGGTGGATCACCGTCACCCGGGTGGCGAAACGGGTGAGGAAGATGGCCTCTTCCATGGCGCTGTCGCCGCCGCCCACCACCACGACCTCCTTGCCGCGGAAGAAGAAACCGTCGCAGGTGGCGCAATAGCTCACACCCCGGCCGGTCAGTTCCTCTTCGCCGGGTACCCGCAGTTTGCGGGGGGTAGCGCCGGTGGCGATGATCACGCTCTTGGCCCGATAGGTCTGGCCACTCTGGGTTTCGATCACAAAGGGGTGAACCTTGAAATTCACCGCCGTCACGTAATCGTACTCGATACGTGTGCCGAAACGTTCGGCCTGCTTCTGAAAGCGTTCGACCAGTTCGGGGCCGCTCAGACCTTCAGGAAAGCCGGGGTAGTTTTCGACCTCGTAGGTGATGGCCACCTGACCGCCGATCTCGTTGCCGGTGATCAGGAGGGGATTGAGCTGGGCGCGGGCGGTATAAATGCCGGCGGTAAATCCGGCCGGGCCGCTGCCGATGATGATAACGTTTTCGACGCTCATAGGACGGATCAGGGTTGAGGGATAACGGAATGCGAAACGGTAACAACCAGAAAGGGTACAGAAAATAGAGTCTGTGTGCGGAGGCGAGGTGATTCCATTTTACCGAGGGCGTTCGAATTCGCCCAGGGCCGCCGTGACCAGCGTCAGCAGGACGAGGGCGGCGGTTTCGGCCCGCAGGATGCGAGGCCCCAGGCCGATGACGGTGATGCCCAGTTGCTGCGCCCGGGCGATTTCGTCTGGAGTCAGGCCGCCTTCAGGGCCGATGACAAGGGTGGCCGGCCAGCGGGCTATGGTGGGCAAAACGGCCGGGGTCTGCGGAGCACCGGGCGTCGCCAACAGCACCGGGCTCTGAGCCATGGTGAAAGCCGCCTCGAAGGGCAGCGGCGACGCCAACGTCGGCAGGCGGGTGCGACCGCTTTGCTCGGCGGCCTCGCGCACGATGCGCTGCCAGCGCTGCCACAATGCCGGTCCCACTTCGCGGCGCACCGTCCGTTGGGTGAGGATGGGTTGGAAATGGGTCACGCCGAGCTCGGTGCCCTTTTGCAGCACCCACTCGAAGCGGTCCTGGCGCAGCAAAGCCTGACAAAGGACGATCTCCCCCGCAGGCTCCCCGCGCAGGGGCCTGGAGACGGGCATCGTTCTTAGGATGCGTCCGCCGGTGCGGTTCTTACCCAGGTGCGTGATGACGACTTCGTAACAGCGCCCTTTGCCGTCGCACACCTCCACCACAGCGCCGTCCGGCAGCCGCAAGACCAGTTGCATCTGCCGGCTCTGCTCGGCAGGGAAGACGAAGGTATGGCCGAGATCGGCTCCGGCCAGCAGATCGGGGGGCAGGAAGAAACGCTCCATGCCGTCGCCTCCGCTCAGCTCCGGTCAGGACGCACGGCCAGGGCCCACCAATCGCCTTCGCGCCGGGCATCGACCTCGATCAGATGGCATGCCGCCAGGGCCTGTTCGACCAGATACCGTCGCGGCGCGATGATCCCGGCCAGGATAAGCACACCATCGGGCGCCAGGCGATCGGCCAGACCTTCGGCCAGCAGCAGATCGGCCAGGGTTTCGGCCAGGATATTGGCCAGAATCAGGTCGAACGTTCCTGCCGTCGGCACGGAACCCTCTTCGACCTGCAAGGCCGCCTCCACCCCGTTGAGCCGGGCGTTTTCGAGGGCAACGCGCACGGCCGTGGCATCGATATCGGTAGCCAGGGCCGAGGCGGCCCCCAGCTTGAGGGCGGCGATGGCCAGGATGCCCGAACCCGTGCCCACATCGAGCACGCGCGCACCGGGCCGCAGATGGCGTTCCAGCAGCAGAAGGGCGAGTCGGGTGGAAGGATGGGCGCCCGTCCCGAAGGCCAGACCGGGGTCGATGCGGATAAGGACGTCATCCGCGCGCAGCTCCGGTTGCGTCCACGTGGGTGCGATGAGAAAACGTCCGACGCGCTGGGGCGGGTGATGCTGCTTCCAGGCTTCGGTCCAATCGGTGGCGGCTAACCGCCGCAGGCCGACCTCCTCATAGGCGGCGCCCGTCGGCAGCGATTTCAGCCCGGCGACCAATTGGGTCAGGAGCGCCTCCTGCGCCGGCGTGGCCTCGACATAGGCCAGTACCCGCACCCGTACTCCCTCGGTCTCCCCGTATTCGCCGAAACCGACACGCTCCACCGCCACCGAAGCCGGCAGATGGGCCTCCAGCAACGCCACGGCCGCACTCACCGCCGGGTCGGCCGGGTCGGCCGTCGCTACCACCACGGCCAGCTCCAGCAGATCGGGGAAAGCAACCGCCATCGGCCTGCGCTAGAGACCCAAAGCGTCTTTCATCCGCTCGAAAAAGCCGCCCTCGCTGCGCTCACCGCTGTGACCACCGCTCAGCGAGACGGCCAGTTGCTCAAACAGCCGACGCTGTTCGTCGGTGAGCTGGGTGGGAATGTGCACATTGACCGTGATCAGCAGATCCCCGCGTCCGCTGCCGCGCAGATGGGGTACGCCCAGTCCGCGCAGGCGGATGACCTTGCCCGGTTGGGTGCCGGGAGGAATTTTAACCGTGCGAGGGCCGTCGAGCGTCGGCACCTGCAACTCGGTGCCCAACACGGCCTGGGCCACATTGATAGGCAATTCCAGCAGGAGATCGTCTTCCTGGCGACGGAAGTACTTATGCGGCTTGACGCTGATGAAGACGTACAGATTACCGCTCGGCCCCCCGCGCATGCCCATGTTCCCTTCGTTGGGCAAGCGGATGCGGGTCCCTTCGTCCACACCGGGTGGGATTTTGACCCGCAAGCGTCGGGTCATGGCCACCATGCGTTCCCCGCGGCATTGCTGGCAGGGAGTGGTGACGATTTCGCCCTCGCCCCGACAGCGCGGGCAGGTCGTGACATTGACCAAGGTGCCCAACAGGGTCTGCTGACGCTGGCGCACCTCGCCGGTACCGTTGCAGGTAGGACAGCGAATCGGGGTTGTGCCCGGTTCGGCACCTACCCCTTGACAGCGCGGACACACCTCCTCACGCTCGATTTCGATCTCCTTTTCGGCGCCGAGGACGGCCTCTTCGAATTCGATGGTCAGGTTATAGCGCAGGTCGGCCCCTCGTACCGGCCCCCGCTGGGGACCGGGACGAAAACCGAAACCGCCAAAACCGCCGAAGAATTCGCTGAACAGGTCGCCCAGGTCCGGAAAACCGGCCCCGCCCATATCCGGCGCCCCCTGCAGACCGGCATGGCCGAAGCGGTCGTAGGCCGCCCGCCTTTCCGGGCTGCTGAGCACTTCGTAGGCTTCGTTGATCTCCTTGATGCGTTGATCGGCGTCAGGGCCTTTGTAAATGTCGGGATGATATTGTTTGACCAGCCGACGATAGGCGCGTTTGATCTCTTCGGCCGAAGCCGTCCGTTCAACACCGAGGATCTCGTAATAATCACGCGGGGTGCTCATCGTGGTCTATACCCTCGCAAGAGTGGGATGAGGGCCGGGCAACCATTTGTGCCCGATGGGAGCAGAATACGCTCTACGCATCGGTTTCGCGCGTGCCCTGGCTTACCGTTGGTGGTGCTGCCTTTGGCGCTTCCTCCTCCTCGGCCTCCCAACTGATGATCCACACGCAGAGGGCGGCCAAGACCATAGTGGCAACGGCCAGGGCCAGCCATTGACTGGGCGTAAAACCGACATGCCGCGCCGACAAATAGAGGATAATCCACATGCCCACGGTCAGCAGGGCAAAGGAAACCAGATTGGGATGCTCGTTCCAGAGGCGTTTGAGGGTGGACATAACCGAATTCGTGCGAAAAGAGAGCTATTCAGCCACACACTCGCAATGTCATGGCGAGGAGCGGAGCGACGAAGCAATCTCCAAGCCCACGCGCAGAGATTGCTTCCACCACCCCCACGCTGCACTCGGGGCAAGCGCTACGCTTCACCACCCCCACGCTGCGCTCGGGGCAAGCGCTGCGCTCGTGACAGGCGTGGCAAGCGCTGCGTTCGCAATGCCAAAAAAGACTGAGTAAGCGCATGGCCGAACAGGGACGAAAAAGGGTAAGAAGACAAACTCAGGCAGTTATCCTCACACCCAGCCGTTGCCAGGCCGCTTCCACCTGCCGCTCCAGATCGGCCAGGGTACCGTTGTTCTCGATGATGACATCCGCCTGACCGATCTTGAAGGCCTGAGGACTTTGCGAGGCCATGCGGGCCATGGCTTCCTCGCGGGACATACCCCGCTCCGCCATCAGACGCTCGATCTGCTGTTCAACCGGTGAGGTCACCACCCACACCTGGTCGCATAGCGTGACGGCCATGCCCGCCTCCAGCAATTTGATGGCCTCAATGACCACAACCGGCGCCGTTGTCTGCTCGATAAGGGCGTTGATGGCGTCCCTGACGGCCGGATGAACGATTTGTTCCAGACGGGCAAGGCAGGCGGGGTCGGCAAAGACGATTTGCGCCAGGCGCTTGCGATTGATGGTCGCGTCGGCATTGAGGATTTCCGGACCGAAAGCGGCGACGACGGCCTCATAGGCGCTGCCACCGGGTTCTATCACCCGGTGGGCAATCTCGTCGGCGTCAATGGTATAGGCCCCGCGCGCGGCCAGCAGGCGCAGGATGGTGGTTTTACCGGTACCGATATTACCGGTCAGGCCGATGATGAGGGGTTTCATGGTGGGAATCCGGTGGGAGCGGCGGTCTGGACGGGATCGGTTCGTTGCAGCAAAAGCCATTTCCGTAAGGGTTGCACAACGCCTTACGGTCGCTCGCGAAGGGCCTCGGCATTGCGGGCCCAGATTTCGATGGTCTCGTGGAGCTCTTGCTCGAGGCGGGCGTAGCGTTCGCCCAGACTTTGCACCTCGGCCAGGCGACGGGCGCTGCTGGCCGTTTGCAGAGCGGCAGCCAGTTCGGCCAGTTCCCGTTCCAATTCGGCAATGCGGGTTTCCAGCGCGGCAACGGTGGCCTGGTGTTTCTCGAGCTCGCGGCGCCGACGGCGCTCGGCCTGGCTGTGGCGGCGATGGTCTTGCGCGGGTGAGGAGCCCTCGCGTGCGGTGGCGGCCTCGGCCTGACGGGCGGCTGCGTAGGCCGTGTAGTTCCCCTCCCAGGCCCGCAACCGGCCGTTTTCGATGGCCCATACCTGGGTGGCGATGGCATCGATCAGATAGCGGTCATGGGAGACAAACAACACGGTGCCGTTGAATCGGGCCAGCATGGCCTCCAGTACCTCCTGGGATTCGATATCGAGATGGCTGGTGGGCTCGTCCAGGACCAGAAAATTGGCCTGGCGACGGTCGAGTACGGCCAGCGCCAGCCGGCTCCGTTGCCCTCCACTGAGGGTTGCCACCGGTTTGAAGACATCGTCGCCGGTAAACAGATAGCGGGCCAGCAGATACCGGGCTGTGGGCACATCGAGGTTGGGATCGGCGGCCAGCAGAACCTCGAGCACGATGGCATGAGGCGGCCAGTCGGCCTGGACCTGGGCCAGATAACCGATGCGGAGGCCGGCACCCAGGCGTAATTCGCCGCGCAGAGGCGGGATGTGACCCAGGAGAGTCTTGACAAAGGTGGTCTTGCCGACGCCGTTGGGACCGATCAGGGCCACGCGTTCGCCCCGCTTGAGCAACACATCCTCGGCCGCAAACAGAACCTTGTCCTCCGGCTGTATCGGGCCATCGCCGCCATACACCAGACCGCCGGAACGTTCCCTGGCCTGGACGGGGGTCGGCTGATGCCGATAGCCGATCACCAGGTCGTGGGTGGCGAGAACGATGGTACCGCTGCGCAGGCGGGCCTGCCATTGCAGGCTGAGCTGATGCCGTTGTCGGGGGGCCTCGAGCGGCTCTGCGGCCAGCCATCGTTCCAGACGGGTGCGACGGCCCTGGGCCTGGCGCGAGTTTTGGCCGGCGATGTGACGTCGGATGTACTCCTCTTCTTTGGCAATAAAGGCCTGGCGGGCCTCGTACTCCCGCCGCAGACGCTCACGACGTTCCTCGCGCTGGACCACGTAGTGGCTGTAGTTGCCGCGATAGGCCGTCAGCTCGCCCCAGGCCAGCTCCCAGATGCGGGTGACCACCCGGTCGAGGAAATAGCGGTCATGGGCTACGACGATAACGGCGCCTTCCCAGGCCAGCAGGACCGCTTCCAGCCATTCGACGGCCTGAAGGTCGAGATGGTTGGTGGGCTCATCGAGCAGCAGCAGCTCAGGACGGGCCAGCAACAGCCGGGCCAACAGGCCGCGCGTGCGTTCACCACCGCTGAGATGGGCGAGGGGTTTGGCGAATTCGTCAGGCCGAAACCCCAGACCGGTCAGGGTGCGGCGGATAGACGAGGGATACTCGTAGCCCCCGGCCAGCTCGAAGCGATGTTGGCGCTCGGCATAGAGCGCTAACAAGTCCTCATCACCTTCGGCCTGGGCCAGACGCTCCTCCAGGGTACGCAGGGCCGCTTCCTCGGCCTGCAGGTCGGCAAAGACCTCCAGCATGTCCTCCCAGAGCGTTCTGTCGGCCGCCGGGGGTGGGTCCTGGGGCAGATAACCGATGCGCAACCCGCGCCGGCGCCGCACGGTACCGGCCGTGGGTTGCAACTGACCGGCCAGAATGCGCAGGAGGGTGGTTTTACCCTCGCCGTTCGGGCCGACCAAACCGATGCGATCGCCGGCCGCGACGGCCAGTTCGACCCCCGCGAACACATCGAGGGCGCCGTAGGCCATGGCCAGACCGTGGGCAGTGAGGAGCGACATAGGCATGCAAAGGCGTGGTCTATTATACCATTGGCCATCGGTTTGGGGGATGGCAGAGCCTCGTTTTATCCCCCGCCTGTCGCGGTCTGGAAAGGCGGCAGTTGTTCCTGACCCAGACGCGCCAGATAGTAATTCCACACCAACCGGCTGAGGTCGTTCATAAGGGGATTGCTCTGTTCCCATACGACCCAGCCGTATTGATAGACAAAGACCGCCAGCACGTAAGGCCCGGCAGGCCCGTAGATGAGGGCAACATCGGCCTGGGTATCGGTGCCGTAACCGTGCTTATGGGCCACCCGTGCCTCTTTGGGCACGCCATAACGCAACAAATAGCCCATGGGGTTCCGCTCTAACCAGCCGATCAGCTCCCGACATTTGGTCGGATGCAGGCGTTCGGGAAAAGCGGCCAGGATGTTCCCGCGACCTTCGGCGCAACGGCCGATATCGGCCAGCATGCGCCCGATGTCGGTGGGCGTGGTCTGCATGGCCGGGTCCGGGTAGGTGTTGTATTGGGGATTGGTGTTGGCCGGGGTCATGATGGGCGGTGGGATGAGGTCGCTGTCGTAAGGGACGGCGATGAAGGTGTTTTGATAGCCCAGTTTGCGGACAAATTCGGTGACACGCCGGGCGCCGGTAAGCGTATCCCCATTGCCGATCCGATAGAGCAGGGCATTGGCTCCGGCATTGCTGGCCGTCTCCGAGGTGACGGTCTCGCTGATCCAGCGGGTGATGCCGGGGTCGAGGGGCAGGTCAAAATCGTGGTAGAGCTTGAGCAGAATGGGGATTTTGACCGTGCTCATGCCGGCGAAAGCCGTATCGCCGTCAATGTCGATGACCTCGCCGGTAGTCAGATCCTCGTAATACAGGCTGTAGATGCCGTTGAACCGTTCCAGCCGACGACGCAGGGCCGCTTCAAGGGTTTCGGGTGTCGGCGGCAGAGACGGTCGTTCGTGCAGGCTCAGGTGGGCCTGGCGGTTGTAGGCGCTGGTGAAAGCGGCAATCACCCGGATGGCGCTATCGGCCAGGTCGGTGTAGCGGCCCGGCCGGCCGGAAACGAATTGCAGGGTGTCGAGTTTGGCGTAGGCCGGGGTCGGATCGCTATCGTACGTGGCGGCCTGGGTACGCAGCCAGGCGGCCAGCCGTTCCCGATCGAAGCTGTAACGCAAAGGGATATCCCGACCGATGGGCGGGCGGTCGAGGAGATAAAACAGAAACTCACGCAGGGTATACAACCCGCGTCGATAACGCCGGGCCTCGGCGAGCATGGCCTCGGCATCGACGCGAAAAGCGATCTCCTCCGGTCGCAGGACCAGGCGACGTTCGCCGTGATAGACCAGGATGGGCGCCTCGAAGGACTGACGGAGCTGCGCGGCGGCTTCGTCCGACGTGGCCGCCGTGATGACGGCGCCGCCCAGGGTCATCCCGGCCGGGATGGCCCCGCGACTGCGGTTGAAGGCCAGAAAAGGCGGTCCCAGATAGACCACCGCAGCCAGGACAAGGGCCAGGAAAAGCCAGAACCGCAGTTTCATAGGCCGTATCCGGACAGGACCTCACTCCCACTCGATGGTAGCCGGTGGTTTGGAGGTGATGTCGTATACGACACGGTTGACACCGTGGACTTCATTGACGATACGGGTCGCCATGCGGCCGAGCACTTCGTAAGGTAACCGGGCCCAGTCGGCCGTCATGAAGTCATCGGTAGTGACCACCCGCACGGCGATGACGTGGGCATAGGTGCGAAAATCGCCCATGACGCCGACCGTCCGCACCGGCAACAGCACGGCGAAGGCCTGGGCCGTGGCCCGATACAACCCGGCCCGTTCCAGCTCCTGCACGACAATGGCATCGGCCCGCCGCAGGATGTCAAGCCGTTCGGGCGTGACCTCCCCCAGGATGCGGATGGCCAGACCGGGGCCGGGGAAGGGATGGCGCCAGACCAGACGCTCCGGCAGGCCCAGGGCCAACCCCACCCGGCGGACCTCATCCTTGAAGAGCCAACGGAGCGGCTCCAGGACCTCGAAGGTGATGTCGGCGGGCAGCCCACCGACATTGTGATGGGTCTTGATGGTGCGGGCTGCGGCCTCGCGCTGGCCGGAAGCGCTTTCGATGACATCGGGATAGAGGGTGCCCTGGGCCAGGAAGCGATAAGGCGGACCGGGGTCGGTCTGGACCAGACGGGCGGCCGTGGTCTCAAACACCCGCACGAAACGATGGCCGATACGCCTGCGCTTTGTCTCCGGATCGGTCACCCCGGCCAGATCGGCCAGGAATTCGGCCGCGGCATCCACCACCTCCAGGCGCATGCCGTGGGCATGGCGAAAGGTCTCGATCACCTCAGCGGCTTCCCCCTGGCGCAAGAGGCCGTGGTCTACGAACACACAGGTCAGCCGGTCACCGATGGCGCGGTGGATGAGCGCCGCCGCGACGGCCGAATCCACGCCACCGCTAAGGCCCAACAGGACCCGGTCGCCGCCCACACGCGTGCGCAGGTCTTCGACGGTCTCGGCGATGAAATGGCCCGGCGTCCAGTCGGCGGTCAGACCGGCGACCTCGAAGAGGAAATTGCGCAGGAGGTCGAGGCCCTGGGGCGTATGTTGCACTTCGGGATGAAACTGGACCCCATAGCGACCATGAACCGGGTCGCCCATGATGGCCAGGATGTGGTCACGCGAATGACCCAGGGGCAACCAGCCCGGCGGCAGGGCTTCGACTTGATCGCCATGACTCATCCACACGGACATGGGTGACGGCAGGCCGTATAACAACGGGGCTCGCTCGCTCAGAACGACATCGGCCGGGCCGAACTCACGGGTCGGAGCAGGCGCCACGCGGCCGCCCAGGGCGTGGGCCAGCGCCTGCATGCCATAGCAAATGCCCAAGACCGGCTTGCCGCTGGCCAGGACGGCAGCCGGAATCCGGGGAGCCTGGGGTTCGTAGATGCTGCTGGGACCGCCGGAAAGGATAAAGGCCTGACCGGCCGCGAAGCGCTCCGGGGGCGCGTTCCAGGGCACCAGTTCGCTGTAGACCCCCAGCTCGCGCACCCGCCGGGCAATCAGTTGGGCCGTCTGCGAACCGAAATCAACAACGATGACCGTGGCATGGGTTTTCATGGCTCAGCCGAGACAACCAACGGCCAGGATGGCCTACGAGGCTTCCGTGCAGGCGACCTCGAAACCGGCCAGGTGTTCAAGGGCCTTGATGAGGGCGTGATTGCCCTCACCGCCCAGCCCCCGGGCCTGAAGGGTGCGGTAGAGCTGAAAGATAAGGGCGGTGGCCGGTACAGGGACGCCGGTAGCATCGGCGGCGGCCAGGACAAGCCGGAGGTCTTTCTGCTGCAGGTCAATGGTAAAACCGGGCCGCCAATCGCGGCGCAGGATTTGCGGTCCTCGATGGCTGAGCATCCAACTGCCGGCGGCGCCGGCCGTGAGCGCCGTCAGGGCCTTCTCCAGGTCAACACCGTGGGCCTGGCCGAAGAGAAAGGCTTCGCTCATGGCCAGGGCATGGCCTACCACCAGAATCTGATTCATCAGTTTCACGGTCTGACCGGCGCCGTGATCGCCCACATGGGTGATCTGTTTGCCCATGGCCTGGAGGACGGGTAACGCCCGCCGGAAATCGGCCTCGTTGCCGCCGACCATGATCGAGAGCGTTCCCCTGGCGGCGCCCTCACTGCCGCCGCTGACAGGGGCATCGAGCATGCCGATCCCCTGCGCCGCCAGGATTTGCGCCAGCCGGCGCGTGGCTTCCGGGCTGATGGTGCTGCAATCAACGACAAGACTGCCGGGTTGGGCGCCGGCGAGGACGCCATCAGGGCCCAAAAGGACGGCTTCCACGTCGGGCGTATCGCTGACACACAGCACCACGATGGTGCTGCGGGAGGCCAGGTCGGCGGGCGAGGCGGCCGGTTGGGCGCCGGCCGCCACCAGAGGTTCCATTTTGGCCGCCGTCCGGTTCCAGACGGTCAGGGGAAACCCTGCGCGCAGAAGGTTGGCAGCCATGCCTTGTCCCATGATACCCAAACCGATAAATCCAACGTTTTCGTTCATACGCCTTTCTTCGGCTTCTATTGGATGATATGTCATTTCGGAGATTTTTGCTACAAATCTCACAAATAAAAAGACAGGCGGGAAGGGCCTGTCTTTACCGACGGTTGGTGAAAACGCGGAATTCAAATCTGAAAAGCAGCGGCCGGTTCGATCAAGCGCACGGTAAAGTCGGTGGCGTAGGCCTGTAGCCCTTTGACGGCCTTGCGCCAGGTTTCGCTGGTCAGCAAAGCCCGTGCGGTTTCGGCATCGGGCAGCAGACCCGCCCCCATGATTTGCGGGCTTTGACCCCAGGCCGTGAACCAGGCATCGGTAAAACGGAAACCGAACTCGGTAAGGGCGGCGCCGAGTTGCTCCACCACGTATTGGTGGCAGGCTTCTTCACGGCCGGGTTTCATGTTGTAGGTAAAAACAAGCTTGATAGGACGAGACATGATCGGACTCGCAGAACGATGATCGCCATAACAATACCATGTTTTATAGCTTAGAGCAAACCGTTGGGCATGTCAGCCGGGCGGCTTCCATTTGCGCGAGTACCGCCGACGCCGTCGGAGCAGACGTCGCGTGGCCGCTGCAACGGCCGCCATCGCCGGCCGCGCGGGTCCAGGCGTTGTGCGGCGGGCTGCACCGGAGGGAATCGCCACGCGCACCAGAAGGGGCGGCCGGGCGGCCCCCCTCGAATGGCCAGGGGGGCCGCCCGGCCGCCCCCCAGACCGCGCCTACGGCCGCACGTCGCCCCGCGACACCGCGTAACGCCAACACCCACCCCGCCTAAACGGCCTTATCCCCCATACCCCACGCGCAGCACAACCGAAACAGACACATCTCCTGACTTACCGACTCACCGACCTGCTTGGAAGCCTATCCGACCTGTGGTACACTGAAATCCTCGGTCGCCCATTTCCTACTTGTGCAAAGCATGACCACGCTCGTTACCGATCGCATCTTTGCCTCGCCCCACGTTGCGCGCCGGCCCCTCTGGCCCTTGGTGCTCGTGTGGCTGTTGACTCCGCTCCTGGTGCTGACGATGGGGCTGACCTGGTTTGAATGGACCTATCGCGAGCGGATTTATCCGGGTGTGCAGGCGCTGGGAATCCCTCTGGGCGGCATGACATGGGCCGAAGCCCGCGCGGCCTTGCAGGAGGCTGCGGTTTATCATGCGCCACCTGCCCTCTTCCTGCGCCATGACGAACAGGTCTGGGCGTTGCCTGTCACCATGTGGGCCACGGGAGTAGACGTGGACGCCCTGGCGCGTCAGGCCTATCTGGTAGGACGGACCGGCACCCTGCCGCAGAATCTGATCACCCGGGCTCGCATCTTTCTGCAGGGGTGGCATCTCGACCCGCCGCTCCGGGTACAGCCGGGTCAGATCGAAGCCACGCTGGCGGCGCTGACCGCCGGCCTCAATCGCCCTGCCGTGGAAGCCCACCTGAGCCTGGATGCGCTCCAGGCCGTGGCCATCCCGGCCCAATCAGGCCGCCAGGTGGACCTGGCCGCCACCACCCAGGCGGTGTTGGCGCGGCTGGCGCTGGGCCAGTCGGGCGTGGTGGATGTGGTCATGCGCGAGGTCTTGCCGGCTGCAGCCGAAGAGAACGGAGACAAGGAGGGCATTCGGCGGCTGCTCAACCGCACCGTCGTCCTCACCGATTCCGGCGGCGAGTTTCAATTTGTCCTCGATCCCGGAACCCTGGCCGGTCTGGTGGACTGGACGCCTGCCCCCGATGCCGTGGGTGGCCTGCGGCCGGCCATCCGCCGTGAGGCGCTGACAGCCCTGGTCGCCGCATGGGCCGCCCAGGTGGCGCGGCCCCCCCTCGATGCCCGGCTTGATTTCGACCCGCAAACGGGCCGGGTGATCGTGCTCTCGCCGGCCGTGGTCGGATATGCCCTTGACGTCGAAGCCACGGTGGCCACCATCCTCCAGGCTCTGGAAAGCGGCGAAACCCAGGTGACGCTGCCGGTTCAGGTCTTGCCGCCGACCATCCCTTCGGACCACCTGGAACGCCTGGGGATCAAGGAATTGGTAGCCGAGGCCAGCACTTCCTTTGCCGGCTCGAGTCCCGATCGGGTCAAAAACATCGAAGTCGCCGCGGCCAAACTGGTAGGGGTTGTGATCCCGCCGGACGGCGTTTTCTCCTTCAACGAGCATATCGGTGATGTCACGGCTGCCAACGGCTTTGAGGACGCCCTGGTGATCGCCGGAGACACCACGGCCGTCGGCATCGGCGGCGGCGTCTGTCAGGTCAGCACGACGGTGTTCCGCGCCGCCTGGTTCGGCGGCTTTCCCATCCTCGAACGCTGGAACCACGGCTATGTGGTGCGCTGGTACGGCGCGCCGGGCCTGGATGCCACCATCTACACACCCACGGTGGATTTCAAATTCCGCAACACCACCGGGCATTATCTGCTGATCAAACCCCTTGTGGATACCAAACGGGGCATCCTCACCTTCCGCTTTTTCGGCACCAAACCCAACTGGCGGGTGGAAACAAGCGAGCCGGTGTACAGCAACCGCCAACCGCCGCCGCCACCGCTGTATATCGAAGACCCCAGCCTGCCGCCGGGCCGGGTTGTTCAGTTTGACTGGGCCGTAGAGGGGCTGGAAGCCGTCGCCCGGCGTCGGGTGATGGCCGCCGACGGTACCGTTCTCAGCAACGACGTGCTTCGCAGTCGCTATCAGCCCTGGCAGGCCAAATATCGCTTTGGGCCGGGTTTCGAGCCGCCGCCCGGGGCCATAGTCCGGCGGCGTTGACCGGGCTAGAAAGCAGCCAACGGCCCCATGCCGGTGGTCATCGCCCGCCAGAGCAAACCGGCCAGAAAGAGACAGACGAGGGCGTAAACAGCCTGTTCGCGCCGGGCATCCAGTTTACCCTGCATAAAGCTGTAGGCGGCCGGCAAGGTGAGCACGGTCAGGATGCCGTAGAGAAAATGCATGCCCGGCTGTGCCAGATTGCCCGCGCGTTGCAAAACCAGCCACATGTAAACGCCGATAATCCCCTGAGCGAGGATGAGCAACTCACCGACCAACAACATACCGAGATAGCTGGGATTGACGCCCTGGCGCCGACCCCAGCGCCACAGGCCCCAAAGGCCGGCGATAATCATAAAGAGCAGCGCAGAGTTCCCGATACGGGCATGGAGTTCATCGATAGGCATAGGGGATATCACCAAGAAACGATTCAGTATCCCAGATCGCGCAGTTTGGCTTCGTCCATCCCGAAATGATGGCCGATCTCATGTAACACGGTGCGGCGCACCTGTTCCTTGATGGCTTCGGGATCGCGATAGTGATAGACCATGGGATACATGAAAATGGTAATCCGGTCGGGTGGCACCAGACTATAGCCTTGCGTTCGTTGGCCCAGAGGGATACCTTCGTAGAGGCCGTAGAGGGCCTCGCCCGGTCCCAGGCGGGCGGCGCGACGCTGTTCCGGCGAGGGCCATGCGGCTACGGTGATGGCCACGTTCTCCATAGCAGCGGCAATGGCCGGCGGCAACGTAGCCAGGGCCTGCTCGACGAGCTCGCCGAACTCCTCGAGGGTCATTTCAGGCCGAGGACGGGCCGAAAACCTACGCGGCATAGGGTCGATTATACATGACAAGGGTCTTGATGGGGGTAAGCAGGGTCTCATCATACAGGGCAAACGCTTCCCCAAAGCATCCCGGGCCGCCACATCAAGGCGATATATTGCGCCAATAAGGCCTGGCTTTGGCACAAAGGCGGGCGCCATCACCCACTTGATTGAAACGCCAGGTTCCCCATGTTTGTTTTGTCGGTTGATTATCATCTCTTCTTTCGGAAGAGGCACAGCTAACTACGCTTCCTCCATTCCACATCCCCAAGCAACCGGTGGACGGCGAGGTGGATGGGGTCCTGCCCGTGCTCTCGCCCGCAGGCCGACCCCTCTGGGCCGTGGTGGAGGCCAAGGGCCGATTCAGCGGCGGCGATGTGAGCAAGTGGGCCCGGCGCATCAAAGAGGCCCACTGGCGACGACGGCTGCCTGCCCGCAACGTGCCGGGTCCGTTTCTGGTGCATGCCTTTGGCATCCGCCTGGACCGCAGCGCCCCGGACGAGGCGGAACGGGAGGGCATCGGCCTTCTCGCCGGCCAGGGCGAGCGCATGGCCGCCAAAGGCCTGATCGGCGAGCAGGGAAACCAGCGGCGGTTACGGCCTCAGGCCCCCGCTCGACGTCGTAGCCAGAACACGCCCCAGAGCACGGCCAGGACCAGCATCAGGCCTGGCCCGGCCCCCAGTTCCGGACGGCGAGGGGAGATGACCGAAGTCGAAACCGCCCACGAGGCCAGACGTACGGTGGAGGCGTTGACTGTCGTCAGCGTCGTATCGGCGCTCGGCAAAAACCCGTTGGCCCGCAGCAAATAGGCGGTGAGTTGCCAGTACTGCTCATCGGACAGACTGCCCGGCTGATGCCAGGGCATGCGGGCCTTGAGATAAGCGTACAGGTCGGCCGCCGTCGTGAATTTTGTCAGGGTGCCGTCCCCGATGACCGGCGGCACGGAGTAGGGAAGCACAAAACCCTCGGGGGGATGATTGGCCGCATGGCATTTCGATTGCCAGCAGTCCTGATCACCCGGCGCCCAGGCGGCCCGCCACTCGTCGGTCAACCCCTGTCCGCGATCCCCATGACAGGTCATACACGCGAGCCAGTACACCCGCGCGCCGTAGTCGGCCTGAGTCGGCTGCGCCGGCAACGGTGGAGGAGCAAGGCGGTCGGGGATGGGCATGGTGCGCGGGCCCTCCTCCTGGGCTCGCGCCGGGAACAGGCCTGCGAGACTCAAGAACAGGAGACTCAGCACCAGAGCCATGCCCCATCCACGGGTCATCATAGCGCCTCACAACGGAGCAGGGTCACCGGGTTAAGGCCGCCGAACAAACATTCGAGGGTACCGGCCCCTTCCACCCGCACGAGCACATGGCTACCCCATTGTTGGACTACCTCGATGCGCGGCCCGGCGCCTATCTGTTGCCCTTGGGCCGCCAGCCAGGTCTCCCACTCGGCCGTAGTACGCACAAAACAAGCCGCACATTGCCGGGGCGATTCCCCGGCCAGCAACAGGGCCAATCCTTCCCGATAAGGCTTATCCGCCGGATAGCAGAAGGCGAGTTGCGCCGGATCGAGCCACACACGGCAGTGGATAGCGTAGCCGTTGTCGAAACGGGCGGTGACCTCCACTGCCTGGGTCTCAAGCTCGGCCACATGCAAAACGTAGTGTGCGCTCATCGCCTGGATCAGACCTTTGACCGCGTTGTAATTGAAGCCGGTCTCGCGGCTGAGATCGAAGAGGTCGCCGGGATAGGTTCGCCCCACCCGGATGGCTTCAGCCACCATCGCAGGCGCTATCCGCCAGGGCCGCTGCACATTCTGGTCGGCGATCGAGCCTACCGCCACCACGAGGGGCAAAGGCGCCAACAGCAGAAACCATCCCCGGGGTCGCAGGCGTCCTTCCGGCCCTGTTTCGCTCAAGATGCCGTCCAACCGATAATCCTGGAGCAACCCCAAGACGACAAGCACAATAAACAGGAAGAAACCGGCCACGAACAGGCGGGCCTGGGCCGCTTGCTGGTAGGGGTAGATGGCCTGTCCGGCAAAACGCGGGTCGAGCAGGCCGATCAACCAGCTCTGGATTTCGTAAGGGGTATGGCCGATCACCGCGACCATGGCATAACCCGCCAGCGCCCATATCGGCGCTCCTACCCAGGAACGATTGAGCACGGCGGTCAGGCCACCGGCGACGGCGCCGATCCCGACGAGGATAAGGGTGGCCAGCGGGAAAAGAAGTGCCGGCATGTGCAAAGGCAGGCGCAGCAGGGTGATCACCTGCCCACCCCAGACGCCTGCGGCCAGCGCCAGGCCGTAAAGGGCGCCGTTGAACAGGCCAAGACGCAGGGAAGAGGTCATCGCCGTCCCATAAAAGGGCTGTGCACAACCGGCACAGTCCCTCCAAGGCAGGAAAGTCGGATAAACCCTAACCGCGTACCCCGCGCAACTTGGGATCAAGGATATCACGCAGGGCATCGCCGACCAGATTCCAGGCCAGTCCGAACAGGAGCAAGGCCAGGCCGGGGAAAAGCACGATGTACCAGTACTGGTCGAGATTGAGGATATAGGCGCGGGCAAAGGCGATAAGCTGTCCCCAGTCGGCATAGCCGATATCGGTACCCACGCCCAAGAAACTTAGCGCCGCGAAGGAGAGCACAATGGCGCCGATGTCCAGGGAAGCCAACACCATCGTGGAAAAGACGGCATTGGGCAAGACGTGGCGAAGCAGGATACGCGAATCTTTGGCGCCAAGGACCCGAGCCGCCATGACGAAATCCCGCTCCTTAACGGAAAGGATATCGCCGCGGATGACACGGGCATAGGTCATCCACCCGAAGGTGATCAGGGCAATGACGGCCGGCCAGATACTGCGCCCCATCCGCGGCACGAGCACGGCCGCCAGGGTCAGAGCGGCCAACAGAAAGGGAAAGGCCATGAAAATCTCGGTAATGCGCTGGAGCACGTCATCGATAAAGCCACCGTAATAACCCGATAACGAGCCCACAACCAGACCGATGACCAGTGTCGTCAGAACAACGAGGATGCCCACCCGCAGCGCCGTGCGCGTTCCCCACACAATGCCGTAGTAAATATCGAACTGACCGCTGGCCGTGCCGAACAGATGGACCCAATGGTCCTTGCCGGTCACAGTCTTATACCAAAACGGAACGGGCGGGACATTGCGCTTCCATTCCACGCCCGGTGGTTTGGGTTCGGGGCTAAAGCCATCGCGCGGGATGTTGTACGGATCGGCACGAGGGCTAATGGGAGGCGCCAGAACGGGCGCGGCCAGGGCGATCAGTACAAAGCCGCTCAACAACACCATCCCGGCTACGGAAAGGGGATTGGTTACCAGGCCGCGCAAGAGCCGATACCACTCCGGGCCGAGGAATCGCTCTAGCCGGCCGGGTTCACGCAGGGCATAACCACCGACCTGGACGGGTCTGGGCTTGGCCGTTGTCGCTTCGGCGGTCATGGCATGGGCTCCTTACTGATAACGCACGCGCGGGTCCAGAAAGGCATAAAGGATGTCCACAATCAAATTGGCCACGATGAGGAGCGTGGCATTGAAGAGCACAAAGCCCAGGGTGGTGACCACATCCAGACTGGCGGCCGCTCGTGCCAGGGCCGAACCCATACCGGGGTAGTTGAAGACCGTTTCCGTAATGACGACACCGTTCAGCAGGCCCACCACGGTCAAACCGCCCACGGTTGCCACCGGAATCAACGCATTTTTACGGACATGACGGTTGATAACCACTTTTTCGCTCAACCCCTTTGAGCGCGCCGTCCGCACGTAATCTTGACGCATCGCTTCCAACATTGAAGAACGCGTAATCTTCAACAATAAAGCCCATTGGATGTAACAAAGTGTAATTGTCGGCAGAACAAGATGTCTTAAAGCATCCAGAAAGATATCAAAACGCAGATTGAGTAAAGCATCAAGCGTATTGATCTGGGTGTAACGCTTGAAATCGGCCGATTTAACGACGATATCCGCCCAATCGGATAGCCTGCCCGGAGGGAACCAACCCGTCTTGGCATAAAGCAACATGAGCACCAACAGGCCGAAAACAAACGTCGGGAAGGAATAACCGATAATCGCAAACACGCGCGCAGCCTGGTCGGGCAATTGATTGTGATGAACTGCCGCCTGAATACCCAACCAAATGCCAACGCCAATGATAGGAATCATCGACCATAGAGCCAGCTCCACCGTGGCCGGAAGCCGTTGGGCGATCAGCTCTTTGACGGTCTGATTGCCGGTGCGTGAATAACCCAGATCCCCGCGCAAAACGCCACCCACCCGCTGCCCGGTTTCGGGATTGCGGGTCCCTACCAGCCAGGTCCAATACTGCACCACAAAGGGGCGATCCAACCCGTATTGGCGGATGATACGTTCGACTTGGGCGTCATTCTTGGGGATATCACGGATATACAAGGCCGAACGTTCGACCGGGCTGAGCACCTGCATCATGGCGAAGATGAGCAAGGTGACACCCGTCACCGTAATCGGTAACAACAAGAGCCGGCGAATGATGTAGGCGGTCATCGTAGTTTCCTTAGAGGCGGCGGCCATCAGACGCCGCCGCCTCTCGAACGCACAGAAACGACATCCCAAGGGGACGGTGCGCCGGGTTCATAGCCCCGGCGCACCGCGAAGGTTAGCGCTCCAGGTCAAAGGCGTAGTAGTAGTCGCCGATGCTGCTCTGGATGGGGTTGTAGTAGAAGCCCTTGACCCAGCGTTGCTCATAACGCTTGCCGGTGGCCTGGGCCAGGATGATGGTAGGCACCTCTTCGTAGTAGAGCTGCTGGAAGGCAAAGTAAGCCTTCTCGCGCTCGGCCGGGTCGGTCGCCTGCACACCCTGGTTGATCAGCTCCTGGAATTTGGCCTTCAACTCGGCCGGCAGGTTCTGGCGACCGGCAAAGGTGCCCACACCGTAGGGCTGCACCCAGTTGTGCGGGTCATGGATATCCTCCAGCCAGCCGCTGACGGCCACGGGGAGCTGGCGAGCGCGGAAGCTGCGCAGCAGGGTCGGCCAGGGCAGCCCGATGATCTCCACCTGGTATTTCTCGTTGATGGAGCGCAGGCTGTTTTGGAAGATGGCGGCTATGGTCTGGCGGGTGGTATTGCCCGTATTGAACGCAACCTGGAAGCGGAAGCCGATCTCGGGTAACTTGCCATCCCAGGCCTGGGCCAACTCCTCGGCGCACTTGTCGGGATTGTACTCGTACATGGGGCCGTCAGGATTGTAGCCCAACATGTCGGTGATGATGGGCCCGTTATTGCGGACACCCTCCCCGTTCAAGGCGTCCTCGATGTAGGCATCGTAGTCGAAGCAGTAAGCCATGGCCCGCCGCACATGAATGTCCGAGAAGAAATTGGGCGGGATACCGTTGCCGTCCAGCTGACCGCTGCCGATGTAGGGGTTGCGGCCATTCTCATCCACGGCCACGTTGAAGTTCAGGAAGACATCGGTACGGCTGACACTGGGCAGGCCCGGCCAGGCGCGCAGGGGGGCATCGGGTTTGTCCGTGGGCTTGCACTCACCCGTCTTGTAATCGCAGATCTCGCCGACCAGCTGATCCACCTGGGGCCGATTCTCGATAGGCACGGAGACGACCTCGGCCTCGCCGGCCTGAAGCATGGCAAAGCGGGTACCCCACTCCTCCACGATCTTCTGGACGACCCGCTTGATCCGAGGCTTGCCGGCAGGACCGCCCGGCCATACAGGCATGTTGTCCGTGCGCCAGTAGTCTTCATTGGCGACCAGCGTCCAGCCGATGCCGGGTTCCCAGCTCTCCAGCTTATAGGGGCCGGTGCCATTGACGACTTTGCTCAGCTTGGAGTTCTCGGAGCCGGGGGAGTAGAAATTCACCCAGGTATCGCAGGAACCATCCCAGTCGCCCTGCGCGATAGCCCATTCTTTGTCAATCGCCGCACCCCAGGACTGGGCCAGCGTCGCCAGCATGGGGCCCCAGGGCTGGGCCAGATGCAGGGTCAGGGTGCCGGCGGCATCATCCGCTTCCACCGCCGCCTTCACCTTCTCGCATACGGCCTGCAGTTGTTCAGGGGTTGCGTTGGCCTTCAGGGCTTCGGGATCACCGGCATAGGCGCCGTCGGCGATCTCCTGGGTGACATCACCCGAGTCATAACCCAGCAAGGGTTCCAATAGCAGCCACTGGGGACCATGGGGATCCGATTGCAACAGCCCACGCTCGAAGGAGTACTCGAAGTCGCTGGGCGTCAGGTCGTTGCCGTTGTGGAATTTGACCCCTTTGCGGATCTTGAAAGTGTAGGTCAGACCGTCCGGCGAAATGCCGCCGTTCGCCAGGCTGGGCACCTCCTCTGCCAGCGCCGGCACGTAGTTGACGGCATCGGCGCCGTTGTAGAAAATCAGCCCTTCGTAGACGTTGATGAGGACGTGACCGCTGGCGGTGTCATAGGCCAGAGCCGGATCGAGGGTATCCACATCGCCAAAGGTCACGTAGGTGAAGGTGTCAGGCCGGGGCGCCTTGAAAACCACCGGAGCCGGGGTAGGCGTCACGACGACCTGGACCTCCTTGACGACTTCCTTAGTGACTTCGACCTGGACCTCCTTGACCACCTCTTTGGTCACCTCGATGACCTGCGGGGTAGCCTGCGCGCAGGCGGCCAGGGCCACCACGGCCAGGGTCAGAAGACCTGTGACAAGGATTTTGGAACGAAACATAGCTTTCTCCTCCAAAAACGGAAAACGAAAGAACGGAAAACAGGCGATCCCGCTCGGGATCGTTACCAAAAGTGGAATAGCAGCAGAGAAGGTCTTATCTCTTCGCCATTACCGCAACGGCTGCGCACAACGGCCGCTCATCACCTCCTTTGAGCCAGCAAAAAAGACAACAACAACGGAAAAGGACTCGGAACCCATACGGACAACCTGCTCACAAACTGAGCGCACGACATGAACTCAATCGTACAGATGACAGGCCACCCAATGCTCTTTTTCGGCCGTACCCACGTTTTTCCACTCCGGCTCGACCTGACGACACACATCCATCACGCGGGGACAACGGGTATGGAACCGACAACCCGTCGGCGGATTGAGGGGACTGGGAACGTCGCCTTGCAGGATGATCCGCTGTCGTTTCGCTTCGATGGCCGGATCGGGAATGGGAACGGCCGAAAGCAGAGCCTGGGTATACGGATGCTTCGGTTCCTCGTAAAGGCTCTTGTAGTCGGTCAATTCAACAATCTTGCCCAGATACATCACCGCCACACGGTCGGAGATATGCCGCACCATGGACAGATCGTGGGCAATGAACAGGTAGGTCAATTTGAGCTCTTGCTGCAGATCCTGCAGCAAATTGACGATTTGCGCCTGAATCGAGACGTCCAGAGCCGAGATCGGCTCATCGCAAACGATGAAATCGGGATTAACGGCAAGAGCGCGGGCAATACCGATCCGTTGACGCTGGCCACCGGAGAACTCGTGGGGATAACGCTGGGCAAAATAAGGGTTCAGCCCTACCAGGCGCAAGAGCTCCTGCACCCGTTCCTGTTTTTCCTTGCCGCTGCTGATCTTGTGGATCTCCAGCGGTTCGGCGATGATGCTGCCTACGGTCATGCGGGGATTGAGCGAGGCGTAGGGGTCCTGGAAGATCATCTGCATGCGTCGGCGCTGCCGTCGCAGTTCTTCCCCTTTCATCGTCGTCAATTCCCGGCCGTCGAAACGGACACTCCCGGCCGTCGGCCGATAGAGCTGGAGAATGGCCCGGCCGGTCGTCGATTTGCCGCATCCGGATTCGCCCACCAGGCCCAACGTTTCCCCCCGCTTAATGGTGAACGAGACGCCATCCACCGCTTTCACATCGGCCACTTTGCGCTGGATGACAATACCCCGCGTCACGGGGAAGTACATCTTCAGGTCTTTGACTTCGAGCAGATTTTCAGCCACGGAAGCCTCCGTCTTTGCGAGCGGCCATGACTTCCCAACGCCAGCAGGCCACACGCCGGGTCGAACTGACATACTCCAGCGGGGGGTTTTCGGTATCGCAGCGTTCGATCTTGAACGTACAGCGCGGGGCAAAGGGACAACCCGGCGGCACATCGATCAGATCCGGTGGTAAGCCGTCAATGGGGATCAAGCGACCGCTGTGGGCGGCATCCAGCCGTGGCACCGAGTTGAGCAGCCCCAGGGTGTAAGGATGATAAGGCCGGGTATACAGCTCATGCACTCTGGCCTCTTCGACGATGCGACCGCCGTACATGACGATGACCCGATCGGCCAGGCCCGCCACCACTCCCAGGTCATGGGTGATCCAGATGATGGCCATCCCTACCTTTTTCCGCAGATCTTTCACCAGGTCGATGATCTGCGCCTGGATGGTCACATCCAGCGCCGTCGTCGGCTCATCGGCGATGAGGATCTGGGGATTGCACGAAAGCCCCATGGCGATCATCACCCGCTGACGCATGCCACCCGAAAACTGGTGCGGGTAATCGTCCAGACGCCTGGCGGCATCGGGGATCCCCACCAGCTCCAGCAATTCGATGGCCCGCTCGCGTGCCTGGCGCCCGTCCATACCCAGGTGCAGCTCCAGCGCCTCGGTGATCTGCTGACCGATGGTCAGCACGGGATTGAGCGACGTCATCGGATCCTGGAAGATCATGGCAATGCGATTGCCGCGCACCTGGCGGATTTCCTCATCGCTCACCTTGAGCAGGTCACGGCCATCGAACCACACCTCGCCACCGGTAATCTTGCCCGGCGGCTGGGGGATCAGGCGGATAAGAGACATGACACTGACGCTTTTGCCGCTCCCACTTTCACCGACGATGCCCAGCGTTTCCCCCTCGTCGAGTTGGTAAGACACATCCGTCACCGCGTGCACAACCCCCTCATGGGTAAAAAACTTGGTCTCCAGCCCTTTGACCTCGAGCAATGCGCCCATTCCAGCTCCTCAGCGGGTAAGATGATCGAAACCAGGAGACGGCATCAGCACCGACATCCTCAATAATCGAAAGAAACAGAACATCGACCTAGCAACTCCGACCGGGGAGGCCAATCAGGTCCAATGCTAGCACAGCGGCGAAAACGCTGTCAAATGCTTTGGCAATTCGAGTAGAGTCCGGCGCTTTGCCCGGGAAGGCCAAGGCCTATCCGGAGAATGCCGGTAACAACGTACCCCCGAAGGTGAGCCGGACGCCCCGGTTTGTGGTATGATTTGGCCTCCGCTATCCACTCAGGGAAGTCGCAATGGACCGGGCTTCGCTTGTGCGCATTCTGCAACAGACCTTTTCCGGCGAGGCAGCCCGCCGCTATGTCGCCGAAATCAGCCGATGTCATCGTATCCAGGCCAGTCCCGGCTACCGGGCTGCCGCCACCTGGCTGGCTGCTACCCTGCACGCTCAGGGGATCCAGGTGGACATCGAGTCGTTTCCGGCCACGGAAACGGCCTCCTTCTGGTGTCAGCCGTCCTTTCAGGAATGGGAATGCCGCCATGCCACCCTCGATTGGCTGCGCGAGGAGGGCGAAGAGCGGCTATGCGATTTCCGTGCTTCGCCTCTGGCCGTCATCCAGCGTAGCACCTCGGTTGCCGGCGAGTTCACCGTGGTGGATGTGGGCGAGGGGCGACCTGAGGACTATGCGGGCCGCGACGTGGCCGGCAAACTCGTCCTTAGCCGGGCCTCCGTGCAGGCAACGTATCATCGGGCCATTCGCGAGGGCGGAGCGGCCGGCATCCTTTACGACCACATCGAGCCGACAGCACCGGGACGCAGCCGCCTCGATCTGCCCGATGCCCGGCCGTACACTTCCTTTTGGTGGGCGGCCGGCCAGCCCAAAAGCTGGGGTTTCGTCCTGACCCCGCGCCAGGGCGATGCCTTGCGGGCAGCGCTGGCGGCCGGCCGTGAGGTGCGGCTGCGGGCGATCATCGACGCCGCCTTTTACGACGGCGCCTTCGAAGTAGTCCATGCGATTCTGCCCGGCCGGGCTGCTAACGACGGCGCCCAGGGCGTGCTCGGAATCGCCCATCTGTGCCATCCCCAGGGCTTTGCCAACGACAACGCCTCCGGGGCAGCCTGTTTACTGGAAACGGCCATTGCCCTGGCCCACCTGCTGGCTACAGACCGACTACCGCCCCCACAGCGGGACATCCACCTCTTATGGGTGCCGGAAATGACCGGCACCTATGCCTGGCTGGCCGCCCACGAAGACCGTATCCCCAACCTGATCGCGGGCATCAACCTGGATATGGTGGGCGAACGTCAGGAGACGACCGGCTCGGTCCTGGTGCTGGAACGACCGCCCGAAGCCATGCCCTCCTTTGCCGCCGATCTGCTGGAATGGCTCCGAGATGGGTTGATCGAGGCGCATACCTCCTCCGGTCATGCCTTTGGCTATCCCCTGTTTCGTTACACCACCACCCCCTTCGGGGGTGGCAGCGACCACATCATCACCTCGGACCCTACCGTAGGCATTCCCACGCCCATGCTCATCCAATGGCCCGATCGTTTTTACCACACCACGGCCGATACCCTTGACCATGTGGACCCGCATTCCCTGGCGCGAGCAGGAGTTCTGGCCGGAAGCTACCTCTACTGGCTGGCTGCGGCCGGACCGGCCGCAGCGGCGCAACTGGGCTGGGAAATGGTCGCCCGCTACGAGCAACGCCTGGCCGGCGAGATGCAGGCCGCCGTGGCGCGTTTGATGGCCCTGGAACCGGGGGCCGGCGCCGCCGGTCGCCAACGCCTCGCCGCACGCCTTGCCTTTCACCAGGAACGAGCCCTGGCCGCGCTGGCCAGCCTGGCCTTGCCGGGCGCGCACAGCGACATGATCACGGCCTGGCAAGAGGAAATCGTGGCCGTCACCGAGCATATCGCCGAACGCTGTCGGCGTCAGCTGGGGAGTCTGTCGGCCCCGACAACAGACCCCGACCCGACACCGACCGATGAGATGGCTTTCCTCGTTCCCCGGCGGCTCTATCGCGGCCCGCTCATGCTCATGGGGATGAGGGCGCCGACCACGGCCCCGACGACCGATCAGGCGGCATGGGAGCGTCTTTTCGCCGAGACCCCGGACTGGCATCGCCTCCGTCTTCTGGCCGAATACTGGGCCGACGGCACCCACACCGTGCTTGACATCGCCCGACGGATCGAACTGGAAACAGGCCGAAACCCCGGTCCTGCCGTTGCCACCTATTTCCGCCTGTTGGAGCGGGCCGGCCTGGTGGAACTGCGCTCCCTTTCAGCGGAGACGACGGATGGCGGGAAAAGCCACGGCCATGACGAGACCGTACAGCAGGGCCAGAATGGCCCCCGAGGCTACGGCGACGACGGCGCCCCAGCGCTCGGCGACGATGCCGGCCTGTAAGCCGCCCAGCCGCATGGTCGTCTGGAAGGCCAGGGCAAAGAAGCTCATCACGCGACCGCGGAGATGGTCGGGCGCCTGCAGCTGGAGAAGCGTATTGGCCAGCGCATTTTGGGCCACAAAGCCCATCCCGGCCACGAAAAGGATGGGGAGGGCAAGCAAAAACGAGCGATTCAGACTGAAAAGCACCAATGCGGCCGGAAAAACCAGATTCCCGGCCGTCAGCCATCGGCCGCGCGGGCTATCGGCAGGCAGCGACGCCACGAGCAAGGCCCCCACAACGGCGCCCACACCGACCGTAGCCAACAGGATGCCCAACGGCAAAGCCTCCGGCGCCCGACAGGAGATAACGGTCGTACACAGCATCTGTACCAGGGGCCGGGCGGTAGGACCAAGAATGGTATCGGCAAAAACCGGCATCAGGGTCGTGTAGGGCATGGCCAGTACGGCACTAATCGCCACCAGGCTGATGAGAACAAGGAGGATCCGTTCCCGACGGATATAGGCGGCACCCTCGATAACATGCCGAAGCGAACTGTGAGGACCTCTGACATGCCCTGACGGAGCCGGGAGATCGCGCATCAGCATCAGGCTGAGCATAACGGGTACGAAAGTCAGCCCGTTGACGAGAAAAGCGGTAGCCTCCCCTGTCGCGGCCACGGCCATCCCGGCCAATGCCGGTCCTACCGCCCGGGCGGCATTGAATTGGGCCGAATTGAGGGCAATGGCATTGGTCAGGTCTTCCTTGCCTTCGACCATCTCCACCGTGAAGGCCAACCGCACAGGGATATCCACGGCCTGCACGGCGCTGAGGAGGATAACCAACCCGTACACATGCCCCATCTGCACCGTGCCGGTGTAGGTCAATCCCGCCAATACGAGGGCCTGCACGAGCATGATCGCCTGCGTGACCAGCAACACCGACCGTTT
>Ga0197142_1000611_pt1 | contig 33125 bp, 28 predicted proteins | sample GBS60_MetaG_FD_148614 | JGI IMG/M metagenome (GOLD analysis project Ga0197142, IMG submission 148614) | Sediment microbial communities from Great Boiling Springs, Gerlach, Nevada, United States - GBS 60_MetaG | ecosystem: Environmental > Aquatic > Thermal springs > Hot (42-90C) > Sediment...
AAGCAGGTTGAATATTGGGAGAAAAAAGAAATTAAATTGAAAATTGAAGAAACAACCACAATTCCTGACTCACTAATTTTGAATTTTAAATTTAGAATGAAATACTAATACTTGTTTTTGTATTTTTGGAGGTCTTATGAAAAAGAGGCACTTGTATTGGGGAATAATTTTTATTCTTTTCAGTGTAGTTCCCCTTTTTGCCCAAAAAGTCGTTCCAAATCCGCCTCGACAACTTACAGCCATCTCTGAGCAAGACGTAGATGGAACCTACAAAGTTATTCTTTCTTGGTATATCGACAAAGGAAATAGTTCGAATTATGTTTTTCCCGATGGTTTTAAGATTTACCAGAGTACTTACAACAAGAACATTGTTAAAACAGAGCTTATTGGTTCCGTTCCATTTTCACCGAATCAATACCGGTATGAGTTTACAATTAATGGTTTGCCAAAGGGTACATACGAATTTTACGTAACGGCTTTTAAGGGTGATGCTCAAAGTTTGCCCAGCAACAAAGTGGTCTTGCAATTATATTACGAGCAGAAATTCTTCGTGAAGATCATATCGAACCCGCCATTGTTCGCCTATGTTGGAAAGAACTATGTTTATCAGGTGGTAGCTTCTTCGAATATCCGATGCCCTTTAGCTTATGAACTTGTTGGTTCTGTTCCAGAAGGGATGAAGATTTCTTCAACTGGTTTAATCGAATGGGTGCCCGAACAACCCGGAAAATATGAAGTTAAAATCAAAGTTAGTGTTATCTGCGATGTAAATATCGAGCCCGCATATCAACAATACCAGGTTCTGGTTTACGATAGTGTTCCCCCAAACGGTAAACCATATTTAAAAATAGTCAGTATGCCACCAACCAAAGCGATTGTTGGTGTTCCATATAACTATAAGGTAATTACAGAAACCAATGTGTACTGCGTTGTCAAATTTAAGATATTAAATTCGAATATAGACAAAATTTTCATCGATGAAGGGACAGGCTTAATTAATTGGGTACCAAACAAAGCTGGAACTTTTGAATTTTCTGTGATGGCGTACCTACTTTGCGATTCAAATGTTTTTGATATTCAAAAAGTAACTGTCAATGTGCAAAATTATAATGAAAATAAGAATTGTGTTCATTTGATAGGAGAAGCTACTTTTGTAGATGGAACTCCTGTACCCAATGGAATTGCTTTTGCTTGGAAGCTTGATGAAAAAATGGATCCAGGCAATGCTTATTTCAAGACACCAATTCGTCAGGGTTATTTTGAGTTTTATCTACCTTCGGGTGTTTATGTTTTTGAATTTTCTGGTGAACTTTTTGAACATCAATTTTATGCCAAAGCAAGCAGTTTGAATGATGCCACCAAGGTTCCATTGGATTGTGAACAAACGCCCGAGAAAGCCATTAAAGTTTTGTTGACAAAGAAACCCGAACCAGTTCTTTACAGTGTTTCAGGAGTTGTATTGTCGGCAGTAGATAATACACCAGTACCATCGATTATTGAATTTTTGCCGGTTGAGCTAATCTTTGCCACAAATAAGAGAGAGAACATAAGTAATATACCTCAATTTATGACCAAGACCGATACCGAGGGGAAGTATGAAATAAGTTTGCCAAATAATTTTTCTTATATTGCTCATGCTATTCCATTGGATAAGTCCAAGTATTTGGACCAATATTATTATCTTGCTTCATCACCGTATAATGCCGATATTCTTGTACCTTTCCAAGATTTAGATGATGTCAATTTTTATCTGATGGAACGACAGAAATACCAGAATGGATTTTCGGGAGTTGTAGTCGACAAAGACCGTAATCCAATTGAAGCCCGAGTTTTTGCAATTTTGGTTCAACCTACTGGAAATGATTATAAACAGCAAAATACAACTATTATGGTAGTGGAGACGAACAAAGACGGACATTTCCTCTTTCAAAACCTGCCTTTTGGGAAATATGTTTTGCTTTCAGTTCCGAAAGATAAAAAGTATACTCCGGGCTATTACAAAGCGAATGATTTCGCAACTTTAAAATGGCGCGAAGCTTCGCAGATTGAAGTTGGTGAATTTATGATTCAAATAGTTTACGAAATTAAACATCGTGAAAGACTTTCTTTGAAAGGGCTTGTAAGTGTTTCTGGGTATATTGAAGAAAAAACGGGAATTACTAAAATACTAAACGAACCACAATGTTCCAATCCGATTTCAGAAGCTTTGGTTTGCGCATTGGATAAAGATGGAAATGTTTTGGACTATTACATAACGGGTAAAGACGGGTATTTCAAACTCGAAGATCTTGTTCCTGTTGAACTTCGGATTTATGTTTCCAAAGTTGGTTACGAAGATGCCGAACTGTTTGTTGATGCCGACTATGAAACTAATTTCCAGTTCTTCAGTGAAATTAAGATGGAGAAAGCTATATCGCTGGTGGAGTCGACCAAGAATTTGGGGATTTCTATATCTCACTTTGGGGATAATTTATTTATCAATGCGGAGCCCGAAACTGAGATTTTCTCAATAAAACTTTATGATTTGTTTGGAAAACTGGCAATCGAAGAAAATGAGATGCTAAATTATCCTGTTCAAATTCGTTTAAATTCACTTTCGAGTGGTGTTTACATTGTTTGCGTTGTTACAAACAAAGGTGTTGACTATTTCAGGATATCAATTGTAAGATAATCTTGTTCGTATCGAATTAGGAAGGTATTATATATTGCTGAATGTTTTTTTGGTGGGGTCCAAATAGGAATGGACCCCCTTTTTTATATTTTAACTTTCAAAATTCGATGTTTGTGTAAGTGTAATTAGTACAGAGAGAAAAAGAATCAAAAGCATTTTGTTCAAGCAATAAATCCATTTAATAAAGAATTTCAGCTTTTTGTCCCTAAAAAAATTGTGTTGATTGGGGGCGAAGTTACATTGTTAAAAGCTAATTGGGTTTAAGAACCCGAAAGAGTGGTGTTTGCAACACATTGAATCTTGATTTAGCTTAGGGTATTTTCCAGAATCGGCGAATATTCAAAAGCACGTAATTTCAAGCGTTTCTAAATCATTGAAAGAAGAGTGTATTTCCTCATTTATTATAATCGCATCAAAATTTTGATTAAAACATAGCTTTTTAACCCAATGTTATGGGGAATAAAAATACTTCGCTTGTATTTTTTAATTTTGTTTTCTTAAATGGTGTAAAAATGCGTGGCTTTTTTGCAGTTATCAATTTGCTTTTTTTGAATTTTTCTATTTTGTTTTCTCAAATTACGGGATTACCAACATTACAAAAGGATATTTTTTCAGAGGAACAGATTAAGACTCAAATCCAACAACAAATTTTTTCTCAAACAGAAAAATTTCCTACGAGCTCTTTTGTAGCCGATTCCTTCTATTTTGTTGGACCAAATGATGTATTTTCGATATTAATAACCCCAGCAACAATAACAACAGAATATACCAAAGTGACAGCCGATGGTAAAGTTGCATTATCGAGGTATGGTTTTGTTGATATTTGGGGCAAAACTCTTTTGGAAGCCAAGAATGAAATTATAAAACAGGTCAAGAAAATAAATCCATCCGCTGAAGTGTCTGTTTCGTTATTTCACCCGCGTGTAGTTTTGGTTAAAGTTTCCGGAAATGTCCGAAAACCTGGTATCTATTCTTTGCCAGCGAGTTTTCGGGTTTCCGATGCAATTGCTATTGCAAATTTGGAATTTTCGAATCAAGAAATCACAATGAATGAATTTGAAAAAGAAATTTTATTAAGCAAAATAAACCGCCGAAGGGTAGAAGAACTTGTTGCACGCGGTATACCCAGTGAATCTTTTTATTCAACGAGAAACATTTCGGTTTTTAATCAAATTTATGGTCTGAGAAAAGCCGACCTTGAACTGAGTAAATCTAGGAACACTTTTATTTATGACCCGTATATTCGCGAAGGTGATGAAATTTTTGTCCCTTTCCCTCGCGAAGAGTTCGAGTATGTTAGTGTTACAGGTGCGGTGGTGCAACCCGGAAAATATTTTTTCAAAAGTGGAGACAAAGTTTCCGATTTTATAAAATTTGCCAGAGGTTACAAAGAAAATGCCGACCTGTCGAATGTGGTTGTTAATTTGGGAACTGAGCAATTTAAAGTTGCAATAGATTCAAATTTGTGCATTGAAAATGACTTTGAATTGCTACCCTATGCAAGTATAATTGTTCCAGAAAAACCTACTACAAAGAAAACATCTTTTGGTGTTGCTGGAATTTTTGGAACTGTAAAAAATCCTGGTGTTTACCCAATTGAGATTGGAAAGACTCGGATTCTCGACTTAATTAACTTTGCGGGCGGGATTGTTGGTGAGCCTTCGCTTTCTCAATCTTATGTTTTACGAAGTTATCCTCCTAAAGGGTTTTCTGATGATCCGATGCTTGATTTTTATAACTTCCTTAAGCAAAGCAACCTCACGATGGAAGACACAACACGCTTCAAAATGGACTTGCTAACTAAATCGCATTTCGTTTCCTGTGATTTCGAAGCATTATTAAGGAAAAATAATTCCCAGCAGAACATTTTGCTTTCTGATGGCGATTTAGTTGTAATTCCTTCGGCAAGGAAAAGAGTTTTTGTTTGGGGACAAGTTAAAAACCCCGGGTTTGTCGAATATGATGAAGGGAAAAATTACGAGTGGTATATTGAAAAAGCTGGCGGGTATCTGGGCACTGCAAAAAAAAGTCGAGTTCGGATTATCCGAGGAATACAAAAAACCTGGCTGGACCCCAAATCCTATGCCGTACTTGATGGAGACGAAATCTTTGTTCCTGCGGCTCCCGATAATCCACCTGGCACCGTAATTCAATATTACAGCTTTATTGCTACTGGTATTGCCACATTAATAAGCTTAACTTATTTGATTATCAATTTAACCCGTAGGAATTGATGTCGAAATATTTTATAAGCCTTGTTTTGGTTTTAACTTTAACTTTTGCCAAAACATCTTTTGGACAGGTGGAAAATGTACCTTTGAGCCATCCAGTTTATCATTTTTTAAAGCATCTTCATATTAAAGGGTTGATACCTGAAAAAAGTTTCTTCCGGTTACCTTTTACAAAAAAAGAGATTCAAAAAATTCTTTTGGATATTTTCGAAAACCCAAGCGATTTAAATAGTGTTGAGAAAAAACAGCTCGAAAATTTCCTTGTTGAGTTTGAATTAAAACCAAAGGAAAATGCAGTTTTCATTCCAAGCGAAACCGATTCAGTTCAGGTTATATCATTAAACCTTTTTTCACACAGAGACAAATACATTTATCATTACAAAGATAATAAGAACTCTGTTGCTGTTAAACCACTTGGCTCCATAAGGAGTGTTTTTAGATTGGACAATGGGAATTCTGAAAATGCTTTTTATGGGAATCTGGGTTTTCGCGTTTACGGAACAATTGACACGATTTTTGGGTACTATTTACAGGCTACCAACGGAAAGTTCCTTTCTGGTTCGCGCCAACTCGGTATTCAGGAAGATAAAACTTTGGCAAATAGCATTAAATTTACTCTCTTAAACAGTGACTTTGACCTTGTTGAGTCGCACATTCGATACGAAAAGGATTGGTTCTTTGCCGGGCTATCTCGTGAGACACGTTTGATTGGTAGCGGTGTTTTTCAGGACCTTGTTATCTCCGATAATGCGCCTCCAATGGATGAATTTTACGCAGGCGTAAGTTTTAGAAATTTTAAATATACTTTTTCACATTTTGGTTTGGTCGCTGAGCCCAGAGATTCAATACAATTTGGTTCAAGTGCAGATATTCCGCAAAAGTTTATGGTATTGCATTCTGCTACCTTGCAATTCAGAAAGTTGAACTTAACATATTTTCAAAGTATCGTCTACTCTGGCCGAGGAATCGAAATTGCCTATCTTAATCCTTTTACTTTTTTAAAATCTGTTGAACATTCGTTGAGAGATCGAGACAAAGCTTCTTTGGGTTTTGCTATTGAATGGAATTTTTTGCCAAACTTTCAGGTAGCCGGAACCTGGATGCTCGAAGATTTGATGTTTTCTAAGATCGGTAAAAATTATTGGTCGAATAAAACTGCTTGGAATATTGGAGTATTCTACGCATCGGAATTTTCTACTGATTTTGGTTTAGAATACACCCGCGTTGAACCATATATGTTTACACATTTCAATCGCATCAATAATCGAACCAACGACGGAAGACTATTTGGGACTTATCTCTATCCAAATTCAGATGAATTATCTTTCTTAATAAGAGTTTTCGCTTTGGGTCGCTATCCAGTAATTTTACGCATATCATATCAACGGCACGGGGCAAATGAAACAGACAGCACTGGGAGAATTATAAGAAATGTTGGTGGAGATTTTAGATATGTTCATACTCCAACCGATAGTTATTACGTTACATTTCTGGATGGAGTTCGCAACGACCTTTTACAGGTTCAATTTTCTTTGGGTTATGAAATAATAAGGAATTTCAATTTCCAACTCTTGTGGGATTATCGAAAATATCAAAAGCAGAAAGGTTATTTTGTTTTTCGTTTTGTTTTTAGATTTGAAGATTTTTAAAACTTTATGGAGACATATCAAATACTTGTTCTGATACTTTTTGCCCTCGCAATTTATCCTTTTTTCATTTATCCTTTTTTGTTAGCCTTATTAACTTTGTTTTGCAGTAAAGAAGTTAAGAAGTCATATTCATTTCAACCCGAAGTTACAATACTTGTTCCTGTTCACAACGAAGAGGATAATATTTACCCTTTGGTGAACTCAATATTTAATTCGGATTATCCCAAAGAGAAAATAAGAATAATTTTTGGTTCCGACGGTTCTACCGATAATACAAACAGGTACCTTGAAGATTTAAAGAGGAACTATTCAAATGTTGATTATTTAATTTTACCTCGAATGGGAAAAAATTTTGTTATTAATCATCTTCTTCCACTTGTAAAAAGCGAAATTGTATTATTCATCGATGCTGATGTTCGGCCAGAAAAACAAACAATAAAAGAATTGGTTGCAAACTTTGGTGACGATGAGGTTGGTGGTGTAGTCTCTAATCTGATTGTTCGGAAAGGAGACCAAGCTTTTGTAAATCCAGAAGAACGGCACACACAAAGCTTTTTCAATATTATTCGTAAATTGGAAAGCAGATTGTTTGGAACATTTAACAATAATGGTCCATGTTATGCTGTAAGGAAAAATTTGTTAAATAAAATACCCAATAGGAAAGTTTGCGATGATTTTTATAATGTATTAACTATTTTCATCAGTGGAAAAAGAATGGTTTTTTCCGAGAATGCTAATGCTTATGACTTAAGACCGCGAGATAACATTTTGAGCGAATATCATCGAAAAAAAAGGTTTTCTGCTGGTGGGATATCTGCGATTTTATCATCTCCACGAATATTTACCCGACCTTTGTTTGCTTTCCTTTTGTTTTCACATAAGATTCTTCGATGGTTTAGCCCCATATTTGGGCTCATTGCTGTAATTTTGCTGTTAATATTTGCGAGCATTGAAGTGAAGATAATAATCGCAGCACTTTTGGGATTATTAATGGTAACTGCTGTGTATGGTTTTGTAAGTGAATTGAAAGGAACGAGAACGAGCAAATTTTTCAGACTACCCTTATTTATTTTTCTTTCTGTTGCTGGAACAATTGCAGGAATATTTCGGGCTATTTTAGGTAGACAAAATTCAAGTTGGACATTGAAGGGTTTGGAAAGACAAAATGAAGCATTGGATTGATAAATTTTCCAAAAACTCGCCTGTTATTTTTGAGTTAGTGTTCGATATACTGGCATTTGTGGTCAGTTATTATATTCATTATCTTATTCGTTTTGAATCTGGACTTTTTCAATCGGATATACATCCTTCTACCCGCGATGTTATTTTTACTGGATTTGTATTGACAATTGCTTTGCTTATTTTCTTTTTTTTCGGTGGGCTCTACCGCAATTGGTTTGTACGTTCTCCCTTCGAAGAATTTTACGCTGTTATTAAAACAACATTTTTTTTCAATTTTATTCTGTTTTTTTTCGTTTTCCTCGATAGCTCCGCAAGACCAAGACTGCTTTTTCTTGTTTATTTTATCGATTTAACATTTTTTGTTCTCATTGGGCGATTTACTGCAAGAAAACTTCAACAACATCTTCGCAAAAGAAAAATAATTCAAATACCGGTAGTTATTTTAGGAACAAAAAATGAAGTATTAGAGCTTTTGAAGAAAGTGAACCAGAATTTATCTTGGGGTTATGTTGTGAAAGGTTTGATATTGGCAGATAATAGCATCGAAAATGAAGGTGTTTCGATTCCGATATATAGAATCGAAGAGTTTGAACGTGCTATCAATGCACTTCGGCCTTCGGAATTGTTTATTGCGATGAAAGACCCACGACACGAGCAAATTCTTGATATTGCAAATAAATGTGCAGAAAATCAAATCATAGTTAAAATTGTTCCCGATCTATATGATGTTTTGACTGGTATGGTTAAGACAATGCCCCAATACTCAATGCCATTGATTGAAATTAGTACCCAACTTTTAAGACCGTGGGAAGCCTTTTTAAAGAGATTTATCGATATTGTTGTTAGTATAATAACTCTTGTTGTGGGATTGCCTTTGTGGATTCTGGTAGCTATTTTGATTAAACTCGACTCGAAAGGACCTGTATTCTACAAACAGGAACGTGTTGGAAAAAATGGCAAAATTTTTACTTGCTATAAATTTCGGTCGATGGTAGTTGATGCTGAAAAGTCGGGTCCACAAATAACAATATTAAATGACCCGCGAGTGACCCGAGTCGGATACTTCTTGCGTAAAACCCATATCGACGAAGTCCCACAATTTTGGAATGTGCTGAAAGGAGAAATGAGCCTTGTTGGTCCGCGTCCAGAAAGGCCCGTTTTTGTTGAGCAATTCAGTAAAGTCCAACCTTTATTTAAAAGACGGTTGGTTGTCCGACCCGGGTTAACAGGATGGAATCAGGTGAATTCCCCAAATTTCGATGCCAGTATTGAAACAATTAATAATCGGTTGAAAGAAGATTTTTATTACATCGAAAATATGTCTTTAAAACTCGATTTGGAAATCATTTTAAGAACAATATATTTGGTGCTTCGTGGCAGGGGACAAGCCTGACAATGTTTACAATGCAACTACGCTTAGTTTTAACAAGCCAATTAAGAAATGGCGTCGGGATGAGCGACCCCGTGAACGCCTTCTTAGCAACGGACCAGGTTCTTTATCCGATTCCGAATTGCTGGCAATAATTATTTCGACTGGAACTAAAAGTGTTTCTGCTTTGGATTTGGCACGAAAACTACTGGAAAGATTTCAAAGCCTTTCTGAGCTTGCGTCTCGGGATATTAGCGAATTGAAGAGTATTAAAGGAATTGGTACCGCAAAAGCTGTTACTTTGTTGGCTGCATTTGAAATTTCTCGACGTATTCAATCTTTTAACCTCGATGAATCAACCATCTTTCGTTCTCCTGATGATGTTGCTAATTATTTCATTCCTCGTCTTTTTGGCTTGAAACAGGAGCGCTTTTATGTTGTTCTATTGAATTCTTCTAATAGAATTATTCGTGTAAAATTAATTTCAGAAGGAACTTTGACGGCGAGCCTTGTCCACCCTCGTGAAGTTTTTCGGTTTGCTATCACCGAAACCGCTGCCTCGATTATTCTTGTGCATAATCATCCATCGGGGAATCCTCAACCATCGGCCGATGACATCGAAATGACCAGGAAACTTGTCTCCGCTGGCAAGTTAATCGAAATTCCAGTTTTAGACCACCTTATAATTGCAGGAAATACTTTTACGAGTCTTGCCCGATTGGGAATAATAACTTAATTTAATAGTATTTGGTATGTTTCAGTGGAGTAATTAAACAAGCGAAATTTATAAAAGTATAGTTCCTTTTTGAAATGCAATTTGTTTAAAGTTTTATGGATTTTGTTTGGATGTAATTTTTATTTTAATTTTTTATATTTGTTTTTTTAAGTTTTCTTAAATTTTGGAGGTTCTATGAAAAAATTTTTTGTTTTTTTAGCATTAGTTTTTGTTATCTTTTCTTACGATACTTTTGCCCAACGGGGAAGAATGATTTCTAAGATGTCTTTAGGAGGTGATATTGGACTTGGAATTCCCACGGGCGATTTTTCCGACGGTGCGAATACTGGTTTTGGACTTAACGGTGTTTTTTCGTACTTTATTCAACGAGATTTGGTATTAACTGGTAGCATTGGTTATTGGTCATTTGGGTTAAAAGGGGGCGATGAAAACGTTAAAGGAACATTTACTACTATTCCATTGAATGCTGGAATTCAGTATCGGTTCTCAGGTGGTGGGTTTTATCCGTTCATTGGTGCCGAAACCTTCTTGTTCTTTAATTCGGTCTCGGTGGAAGTTTTTGGGTACAAGAGCTCCGATAGCGAAACAAAATTTGGATTTGTTCCCCTTGTAGGAGGCGCTTTTAAAATAGCTCCAAATATGGAGTTTAGGGTTAACTTAAAATACACGATTATCTTTACCGAAGATTCAAACACAACTTATTTGAACCTATTGGGTGGAATTCATTTCTTCCTGTAAGTGAAATGAAGAATAACACCTTAAATGATTATTCCGGCAATTGTTGCAGTTAGAAGATTTGTAAGGGCCCCAACAATCATTGCTTTAAAACCAAGTTGTACAACTTCGTCTCGCCGGTGTGGAACAAGTGCGCCAATTCCACCAATTTGTATCGCTATTGAGCCAAGATTTGCAAAACCACAAAGAGCAAAAGTTGCTAAGTCAATAGTTCTTTGGGAAATTTTGCCTTGCTGAATTAGGCTGGCAAGGTCGGCGTAAGCAATGAATTCATTTATACTGATTTTAGTTCCAAGCAAACTTGCAAAAATTTTTGCTTCGGAGGGTGGAACTCCAACAATGTAGGCGAAAGGAAGAAACAAGTAGCCAAAAATTTCCTTTAAACTTTGGGGAAAATAAATTCCAATTGGTTCAAGCCAATTATGTACTAATTGAAGCCCTGCGTCTAAAATTGCAATAAGCGAAATAAAGGCAATAAGCATTGCAACGACGTTTATAGCTAATTTCATACCATCGCTGGCTCCTTGGGTAATAGCATCGAGAATATTTTTCGTTTCCGGGACTGTGATATTTTTGACCTCGCGGATGTCTTTAACAGAACTCTTGGGTTCTATAACTATTTTGGAAAGCATTAGACTACCTGGAGCAGAAATCAAGCTTGCAGTAATGAGGATAACAGGAGAAATTCCCATCTGTATGTATGCCGCCATTACACCGCCAGCGATGGTTGCAAAGCCTCCACACATAATTGAGAATAATTCGGAACGGGTTGCATTAACAAGATAGTGTCGAACTAAGAGTGGGGCTTCTGTTTGCCCAAGGAAGACATTGCTTGCAGCAGAAAGAGATTCAACACCGCTGGTTCCCATTGTCTTGTTCATAATCCAAGCCATTGCATATACAATTCTTTGAATAATGCCATAACGATATAGAATAGAAACGAATGCAGAAAAGAAAATAATTGTCGACGAGATAATAATAGCAAATTGGTAACCAAATGTATTCTGATACTCAGGTTTTGAAGCATTACCGAAGACAAATTCAGCCCCTTTTTTGCTAAAATCGAGGAACTCGGCAACTCGGTCACCCATCCACCGAAAGGTATTAACACCAACTGGTATATACAAAACAAGCAATGCAAGGGAAAATTGCAAAATTAAGCCCCATAGTATTACTCTAATTGGAAATTTCTTTTTGTTTTCTGATATCAACCAAGTTGTTCCAAAAATTACCAATATTCCTGCCAGACTTAAAATTTTCATCCAAAACATTGGAATATATTATTTAATAAAATGTCAAAAGTAAGAAAAAAAGAAGATTATGAAAAGAGTCGAAGGTAACTTGTATTGCATTATGGCAATTAATATTTAACAAGAAATTATCGATTTTCGAGCAAAATTTAGCGACTTATAATGATTTTCTTGTAGAAATTGCCGGTAACAGTTTGTAGAACAACAAAATAAGTTCCATTAGGCAAAGATGATATATCAACAGTGATTGGACTGGTTGTTCCAAAAAGGTTATATATGTTTATTTGTTGATTTCCAAATAAGTCGTAGATTGTAATTCCAATTGGATTATCCGGTAGGATTATTTTAATTGTTGAGTTTGCGGGGTTAGGAACAATTGTAATTTTGTCTTGTTCTGATTCTACGCTGTTGTAATAAAAATCGAAGGGATCGGACATTTCGGATTTACAGCCAAATTCGTTTGTCACTTGGACATAATACAAGCCAGGTTCGGAAACAGGTAAGGAATCGGCTGTTGCCCCAGAAATTGGATTGTCGAATAAGTACCACTGGTTGCCAGTTTTAGAACTGGAATACAACACAAAGCCCTTTCGGTAAATTGTCGGCTTTTCGGGTCTTGGGTTTACCTTTATTGAAATGATTGTGGAATCGGAACACTTTCCATCTTGTAATGTTTGGAATAACTTGATTTTACCCATACCAACCTGGTTCCATTGTATAGTGATAGTATTATTTGCTGTGTCTATGTTCAGAATCTCTCCGTTGTCTACGGTCCAAACAGAGATTACCCCAGGTTTGACACTTCCTGAATAGATTTCAATGTCGTTCTGGCAAACAGAGGCTTTACCCGAGACAACAGGAGAAAGATTTTTGTAAATACGAATATTTTTTCTATTATCGGCACCAACGATTGGTGGGCTTGTGGAGACAACTCTAATTCGATAAAGTATCCCTGTTGTGATATTATTTGGTATTTTGCAAATTATAGTTCCGCTTGTAGTGCTTTGAATTCGACCAATTTCAACAGGATTTGTAAATTTACCGTTATTGTCCGAAAGTTGTGCAATAAAATAATTATCCTGGTTAAAATTAAAAGTAACTAGATAATCAACAGGAACTTCATTGTTAGTACAGAATTCTCCTTCAACGAAAGTCGAGATTTCGAATTCTTTGCCATAGAAAACACCGTTACCCCAGGTTGCAACGAAAAATTCACGCGATGATAGAGCGACGATAGAAGTTGTGAGTTGGTTGAATAAACCATCGTTTACTTCCTCCCAATCGGTTCCTGTCTTTGAACGCAAAACACCTTTTCCGTATGTAGCCGCATAGATAACATTTTGGGGAGAGACAACGATCTTATAGATTGAATTATTTGCTGACTCATAAACTTGAATCCAATTCACCCCATTATTTGTAGATCGGTAAATTTTCCCATTATTTGTACCAGCATAAATGTTTCCAGAGGAATCAAGAGCAATAGTGTTAATATTTGTGTTGTTTTTAAAATCGGCATCGACTTTACCCCAAAAATCAAACATTTGTGTGGCGCGATAAAGACCAGAAGTTGTTCCAACAAACACGAAACCATCGCTTTTGGCAAGGATGCAGTTTACACTTTTGTTCTTAAAATCATTTTGCATCTGGCGCCAACTTCTTCCAAAATCTGTAGATATAAACAAACCACTGTATAAGGTGCCAGCAAGTAATTTTTGGTCTCTGGTTATTGCGAGAGCATTAATGTAAGTATCTGTCAATCCATTGTTTGAAGGTTCCCAGGAATTACCGAAATCATTGCTGCGGTAAATACCCTCAAGAGAACCAAGAAATATGGTGTCTTTAACATTCAGAAAGGCGAAAATTTGGAGGTTAGCCAAACCGTTGTTCTTTGCAATCCAAGAATTTCCTTTATCGGATGAGACAAACACACCTTCGGAGTATGACCCTGCATAGAGCCATCCGTTTGGTCCTATGTGAATTGTATTGACATTACCACTCAAAGAATAACTTGTTGTTTGCCAGATTATTGTTTGTGAAACAACATCGAAATTTGAAAAAGTCAACAGGGCAACCATTGTTTGAATAAGTATTCTTTTCATTTTTAAACCTTTATTTGAATTTTCCATCTTTTGATTCTTGATATATCATACTATGACCAGGATCAAGATAAATAAGATTATCGAAAAGTGAACGTTCGGGATACCCATTGAAAAGTGTAGCTAAAGTTTGATAGTGTGTATCAAAGAAAAGCTGTAAAAGGATACTTGATTCAACCAATTTTTCGCGTTTAAATTTAGCCATATCCTCTATGATTCGTACAAGATTGGACAAACCTTCTTCTTTTTTAAATTCCAGTCTATCGATTCCATCAACATAGAAAGCGAAAATGAGTTTGCGTAATGGATAATATCGTGGGTCGGTAAGCTCCCGAATTATATTGTATTTTGTGTAGGTTCCGGGTTCTACAAAAGTTTCGAAACCTTCGGCTTGCTGTGAAGCACCCAATTGCAAAATACTTTTTGCCAGCTCAAAAGCATTATTTCCACCCAGTTCCTCAAAACTATCCTTATCGAACCCAATGATTAATAGCATATAAAAATCGATGACTGAAGTAAAGTATTCGAATCTTGTTGGATTGAATGTGAGGTTAGCACCATAGGAATATTCAAACTTCCAGTTAGTTTCTGTTATTCTCAATGTAGGAATGGTCATTTGCAAATCGTTTTTAGGATTATCAACATATCGGCGTGACACCAAAATCATTTTGGCGCTGTACCTATTGTTGCCTCCCCCAGTAAAAACTATGTTTATATCTACTGGTATAGGTTCACCTTCCCAATCCTCGTTCAGAAATTTTTGATTGTTGATATATTTTTCAAGATCATCTTTCAAAGTAGAAACATACTGCTTTGCTTCGTAAGAGAGCAAATCGGTATTTATCGTTACACTTGCTTTAATTTCTTGGGATTTTAAACGGCTTAACCCTAAAATCAAAAAGATAAAGATGCCAAATAGATAAAAAAACCTTCGCATATTAGTTGGTGAAATTAAAAATGTAAATTAAATAAGTTTTTGTAATTTTAAAAATTGAAATCGATGATATGAGAGCAGTTGTTATCTTGGCAGCCTGGATATTTTCGGTTTCTTTTTTATTTTCTCAATTCTATTCTGGTTCAATTCCTGAAAAAACATATTCCGATCCATTTGATATATTGCCTTTTTGGGTGTCCAATCCCTTGAACCTTAAAAATTTTGATAAAATTAATTTAACGGGAATAGTTTCCCCATCCAGATTTTTAGTAAAAGATTTAAACTCAGTGGGTACTTGCGTTGGTTTTCCATTGCCTTTAAATTTTAAATCTTCTTTAAGTCTGACTTATATTGGTTCGCCAAAATTTTTTTATTCTCAAGCTGGTTTAAGTTTACAAAAAGAATTCTTCGACAAGTTCAATTTTGCAAGTTCCTTTTATGCAAATTTTTTTACTATAACATCTTTTGGATATAAAACCTATCCAAATATAAATATTTACCTTGAATACTTACCTGTGAGCATTCTAAGATTTTCTTTTAAGTATAAAAATTTATTCGAATTTAACCAACTTGAGAATTCAATTACGGGTTTTGGGTGCCTTTTAGAGTTGAAGGACATTTGTGCCTTGGGGTTAGATTGTAATATTATTCTGTCGCATTATACTTCATATTCATTTAATGTAGAATTTGTACCTTTTGAAAATTTTTGCTTTGATGCGGTTATTTCAACATTGCCACAAACAATGAGCTTTTCGTTAGGCTATAAAGTGGGAAATTTTATCTTTTCTTACCATTTTCACTATCACTATTATCTTGGACCTTCGCAAGCTTTTTGTTTTAGCAATGAGTTTTAGAATGATCAAAATATTTTGCTATCCTATAATTTTTTTGTTTGCAAATTCGATTTTTCTTTATTATCTATTAGCTCAAAATGAAGTAAATCTTAATGAAATCCTCGAAAGGTTCTATGAAGATATGGGGAGTGATATTCGTATAGACCAATTCGAAGATTATTTTAAAGAACCTATTGATTTAACAAAAGAGAACATTGACAAAATCTGTTCTTTCCTCAGGATTAATCGGGGACAAGCCAATGCTTTGTTGCGAATGGTTCGAAACAAGATGTCTATGGCTGATATTTGCGACTCGCTTGGTTTATCTGAACTTCAATGTTCCTTACTAAAGTTTAGTACCAAGGTCCTCCGAGTACAGCAAGATAAAATTTCGATTAAAAAAACGCAAAGCACGCCAAATATGTCTTTTGAGTTGAAATCAAGGTTTTATTGTCAGTTGCCCGAGAATAGAAACTTTGTTGGCGACATAGTGAATTCATACCAAAGAGCAGAAATTAATTTTCAACCTTATCGATTTGGAATTTCGTTTACCAAAAACGCAGGTGAATTGTCTTATTGGGAAAAACACAAGTTTTCCGGTGTGTATGATAAAGATTTTTTGAAACTCGTTGTTGGACGGTTTTCTTATAAAAATTACTTTGGCATTGTTCTTGGCGAACCTTTTGGGGTGAACAAGGGTGGCGATGTAATTGAAAGGGCATTGGGTACGAGTGTGAAAATTAATTCCTCGCTATCGTCTATGGAATATGGAATTTTCAATGGGATAGCATTGACAACAAATTGTGATTTTTACGAAAGCTTTAGAGTTAAAATCTCAGGATTTGTATCAAAAATAAAAAGGTCGGGGACGTTCGATACTTTGAGGAACCTAATTACATCTGTTTATACCCAGGACTACTATCGCGATTCCAATGAGTTAAAGAAGAAAGATACATTCAATGAAGTTGCCTATTGTATTCAAAGTGATCTGAGTACAGGCAGACTTACCCTTGGGTATTCATTCTTTTTTCTGAATTATTCCAAATACATTTCAACTTCATCTCGAAAATTTATCGATGGTCGAAATTCAAACTTTCATTCGTTTTTTTTGAGTTATAATTTTTTCAATGTTTTGGATTTTGGGGCACAATACAGTCTCGATGGCAAAAAGAACATTGGGATAGTAAGCAATCTTAGCTTAAAAAAGAAACACTTCAATACTAGTTTGAATTTTCGCTACTTTTCCGAACAATTTCGTTCACCGTTTGGGGCTGTGTTGGCGGAAAATTCCTACCCAAATAATGAACTCGGCATATTTTACCATTTCCAGCTAAAATTAAAAGATTTCGATTTTCAATTGTATTCCGATTTTTTTAAAGCTTTATCCCAAGCTTCATTGTTGCAAGTACCTTATTATGGTAATGAAGTTTTCCTTCAGGCAATATTTTCTCCCACCAAGGATTTGTCCACAAGATTTAAACTCCGAAGGAAAGAAAAAACAGATTATGTGTTTAATATTCAAAAAACAAAACAGTTGCCCTATCAAAAAATTTCGTACAATTTATTTTTCGAAGGAAAGTTTAGTGCTTTAGATAAATGGGTTATAAAATGTCGATTTGATCGCATCTGGATTAATAATCGAGAAATGAAAAGCAATGAAAATGGCTTCCACATTCTTCTTGAATTGAGTTTTTCTCCTAAAAGTTTTTGTAATGCAGGGTCTCGAATGAGTTACTTTTCGACAAAAAGTTTTGAGTCTGCAATTTACGTTTTCGAGATCCTGGCTCCTGAGTTTATGTATTCAAGCCCGTTTTACGACAAAGGAATAAGATTGACTTTTTGGAGCAAGTTTCAAATTTTCAATTGGTTTTCTCTATATTTAAAATATTATTGGGATAGAAAAGATATAACCAAACAGTTTGTTCTTGGCCAGTTGGATTTTATCTACCGATTCTGATTTTTTGTTTTCCAATGCAATGCATCTGAGAGAAAATTTCTGAACCAAAACCTAAGCGTATTTTCTTTAATTTGGTTTTGCTATTAATTTTTTTATTTGCCTGTTCTGGCCAATAAAAAAGGGCATATAGCAGAAGTGGAATACAATGTATTTGTTCAAAGCCGAAAATTAAAGAAAGTTTTTGTAGAAGTATGAAACTTTTAATGAAATGATGAATATATCAAATAAGATAAAAAATTGGCTTATTTCTTTTTGTTTTTTCGGTATTCAATTACAGATTGAATAAATTGATTTACCAGTATTTTAGAGACTGTATCGTTTTCAAGGCGTTCAGGATGCCATTGAACAGCGATAAAAAACGGCTTCCTAGCTGGTTCAATCCATTCAAACGACTCAATAAGTCCATCCAAAGCTATTGATGATGGTTTAACCCCATCGGCTAATTTATTTATCCCTTGATGATGAAATGTATTCACTTTGATAGAATCGCGAGCAATCCATTGGTACAATTTAGTATTTGGTAAAATTTTAATGTTTTGGAAGCATTGGTTAGTTGGGTTTTTACATCTATGTTCAACGTTGGTTCCAAGAAACGTTGGTATGTCGGGATACAATGAACCACCGAGGTATATGTTTAGGATTTGCAAGCCTCGGCATATAGCAAAAATTGGGATTTGCTTTTGGAATGCGATAGCAAGCAATGCAAATTCGAGGCTATCGCGATAAGAATCAATTTCGCAAAATGATGTGTCTTGTTCTTGATTATAAAATCTTGGATGAACATCAGGACCACCGGTTAATACCAAGCCATCGGCGTCTTTCATCAATTCTTCTAACTCATCGATTTTTTTTCCATATGCATTTTCGCTTATGATGTTTTCGTAAGCGTTCTGAATGTATTTGGGATATTTTAAGTAATTCTCTGAGCCAATAGATCTGGAAAAAATAATTTTCAATGTATCAGAACCTAAAGTTGCAAATATTGAAAGTGTGAAAATTAAATAAGTTAAAATAATTTTTCTCATAACTCAATTTATTTTAATGTCATCTCTCTTTCGCTGACGAAATAATTACTTGCATCGTTGTCTGGTTTGGTAACATCGAATCGAGCGAAAACAAGGCAATGGTCGGATATTTTTTCTACAATTTCTTTTGGATAAAGTGAAAAAGTATTGTAGATCGATGCGCTGTTTTCTATGTATCTTTGTGCAGCGCTTCGAGTTGCAATAATATGGTCAATAACATATGCATTTTGAAATTTACAACTTTTGAGTTCGGAGGTTAAGAACAAAAGGTTGGGGTTCGAAATAATCGGAGTAAGGGAGTTGAATTTTGTCCGTTTAGGAGTATCGTTGAAGTCACCGATTATAAAGACATCCTGTTCAATGTTTTGGGCAAGTATTGAATCGACGAAACGGGAAACGACCTGTGCTTGTAGTGTTCTTAAGGTTCTGCTCAATTCGATTTTTTCTTTTGTATCGTCAAAACGCGAAGTGGCTTTAAAATGAACGACGAGTACAATGAAATCGAAATTTCCTTTTTTAACGGCAAGATAAATTCCGGGACGAGTACGGTCGACTTCAACTTCCAAAGGGGAATAATCACCAAGCAACCTGACTTTGATGTTTTTCCTGTATAAAAGACCTACTTTTTGAGGAGCATTGTCGCGTGAAAGGTAAAAGGAAAAATCTGGGAGGTATTTTATTAGTTTTTCTAACGCATTAAAATTTTCGATTTCTTGGACACCAATGATATCGCATTTACTTTCGTCAATAAGTCGGGCAATGTTTTTGTAATCATTTTCGTTTCGTTCAACTCGGTCGTTGATACCATCGCCAAGCCATTCGATGTTAAAAGTGCCAATAGTTATTTCTTTATCGGATGTCTTTTGTGTTTGTTTTTGACTTTGTTCACGAGAGCACTTTTCACAACTTGTGAAAACAAAAGATAGAAAAATAAAAACAAAAAATTTCAGTTTCATTTTGGTTCTTCCGGTATTTTGAATATTTTCAAGATCAATTTTTTGTGGAATAGAACAAACAGAGTTCCAATGGCAAAACCTAAAAATGACCCAACAAGCACATCCGAAGGATAATGAACCCCGACATATACTTGCGAGAATGCTATCAAACTTGCCAGTGTGTAGAAGTGATATTTGTATTGAGGGAAAAAGTAAGTCATAAGAGCTGCTAGTGTAAAATAATTAACTGCGTGAGAAGAAGGGAATGATTTTCCCCCTCCACAAGGAACAAGAAGGCGAACATCGGGTAGGCTATGGCAAGGCCTAATTCTTCCGACCAATTCTTTAAGGAATTGGCTATTAAATTGGTCAGAAAAGATTATTGCAAGGGCAATTGTTAGTAATAGTAATCTTCCGGGAGCTTTGAATTTTGTGACAAGGAAGTAAATCAAAATTGCATAAGCAATAAACCAATATTCTGAAGTTCTTAAAGGCACTAAAACTCTATCGAACACTGGATTTGCAAGTGTCTTGTTGATAAAATAAAAAATGTTTAAATCTATTGAATAAAGAAAATCCAAAATATTTCTCCCAAACTAAACTTGCAAGTTTCTATATTTTAAACTAATAGAAAACTCAAAATTATTAACTTTGAAAATTCTAAAATAAAAAAATGACATAAATGATAGAGAAAGATATTGATTTGTGTGGATTGGGTAATGGCTTAGTAGATCTGCTCTACGAAGTTTCATTCGAGGAGCTTGAAAATTTGGGATTACGAAAAGGCGAAATGAGACTTGTCAATGCAAGTTTACAGAACAAATTGTTCGAGTTTCTTAAAGGTAAAGAACATTATAAATGTAGTGGTGGCTCAGCGGCAAATACGATTATAGCTTTTACCCAATTTGGGGGTAAAAGTGCTTACCATACAGTTTTGGGCAACGATGAAAATGGCAGATTTTATTTCGAGGAGTTTCGAAAATTGAACATTGAGCTTGTAGCGCCAATGATAGATGAACCGACAGGAACTTGTATTGTTTTAATTACTCCCGATTCCGAGCGAACGATGAATACTTCGCTTGGAGCAACTGCCCATTTCGGTCCTGAACACGTAAACCCCAAATTTATTGAAAGAGCTAAATGGATTTATCTCGAAGGATACAAGTTTACAGCTCCGAAAAGCACCGAAGCTCTTTATTTGGCTATTGATATTGCTCGAGCAACTGGAACTTCGATTGCTCTAACTCTTTCTGATGTCTTTGTGGTTAAAAATTTTTATAATCACGTTATTGAATCTATTCAAAAAGTCGATTTGCTTTTTTGTAACGAGCAAGAAGCAAAAGCTTTAGCTGGTCAAGAGAATTTAAATGAAGTGATAAATTTCTTAAAGAAAATAGTACCTAATTTTATTATTACGCGTGGTGAAAATGGTTCGTTCGCGTATATTAACAAACGAGAATATGAATTCAATGCCTTCGAGGCCAAACCCATTGATACAACAGGCGCTGGAGATATGTATGCTGCGGGCTTTTTATATGGTTTGATAAAGAAAAAGAATATTGAATTTGCTGGTAAACTTGCTTCTTATGCTTCTGCACATATTGTTGCTCAATTTGGAGCTCGATTGAAAATGGATCATAGAATTTTAGTGAATAAAATTGAAGCTGAAATTAATGAGAAATTTTAGTTTTTTTTTATTAGGTGCTCTTTATTTTTTGTTGAGCCTTTGTGTGCATAATTTGGAGGCGCAAAGTGGTTTGACTTTTCAAGAATTTAAATCGAAACTTGAAAAGTATTTTAACTCTGAAATGCTTAATGACATTGAGAAGCAGGTGCCTCAAAAATCGAGAATTTCGGTTTGGGGTTGGGATGTTGGGGATTTCTCTGGTGATAGTTACCCCGACCTTGCTTTTTCAATTAAGATTCTCGATGAGAAGCGACGTAATGTTTATGTTTTTCTATTTGTGGATATCGATGGCTACTTAAAGTTAGTTTTTTTTGATTCTTACGAATATTTAGAACTGCCTTTGGAAATTGGTATTTCCATTCAAAACGGTAAGTGTTCAATCACACAAAAGAAAAAGAAAGACTTTTGGACATACAAAAGTTATACATTTGATAATGGAGTAATTTATCTTGCCGAAGAATACATATCCGAAAGTTTAATGGGAAATGCTATCGAATATCAAATTGATTACATTCATTGTGAATATAAAGTTAATTACGAACCACTTGATATTCGAACCGAGAAATTCCAAACTAATTTTTTGTTTATTCCTTCATACGACCGTTCAAAACAGATTTTCAAGGGTTATCCTGTAATAACTTATGCCAATAAAGTAGATTTTGTAATAAAAGGAAGTTATTATTGGAAAGGGGAAGAAGATGCTTCGATGGGAATTAAATCTTCCTTCGACGAAGACTATCTTTATTTTTCAATACGTTTCACTGATGACAATTTTATTCCCCCTGAGTGTGATAAATGTGTGGGCGATTTTTTTTCGTTTTGGTTCGATTTTACTCCATATAAAGGGACTTTGCAAAGGGTTTTTAAGCAGTCCGGCAATAAATTAATTCCAAGAACTAACTTCGAAGGTAGCCTGTTCGAGATAAAAATTTTCCCTGGGAACTTTTTGGAGAAATTGCCTTATGTTGCCTCAGTAAATTCAACTGATCCGCTGGATCAGGAACAAATTAAATCAATTTCAAGAATAAAAATTTTTGTTAATAGAGAGGATTCAACAAATTTCGTGCTTAAAATTCGCTTTCCTTTTTCTTTGTTTGGTTACGAACGCTGTCCAATTGAAAATGATGAACCAATATACATTGGGTGTAATATAGTTTTCCATGATATTGACAATGAATTTAGACCAGAGCAAGAGACATCAATCACTAATTCGGCTTTCGATGATACTCGACCATCTACTTTTGGCGAGCTTGTGCTAATTCCCGATTTCAAAAAGTTTAGTTATTCAAAAAATATCTTTTTAGAAAATATTGTTAATCTACTCGAAGGTTTTGGATTTTGAAAAACAATGCAGATAAGTTTGGAAGTAAAATCCTTCGCGATATTGGACCATACTTGAATCTTGGTTGGCAACTTATTATAACTATATTAATTTTTGTTCTAATTGGATACTTTCTTGATATATGGCTCAATACTAAACCCGTTCTTCTAATTATTTTCTCTTTACTTGGATGTTTCGTTGGTATGTTCGATTTTATTCGTTCCGTTCTGAAAAAGCGATAATGAAAGAAATCGTTACAGCTATTCTAATTTCAGTTTTTAATTTAATTAGCGGAATTTTGGTCTATAAGATTTTAATTGGAAAGTCGGATAAAATTTTTTATAAGTATTTCTTAGGTTCAGTGCTTTTTAGGTATGTAATCAATTTGTTTTTACTTTGGGTATGCTTTAAGTTATTAGATTTTAATAAACTTACATTCGCTTCGAGTTACTTAGTAGGAACATTTTTCGCAATTCTTATTGAAGTTATTTATTTAAATAAAAAGTCAAATTTCTTAAATTTGTAATTTATTTTTTAAAAAAATTATATATTATTAATGGAAGCCGAAGGAATTAACACAAATAGAGTTGGACACGAGGCTGCATATGAAGCTCATAATGCTCATACAACCGACATTCCCCCAAATGAAGTATTTCCAACTTTATTGAGTACTTTGGGAGAGCATAGAGAATTAACTTTTTTTCACTATCATTTAGTCGACCTTCCTGTAATTCTTTATGACAAAGAGTATGGCTTCGATATTTACCCAAACATCGAAAAGATGAAAGAGGCTGGAAAATATACCCTTTCTACTACTCATAAAATAGTTAAAGCTCAAAAGCCGGAAGAAACTCCAACTTTGGATCTTTCTATTACCAGCCTGGTTTGTTTCCAGTGGCTTGCAATGATTATTTTACTTGTGGCCTTTTTCCGTGCAGGAAGGAAATACAGGAAACACCCTTTAAAGCCTCCCAAGGGCTTGCAAAATCTACTCGAAACAATTTTTGTTTTTATTCGTGATGATGTTGTTTTGCCTAATATACCATCAAGAAAAGCCGCATATAAATTGTTACCATACTTTGTTTCCCTTTTCGTTTTCATCTTGCTGATGAATTTATTCGGGTTGATTCCTGGTGGACATACTGCAACAGGTGCGCTTGGTACCACCGCCGGTCTTGCTCTGACTGCTTTATTTGTAATTAACGGAACTGCAATCCGCCAGATTGGACTGAAAAACTGGCTTAAGCATTTATTGGGCGGGGCTCCTTGGTATTTATTCTTTATAATGGTGCCTATAGAAATTATTTCGTTATTTACGAAGCCTTTTGCTCTAACGGTGCGACTTTTTGCCAATATGACCGCTGGACACGTGATTTTGCTTTCACTTGTTGGATTAATCTTTTATTTAAAATCAATAGTTATGGCAGCTGTTGCGGTACCTTTTTCAATTTTTATGTATGCTTTGGAGCTGCTTGTTGCCTTCCTTCAAGCTTTTATTTTTACTATTCTTACAGCAGTTTTTACTGGCTTAGCAATCGGAGAGCACGGAGAACATAGTAGTCATCACATACATTAATTTTATTTCTTAATGTTGTTAAGTTTAACTTATAATTAAGGGGGATTTATGGAACAGGATTTAGCAAAATTAGGAGCGTATTTAGGTTCTGGAATTGGAGCAGGAATATCAGTAATTGGTGCTGGTCTTGGTATTGGGAAGTTGGCAAGCAGTGCTCTTGAATCGTCTGCTCGCCAGCCCGAAGCTTCGGGGGATATTCGCACAACAATGATTATTGCCGCAGCATTGATTGAAGGTGTTGCCCTATTTTCCTGCGTTATTGCTATGTTGCTTGCACTTAAGTAATTTTATTTAAATAGTCATACCAAGACTTCGGTCGAGGTATGGCTATTTATTTTGTTTGATATTTAAAATTAAAGAAAGGAAACGGAAATGGACTCGCTATTAAATGTTAATCCGGGTTTGATGATCTGGACAATTTTAAATTTTCTTATTTTTTTGTTCCTGCTTGTCAAATTCGGAGCTAAACCTATTTCAAATGCTTTGAAATCCCGTGAAGAGTATATACAAAACAATATTCAAAATGCCGAAAAGTTAAATCAGGAGGCACAAAAGCTGGTAGCTGAAACGCAACAAAAACTTCGTGAGGCACAGAACGAGATGATGGTAATAATTCAAAAAGGCAAACAGCAAGCTGATGAGTTGATTCGTCGGGCCACCGAAGAAGCAGAAAAAATTCGAAAAGAAAAATTAGACGAAGCTATGCGTGAAATAAATCGTAGTAAAGAGGCTGCATTGATTGAACTTAAAAAAGAAGTTGCCCATCTTGTTGTTCAAGCTACCGAAAAACTCTTAAAAGAGAAAGTTGATGAGAAGAAAGATTTGGAACTTATAAATCGATATATTGAACAAATACCCAAAAATTAATGGTTGAGTATGGCTGAGCAAAAGGTTTCATATCGTTATGCTAAAGCAATTTTAGATCTTGCTAAAAGCGAAGGTCAAGAAGATAGAGTTTACGAAGATTTCAGGCTTGTTAATTTGATTTTGAAATATGTCCCTGAACTGATGAGCATTGCAAAAAAGCCTTTAATTTCTCCTTTAAAAAAGAAAAAGTTGTATAATGAAATTTTCTTTGAAAAAATTTCTCAACTCACTTTGAACTTTGTTCTTTTTCTTGTTGACAAGGGTAGAGATTATCTTATCCCGAGTATAATCAATCAATATGAGAGCTTGTATTTTGAACTCAAAAACATTTTACCAGTGGAAATTTTCATTGCAAGAGATTTTGACGATGACTTAAAAAATAAGCTTGTTAAAAAATTAGAAGAAACTACAGCAAAAAAAGTAGTTCCAAAATTTGTTATAGATCCAAATATAATTGGTGGTTTTAAAATTAAAATTGAAGACTGGGTTTTCGATACCACCTTAAGAAATAAACTTGATTCTTTATACCACGAATTGGTTTCGAATATTAAAGTAAGTTAAAATAGAGAGGATGTTATGTTTGATGTTCGACCCGAAGAGGTATCAGCAATATTAAGGCGGCAATTATCGGGCTTCGAAAAGGAAGCCGACATCTACGAGGTAGGTACTGTACTTCAAGTAGGGGATGGTGTTGCAAGGGTTTATGGTTTGACAAAAGCAATGGCGGCTGAACTGGTTGAATTTCCGAATAACCTTTTCGGTATGGTTTTAAATTTGGAGGAAGACAACGTTGGTGTGATTCTCTTTGGTGACGACCGACTTGTCAAGGAAGGTGATTTGGTAAAGCGTACTGGTAGAGTTGCATCGGTACCGGTTGGGAAAGAATTGCTGGGTAGGGTAGTGAATCCCTTGGGACAACCTTTGGACGACAAGGGACCTATTAATGCCAAGCAGTTCCTACCGATCGAAAGAAAAGCACCTGGGGTTATCTTCCGTCAACCCGTGAAAGAACCATTGCAAACTGGTCTTAAAATGATCGACGCATTGATCCCAATTGGACGTGGACAAAGGGAGCTGATAATTGGTGACCGTCAGACTGGGAAAACTGCGATAGCTATCGATACCATTATTAATCAAAAGTTCACCCATACCGAAAGGGCAAAAGAGCTCGGTATTCAGCCAGTCTATTGTATTTATGTTGCTATTGGGCAAAAAGGCTCCACGGTTGCAAACGTTGTTGCTACTTTGGAAGAATATGGGGCTATGGAATATACAATTGTAGTTGCTGCGAATGCTTCCGACCCGGCACCGTTGCAATTTATTGCTCCTTATTGTGGATGCTCGATGGGCGAGTATTTCCGCGACAATGGGATGCACGCTTTGATTATTTATGACGACTTGTCCAAGCAAGCTGCTGCGTATCGTCAAGTTTCGTTGTTGTTGCGGCGACCACCGGGACGGGAAGCTTATCCTGGCGATATCTTTTATCTTCATAGCCGTTTGCTGGAGCGTGCTGCAAAATATGCCGATGAATTTGGCGGTGGCTCGTTGACAGCCCTTCCGGTTATTGAAACACAAGCAGGTGATGTTGCAGCATACATTCCAACAAATGTAATTTCTATTACAGATGGTCAGATATATCTCGAACCGAACTTGTTTAATGCTGGTATTCGTCCTGCAATGAACATTGGTATTTCGGTTTCGCGAGTTGGTGGAAATGCCCAAATTAAAGCTATGAAGAAAGTTGCTGGTCCGTTGAAATTGGAACTTGCTCAGTATCGTGAACTTGAAGCTTTTGCCAAATTTGGTTCAGATCTTGATAAAGCTACTCAACAGCAATTGCGTCGTGGTGCTCGTTTGACTGAAATTCTGAAACAAAAGCAATACAAGCCACTTCCGGTCGAAAAGCAAATTGCCCTTCTTTGGACCGCAACTAATGGTTATCTTGATGATCTGCCGCTCGAAGTTCTTTCCTCCTTCGAAACTGAATTCTACGAGTTTATGGATATGAAATATTCAAATGTTCTTGATTCTATAATTAGAGTTAAAGATTTAACTGATGAAATAGTTGCAAATTTGAAAGCAGCTGTTGAAGATTTTGTTGATGTGTTCAAAAAGAAACATAACTTAAAATGATTTTACTGACTGGGGGAGCAGGATTTATCGGTTCCTGCTTCCTTAAAATTTTAAACGATAATGGCTTGGAAGATATTCTGGTCGTTGATCATTTGGGTTCAAGCGACAAATGGAAAAACCTTATAGGTAAAAAAATTTACGATTATTTGGATAAACAACAATTTATTTATTTTCTCGAAAGTGGCAAAGTAAGTAAATTCCCTTTTCAAGTAATTTTTCATTTTGGTGCTTGTACAAACACCCTTGAATCAAATGTTGGTTACCTAATTGAAAATAATTATCATTATAGTATTAAGCTTGCACGGTATGCAGCTGAAAAAAATATTCGTTTTATTTATGCAAGTAGCGCGGCAACTTACGGTTTAGGTTCTTTTGGTTACGACGATGATTTGGTATATGAACTTCGCCCACTAAACTCTTATGGTTTTTCGAAATATCTATTTGACTGCTGGGTTGTAAAAAACGGTTTAGATAAAAGTTTTGTTGGTTTAAAGTTCTTTAATGTTTTTGGCCCGAACGAATATCATAAGGGCGAAATGGCAAGTATGGTTTTTAAAGCTTTTAATCAGGTTAGGACAATTGGCAAAATACGACTTTATAAATCGAACGATCCAAAGTATTCGGATGGGGAGCAGAAACGCGATTTCGTTTATATTAAAGATGTTATAAATATTATCTGGAAGATTTACAAAGCAAATGTTTCGGGGATTTTTAACATTGGTACTGGGAAAGCCCGTTCTTGGAATGAGCTGGCAACAGCTGTATTTAATTCACTCGGAGTTAAATCCTCGATTGAGTACATTGATATGCCTCAGGACTTGTACGACCAATATCAGAATTTCACACAAGCAAAAATGGACAAACTTTTTTCTAAAATAGGTAAATACGAATTTTTGTCTCTTGAAGACTCAGTAGATGATTATATTAAAAATCATCTTACAAAAGATTGGATTTATTATTAGGAGAAGTAATGGCTACTCTAAGAGATATTAAACGAAGAATTGGTGCTGTTGCAAGTACTGCAAAAATCACCCAAGCGATGCGTATGGTTTCCTCTGCGAAATTAAAAAGAGCTCAGGAAGCTATTATTAACGCACGACCTTTTTCTTTTTTACTTAAAAGTAATCTTGAAAGGCTAATCAATTCTCTTGGAGAGGAATACTATCATCCTTTGTTGGAACATCGAACTGAGATTAAGAATATCTGTTTGGTTGTTATTACTTCCGACCGTGGGCTTTGCGGAAGTTTTAATTCTAATTTGATTCGGTTTGTTGGGAAAACAATCAACGAGGAAATTAAACCCACGTATCCGAATGCCCAAATTTCTATGATTAGAATTGGGAAAAGAGGAATTTCGGGGATAAAATTCTCTGATGTTGATTACATAAAAAATATTTCTGGAATTTCGGGGCGTATCGACTACAAAGTCGTCGATGAAGTTTCTAGGTTTATCGTTAATGGATATATCGAGGGTACATTCGATAAGGTTGTTTTCTTTTTCAATGAATTCAAGAATATTTTAGTTCAAGTTCCTCGATATTTTAATCTTTTGCCTTTCGAAAGAAGCGTAGAAGTCGAAAGCTATTTTAAGCCCAAGGATAAACAGTCGCTTGAATCTCAAAAACAGACTCAAAAAAATCTTATTTTCATTTTTGAACCAGACCAAAAAACAATTCTCGACAAGCTTTTGCCTTTGTATATTGAGAACCAAATTCTTAGAATTCTTTTAGAATCCAATGCAGCAGAGCACGCTGCCCGCCGAATGGCTATGGAAAATGCAACAAACAACGCAAAAGAATTAATTAAACATCTGGAGCTTGTGTATAATAAGGAACGGCAGGCTGCGATTACCAAAGAAATGCTCGAAATTGTTGGCGGAGCTAATGCTCTAAAAGGGCAGTAACTGCTTGGTTAATTAACTTGATTAGAACAAGATTGAATCTTTTATTCTATGGTTCAGTGAGCAAAATTAATTTGAACATAAAAGTATTTATGTTACATCTTTATTGCCCATCAATTTTAATCTTTTTTTGTTTTGGTAAAAATCTTGGGAAGCCATTCTGAAATTTGAATTTCGATAACTGTTGAGATTTAAATTTCCCAAAATCATAAATATTTTTGCAAGTTTTCAAACAAATTTTATTAATTACTTAATTACTAATGATTTTATTCAAGTTCTGAATTAGTGCCTTTTACTCAATAACTAAGATTTGCCACTTTGTGCCAAATTTACTGTTAATTATGCTGATGGTTTTTGTTGTTTTCTTTATGCAATTTCAAGAGTGCCGAACTATTTTAAATAAAAAGGGGAGGCTTGTTTGTTGCCTCCCCAAAGTTGCGTGTGGGTACCCAAGAACTTTATTAATACTTGTCTTGGTAATTTCGATGATTGCTCGAGCGAGAGAAATTCCGCAGTGGTCTTTCCTGTTGTTTCGCCTCGTTAACCAAAATGTTCCGTCCACCAAATTCTTTACCGTTCAACTCTTGAATTGCAATTTTGCCTTGCTCAGCGTTCATTTCGACAAAACCGAAGCCACGCGAACGCCCCGTCTGCCGGTCGCGTACTATACGAACAGATTCGACTTCCCCATATTGGGAAAAGAGATTCTCGAGTTCCTCTTGTGTGGTCGAGAAACTGAGATTTCCAACATAGATATTCATAAAAAGAACCTCAAATAGTGAATAATAAAAAACTTAAATCCCCTCTTTAACTTCGAAAGAAATTAAAGGAAGGAATTCAAATAACAAAATTAAAAAAAATTAATGACAAAACTATTATACTTATGAAAAAATTTTTGTAGTCTTTTATTATTTTAGATTTTATAATTTTCGTTCAGCTATGGAATTCCCTTTTTTTAGTGTTATAATTACCACATTCAATCGATATGAATTGGTTCAAAGAGCAATAGAATCACTGCTTCGACAAAGCGAAAAACAATGGGAAGCAATTATTGTTGATGATGGTAGCGAAGACAAGACTTATGAATATGCCATTATGTTGTGTAGAACCGACAATCGCTTTTTCTATGTTTATCAAAGCAACCGTGGTTCCGCATACGCGAGGGAAACAGGGTTAAGAGTAGCTAATGGAAGATATATTACTTTCCTTGATTCTGATGACGAATACGAAGTGGATCATTTGCTGTTTCGCAAAAGAATTTTGGTTGAAAATCCGTTCATTGACTTTTTGTATGGGGGATATAGGGTTATAGGTTCAAATTTTGTACCTGATTTGCATAATCCCCAAAAATTGATTCCTTTGGAACAATGTGTAGTTGGGGGAACGTTCTTTATTCGTCGGACCTCGCTTGCTCGTCTTGGTGGAATTCCTAAGCTCGAATATGCCGAAGATACTAGGCTATTTGAATTAGCACGCAAGGAGAAACTTGTAATAAAAAAAGTAGATTTTCCAACTTACATTTACCACCGCGAACACGATAGTTCTATTACAAAAGGTTTGATGTTATGAAACCAGAAACGAAAGTAAAGAAAATTATATCTGCATTAGAAAAGGAATTTCCTGATGCCCGGATCCGACTGAATCATTCAAGCCCATTTGAACTACTTGTTGCTACGATTCTTTCGGCACAGTGTACAGACGAAAGGGTAAATATCGTTACAAAGGCTCTCTTTTCAAAATATAAAACGTCACGAGATTTTGCAAATTTAAAAACCCAGGAGTTGGAAAAAATGATTTTTTCGACTGGATATTACAAGTCGAAAGCTAGGCACATTATCGAGAGTGCTAAAATAATCGAGGAGAGGTTCAACGGCCAAGTTCCTTCTGAACTTGAGTCCCTGTTGGAATTACCTGGTGTTGGAAGAAAAACTGCTAATGTTATTCTTTCTCATTCGTTCAACAAACCAGGAATTGTTGTCGACACTCATGTTATCAGAATTACTAATCGTTTAGGTTTGGTAAAGACAAAGAATCCACAAAAAATTGAATTTCAATTGATGGAGATTGTGCCAAAGGATAAATGGGTGGTGTTTACTCATCTGTTGATTGCCCACGGTCGTAAATATTGCACAAGTCGTTCCCCCAAATGTGATCTCTGCCCAATAAATTCACTTTGTGATTATAATCAAAAATTATTGTAACTTTATTATTCTATTTGTGTTTATAATTTTTTGTTCATTGGGTTTTTTATGAAGAAACTTTTCGCAATTCTCTTATTTTTTTTGTTGTTTAGCTTAAATCGTACATTTTCTAAAATAGATATTATCAAGGATAGTCGTGGAACGGATTTCTGGCTGACCTTTCTGCCAAATTATCACAATAATTACAATGCTACTAATACTAGATTAAAATATGGAGATTCTCTCTATATCTTTATTGCATCGAAAGAACCTACTCGTGGAAAGATAGAATATAAAGACCAGGAAGGAGTTCCCTATGTTTATGAATTTGAAATTTTAGACCCTTCGAAGATGCATATTTTCAGTATACCAAGTTATTACTTTGAGTTAAAAGGATTTAATCTGAGTGGAAACCTTGTAGATACAAATTCAAGTTCTATTCAAACCGAAAAAATTAGTCCTAATTCATTCCATATTACAACTGAAAAGGAAGTTTCTGTTTATGCATTGAACCAAGCAGTGACAACATCGGATGCGTTTATGGTTCTACCTACGGATGTTTTGGGGAAAAGGTACTTTATTTTATCCTATAATTCCGATGGTAGCTTTATTTCTCCCTCAATAGCTGTTAGTAGCACCCCGTCGCAATTTGCAATTGTTGCAACCGAAGATAGCACTTATGTTTCAATTTATCCAACCTGCGAAACATTCCGTATTGGCTTTCGATATCAACAGGTTTTGCTAAATCGTGGCGATGTTTACCTTGTTCAGGCAAGAATTACGCAAGCTTATCTAAACAATGATCTAACGGGAACTGAAATTGTAGCTTCGAAGCCGATAGCTGTTTTTTCCGGTCATCAACGCGCTACTGTTCCTGTCAACGTAAGAAGTCAAGCCAACGATAATCCTTCGAGGGATATTTTAATTGAACAAATGCCTCCTGTTTCTACCTGGGGAAAAAATTCTATTGTAATACCATTGGCAAAATCCTCTAACGAAGCTTCATTTGGTAATAATCTTTTTAGAGTCGTTGCTGCAGAGGATAATACAGATATTTTGGTCGATGGTGTTAAAGTAACAACTCTTAAACAGGGAGGTTTTTACGAAGGGAATCTTTCCAGACCTTATTACATTTCTTCTAACAAACCAATTTTGGTTGGAGTCTTTAAGAAAACCTGTGGTTCTGGAGGGACTGGTTCCCTTGGCGACCCTTTTTTTGCAATAATGCCACCAATTGAACAGTATATGGATGAGTATAGGGTTTTAAACTCTCAAGCCTATGAATACCTTGCAGATTTAGGCAATTATAGTAAAGTTTATCGAGAACAATACATTTCTATTATTATACCCAAAGTTTCCTGGCAAAGTTTCCGTATCGATGGTGCCTCGCTTGCACTGGCAGATATCAGGGATGTTCCAAATAGTGAATATGTTTACGCAACAATTCGGGTTAGTGATGGTGTGCATTACTTAAAGGCAGATACTGGATTTGGTGTGCTAATCTATGGCTATGGTGGGGCAAATTCCTACGGTTATATAGGTGGGAGCAATTATCTAACCTTAAATTATCTGGAACCACAAATTACAACTTTGAAGGTGGATACTTGTTTTGTTAGTAAAGGCATTGCATACAAAAATAGGCCCAGGGATGCTTCATTAAAAGATTTTGTCATTGTTGATTCTTTACTAATAAATACTGAATTGTATCAATTAGAAAAGCATTCCGATACGGTAAAATTCGGTTTCCGCCTGTTGGATAGATTCAGAGATGGTCGTTTCGCTGTTTATGTTGTTGATACTATGAATCTCGAAAGCCAGCTACTTGTCGAATGGATTAAAGGGTTTACACTTGGGA
>Ga0197142_1000612_pt1 | contig 33018 bp, 27 predicted proteins | sample GBS60_MetaG_FD_148614 | JGI IMG/M metagenome (GOLD analysis project Ga0197142, IMG submission 148614) | Sediment microbial communities from Great Boiling Springs, Gerlach, Nevada, United States - GBS 60_MetaG | ecosystem: Environmental > Aquatic > Thermal springs > Hot (42-90C) > Sediment...
TCAACGACATCGAGCCGTGGCAGCAAGTGGGCCAACAACCGTACGAGATGACTTGGACTCAACGTGAGGAGCATCCCAAGACCTTGGTGGACTTCGAAGATCTGGCGGGCTGGACGCTCGAACTTTACGACGGTGCCGACGGCGAGCTGCACCGCAGCCGCGAACAACAGATGTGGGGAATGTACGTGGCAAAGTTCTGGTACCGGGGCACGGCCTCCGGCAGCCGCATCGTCGCCCGTCCTCCCAGACCTGTTCCCATCCCCGAGCGATTCGATTCCATCGAACTCTGGGGATACGGGAACCGGTGGGCGTGGGTGCGCGATGAGAGTACGCCGCCCGCCGTCGTCTCCGTGCTCATCAGCGACGCCCGCGGCCGGGAGTTCACGATCCAGCTCACCGACATCAATTGGAAACAGTGGTGGCTGATCCACCGCCGCGTGCCCAAAGAAACTTTGGAGCAAATCGTATGGCCGGCCAGCTTTACCGGCCTGGAAATTGCGAAAATCCGCCACACCAAGTCCCGCTACTTCTACTGCGATTCACTTGCTTTCTACACCGAACAACTCGGGCCGCTCGAGTTCAAGCCGCAACCGCAAAGGAACCTGCGGCCCTATCGCGGACAGATCGCAGGCCTCAACATCGGGACCGGCAAGTTGCCGTTCCCCACCCGGGAAGAGACCATTCTGCCGGAGAACTTCGAGCGGGAGTTCCGGACGGGCGTGCGGCAAGTCGGCCAACGGGCCTTCGAATTTGCTTACGAGGGCCGCGACGCACGGGTTGTATATCAGTACGCGCCCCGCACGGCGAACCTGGGCGAAATCACCGCCAGCGTCAACGGGGGCGCGCCACTCAAACCGATGGATGGCGGCGGCGTGCGCTTTGCCGGTGCTCCGGAAGGGGCAGCGCCTTCCTGCGAGCTGTTGTGGGCGACCCTGAGCGGCGAGGTTGTCGAGGCACGCTTTCGCTGCGGCCCGCGTTTGGTCGAGTACAACCTCCAGCTCTGGCAGAAATCGCTCGTTCTGGATGTCTGGTGCGATGGCGGTGAAGCCACCGAGCTGTCGTTCGGCCGCGTGAGTGGTTTGAACAACCCGCGCCTGATCACGATCCCTTATCTCACTTACGGAAACTCGAATCCGCGCGTCGCCCTGGCGGGCCCGCCCGACAAACCGCTTTTCATTTCCGTCTGGTTCGACTGGTATCGCTCCAATGCTTCCGAACCTTACTTCGCGCCGGACCCCAAGCCGACGGCCGACAGCGCCGAAATTAACGGCGGCCTCCGTTACATCCCCAAAACCGACGGGCTGCGCAATAATCTCTACGAGCGCATCTTCGTCACAGTATCGCCGCGCTACGAAGAAACGCTGCCCACCATTCCGAATCCGCCTTCGCTGCGACAGCAGGAAGGCAAACAGGTCGTGTGGACCGTCACCCAGCCGCGCTCGTTCCGCGAAGATCACGGGCGCTCGCGCCGCATACGCGCCTACGGCCTGGACAAGATCATGCAGCACAGCCACGAAGTGACCTGGCGCGACGAGGGCGACAGCTTCACCATGCGCCTGCACGCCGCACCGCAAAAAGGCGGTGACGCCATGCTCGCTTGGTACATTCGCGCACAGAACGATCTGGGCTGGCTTCAGGGCGTCTACACCAACTACACCGACTTTTCACCCACCAACACCAACTGGAACCCGGATTTCGTCCAGCGCACTCCTGAGGGCGAATGGCGGCGCGCCTGGCCGCGCAACTACGCGCTGAAGCCTGCCAAAGCGGTGGAAATGGACGAATATTACGCGCCGCGCATCAAGGAGAAGTACGGCGTGCGCATGTCTTATACCGACGTGCACACTGCCGTAGCGCCCTGGCGTTACTGCGATTACGACGCCCGCGTGCCTGGCGCCGGAACCTTCGCCGCCACCTTTTACGCTTACGGCCAGCTCCTGCTCAATGACCAACGGATTTACGGGCCCACGCAATCGGAAGCCACTTACCAGTGGATGTACGCCGGACTGGAATCAGGCAGTTACGGCTGGGTTTACACCAACGTCAACCTGCTCATTCACCCGCCCGATCCCGTTTTCAAGCTCTACAAGATTCATCCGCTGGAAGCCAGTTACGGGATGGGTTACACGTATTACTATCTCGAGCGCCTCGATCCGAAGTGGAAGGAATCGCCCCGACGGCGCGAGTATGTAGACCTGTTCCTGGCGACAACCATCGCTTACGGGAACCTGGGCTGGCTCGTAACGGACTGGGGGCTCAACGATCCCTTTGGTGTCGAGGTCATGGCTCGCTCCTATTACATGCTCCAGCAGCTCCAGCAACACTACGCCTTCGTCCGCCCGCGCCGGATCGAGTACGCGGGAGCAGGCGGGCGCATGCTCGATCCCAGCCAGGCCCACTCCACAGGCGCGATCGCCGGCTCGCGAATCCATGTCGAATACGAAAACGGCACGCACGTATGGGTGAATCGGGCTTCTGAAGGAACGTGGTCGGTGCGCGATGACGCAGGCCGGGACTTTCGGCTACCCCCGTCGGGATGGCTGGCATGGAATACCGCGGTCGGCCTGCTGGAGTTCTCGGCTGAGGTACAAGGACGGCGTGTGGATTATGTCCGTGCCGCCGAATACGAGTTCCTGGACGGCCGCGGCCAGTGGACCGAATACGGGCGGCTGGGCGCGAGAGGGAGCGTCGCGCGCCGCGACCGGCAGGGAGGCGTCGTCGAGCTGATTGACATTTATGGCAACCAGCGGATCGCCTTCCAGGCCCCTGCGGGCCGGCTGCTCGCCTACGACGCCGAGGGCAAGCTCCTCGGCCCGGTCGCCACGCGCGCACTGCGTCCTGGATGGCACGAGTTCGAACCTGCCGCGGGGGCCCGCCGGTATGTTTTCACTCCGGAACCGTGAAAACGATCGAACCGTTTTGCACAGCGACCCGTTTAAAGATGATGGGGCCCGGCCGCATGCCGGAGCCGAGGACCTGGCATGATCGAAGTCGAACGACTGCGCAAGAGTTACGGCGACCTGGTCGCCGTGGACGACGTCTCCTTCACCGTGGGTCCCGGTGAAATCTTCGGCCTGCTGGGTCCGAACGGCGCGGGCAAAACCACGACGATCGGCTGCATCGCGGGATTGCTCAAGCCGGATCGGGGCCGCGTCCGGGTCATGGGGCATGACGTTCACAAGGACGGCGCGGCGGCCCGGCGTCATCTCGGTTTGGTGCCGCAGGAGGTGGCTCTTTACGAAGACCTCTCAGCGGAAGAGAATCTGGCCTTTTGGGGCGGAGCGCACGGATTGAGAGGCGCGTCGCTGCGCCAACGGATCCGCGAAGCCTTGGAACTGATCGGTCTGGAAGACCACGCCCGCCGCCCGGTCAAGAGCTTCAGCGGCGGCATGAAACGACGTTTGAACTTTGCCTGCGGGATTCTTCATCGTCCGCCGGTGCTGTTGCTGGACGAGCCCGCCGTCGGGGTGGATCCGCAAAGTCGCGTGCGACTGCTCGAACTTGTGCGCGAGCAGGCCCGCTCCGGCGTCTGTGTCCTGTATACCACGCATTACATGGACGAAGCCCAGTCTCTGTGCGATCGGCTGGGGATCATTGATCACGGGAGGATGATCGCGCAGGGGGCCCTCGAGGAACTCCGCGCCATGGCCGGGCAGCGGGACCTGCTTCGCCTGAGCGGCAACTTCGCAGGGGTCAAAGCCCGCCAAGTCCTGGCGTGGCTCGAAGGACTGGAGATTCTCCAGGCCGACGAGACTCAGATGCTGCTGTCGGTCCCCGATGGGCCGCACCGTCTCCCCGTTGTGCTGGCCCGGCTTGCCGCCGCCGGGGCCGAAATTCGCGAGTCCACATTGACGCAACCCAGCCTGGAAACTTTGTTCCTCACCCTGACGGGGAAGGAGCTGCGGGAGTAGCCGTGCGCTACGTGTGGATGGCAGCCGCCAAAGACCTGTGCAGGCTCCGGCGCGATCCCGTGAGCCTGGCCCTCTGGCTTGGCATTCCCGTCTTCGTGCTCCTGCTCATGTACGCGCTTTTCGGCCGCGGTGAAACCCGGCCGCAGGGTCGCTTGCTGGTGGCCGATGAAGACGGCACGTTTTTGAGCGGGCTGGTCGTGCAAGCATTCCGGCAGGAGCCACTGGCCGACTTTTTCCGCGTGGAGAAGCTGCCGCAGGATCAGGCATACTCACAGGTCCGCCGCGGCCGCGCCTCTGCTCTGCTCATCATCCCCAAGGGCTTCGGTCGAGCGGTGCTGCGCAACGAGCCGGTCCAACTCAGACTCGTTACGAATCCGTCCCAACGCATCCTGCCCGGCATCGTCGAGGAAACCCTGTCCCTGCTGGTGGACGGCGCGTTCTACTTGCAGGCGGTGGCGGGAGACGAGATTCGCAAGCTAAGCGAGACCGCTGAGAACGCCGCGGATCCCGCCGAGGCCAGCGTCGCTGCGCTCAGTGTGGAGTTCTACCGAATCGGCAAGTCGCTGGCCGGCTGGCTGAGTCCTCCCCGGCTCAAGCTGGAGACGCAGGCGCTTGCGACATCCTCGCCTGCTCGCCGCGGCTTCGCCGCGGCCTATGTTCCGGGGATGGTCTTTCTCGCGCTTTTGTTCCTGGCAATGGGCCTCAGCGCGGACCTGTGGCGCGAACGGGCGCGCGGCGTCCTGCGTCGCTGGCTCGCCACGCCGCGCCCCATCGCGTCTTTGCTGGCGGGAAAGCTCCTGGCGGCCGTGATCGTCTCGTTCGTCGTTTCGCTCATCGCGCTGGGCTGCGGATTCTGGGCGGCAGGTCTTCCCCTCGGCCCGCTCGTCCCCGCCACGCTCTGGTGTACCTTCTCGGCCGCCTTGTTTTTTCTGTTGCTCTCTCTCTTGCAGCTCTATGCCGCCAATGAGCGCACGGCTCACGTGTTCGTCAACCTGGCGTTGTTTCCCATGATTCTGCTGGGTGGGAGCCTGTTCCCGTTCGAAGTCATGCCCGCCTCGCTGGCTCGCATTGGACGACTTACGCCCAACGGCTGGGCGCTCACGCGGTTGCGCGAGTTGCTGGACGGCGCCGCGGACCCGATGCGGCTGGCCCTGACGGGCGCGTTGCTCGCGCTGGTTGCGGCTGCGGCTTTCTTGATGGCGGCGCGGCGCCTGCGCTACCGCTTCGCGCTTTGAAGGAGGCAGAGTGCTGCGCCAGATCCTGTTCGTGGCACGCGCCGATCTCCGCGGCATTTTGCGCGCTCGCGAGACCTGGATCTGGGCTTTCCTGATGCCGGTGCTGTTCATGTACGTGATCGGGACCATCTCCGGCGGGTTCGCACGACCGGTGCGGCGCGAGGTCCTCGCCATGCTCGCTCCCGGAGACGCCGGCTTCCTGGCCGATCATCTCCAGCGCAAGCTCGAGCGCCATTACGCGGTGACGCGCGTTCCCGATGAGAGCGCGCTGACGCGCTATCGCCGCCGCCTGATCCTGCCCGCCAATTTCACGTCCGGGCTGCTGGGTGGTTCGCCGGCCACCATCCGCCTGATCCTGCAAGGCGAAGGACTGCGTGCAGATTACGACCGCTTCCGCGTTTCGCGGGCCGTCTATCAGGTGTTGGCCGACCTCACTGTCGTTTCCCGCGGCCACTCTCAACTTAGCCCCGAGGCCCTTGTCGAGCTGGAGGAAACGCCGCGGACGCTGACCGTGGCGGTCGAATCCGCCGGCCCGCGACGAGTTCCTCCCCCCGGTTTCGAGCAGGCAGTCCCCGGCATTCTGGTCATGTTCCTCTTGTTGACCATGCTGATCAACGGCGGCATCGGCCTTGTCGTCGAGCGCAACCAAGGGGTATTGAAACGACTGGCGGCGACGCCTCTCGAACGATCCGCGATTGTAGCAGGCAAGTGCGGCGCGCGATGGACGCTGGGACTCATCGAGACGGCGTTCGCCATGGCGGCGGGCGCGCTGATCTTCGGCGTGAGCTGGGGGCGCTACTGGCCGGCGGTTGTAGCGCTGCTCGCCGTCTACGCCCTGCTGGTCGCCATGCTCGGCGTTCTCTTGGGCAATCTGGCGAGGAACGAAAGGCAGATCGTCGGGCTGGGGGTGATCTCGGCGAACGTGCTCGGCGCCTTGGGCGGTTGCTGGTGGCCCATCGAGATCACGCCTTTGTGGGCGCAGAAACTGGCCCTCCTGCTGCCGACGGGCTGGGCGATGGACGGACTGCACAAACTGGTGAGTTTCGGCGAGCCGGTCGCCGCGGTGCTGCCGCACGTGACGATCATGTCCGCGGCCGTCCTCGCCGCGGGCTGGGCCGCCGCGCGCTGGTTCCGCTGGCAGTGACGTCGGTCGGCTTTATTCAACCGCGACTTTCGTGCCCTTGGTCTCGGTGCGCGACAGTTGCGCGATGCGTTCGTCAATCAGGGAACGGATGGCCTTCAGGAACTCGATGCGCGAATTGCGCAGATGCTGCCGCGTGGGCTCGGGGAGCCGGAACATCTGCTCCACCAGCCGCTGGATCTCGCAGCAAAGGCAGGTGTGCGGACCCGCAGCAGGGCGGGCCTCCGTCGCGGGGGCTTCGTTCATGCCTGCACCTCCTCTCTCAGTTCCACGGTAAGAACGCCGTTGTCCAGCCGGGCGCGCGCGGGCGTCAGGGCCGCCATCGAAGTCGGCAGCCCGATGTGCCGCCGCAACGTGCCCACTTCGATCACCAGCTCGTCACCCTTCTTGAACACCCCGACTTCCCCCCTCGTGGCGAAAGGCAGAAGCACGCGGACCTCGTGAACCCCGTCCTGCTTGTGGAAGCTGTAAGGACGTTCCCGGCGCCACACCGCCGCCGGATCCTCGCCCTCGGCGTACAGCGCGGCCGCCAGCTCCCGGAGTCTGTCCAGCCCCAAAACTTCATGCCGGAACAGCGGCACATGGCGCACAGGCACCGGCGCGAAATACTCTTCGATCTCTCGAAGGATGGCGGCTTGGGATTCCCGCCACTCGGCGAACCAGCCGTCCCCCGCCGCCTCGGGCAGCACGCGGTTGACGATCACCATGTCCACCGTCAGGCCGTGCAGCGAGAAGTACACGAAGGCGCGCTGCGTTTCGCGCAGCACCATTCTCTCCGGGTTCGTCACCAGGCGCACGCTGGTGGTCCCGGGATCCTCCAGCAGCTCGTCCACTCCTTCCAGCCGTTCAAAAAGAGCCTGGATGTTCGCGAAATAGCTGTCCGACGGCATTTCGAAGGGGGCCACACGGTTGGCGATCGGGCGCACGGCTTTGAGCAGGCTCCGCTGGAAAGGAAAGATGTGCTTCATGTACCAGTCCAACGTGGTGGGCATGCTCACGAAGCGCATGGATTCGGCTGTGGGCGCCGCGTCCAGCACCACCACGTCATAGCGGTCCTGTCGCCGGTACTGGTTGATGTACATCATGGCGCTGAGTTCTTCCATCCCCGGCAGGATGGCCAGTTCCTCGGCTTCCACGTCGCTGACGCCCGTGGTGCGCAGCACCGACACGATGTAGGAGGAGATTTCCTTCCAGTGCCGCTTGATCTCCTTCTGGATGTTGACCTCCTGGATCCAGAGGCGCTCGGCGATCGGATAGGGATCAGCCGTCTGGCCGTGGAAGAGCTCGCCGCCCAGATCGAACGAATCCCCCAGGCTATGCGCAGGATCCACGCTCATGACCAGCGTCCGGTAACCCATACCGGCCAGCCGCACCCCCGTGGCCGCAGCCAGGCTGGTCTTTCCCACGCCCCCCTTCCCGCTGAACAGCAGGATTCTCATACCTTCATTTTACGGGTCAAGGATCGGCGAATGCGCCCGATTTAGGAAACGGGAAACGCGTTTCGGCCCCGCCCCGTTATAATTAGTGAGCGGGGACGCGGGGACCGCCACCCCATCGGGCCCGGCGTCCGCCGCGTGCCCCTGCTTCAGGCATGCAATTCCCATCAGGAGGTGAATCCGATGCGTGTCAAAACTCTGATCGCCGTCCTGTTGGTATGCGCCGGCCTGTTGTTCGCCAAGACTTACACGATCACCCTTTCTGAGCCGTCCAAGGTCGCCGGGACGGAGCTGAAGCCCGGCAACTACTCTCTGAAGATCGAGGGAGACAAGGCGATTTTCCTCGATCGGACGCGCAAGCCGGTCGTGGAAACGCCGGTCAAGATCGAAAACGCGGCTCGCAAATTCGACGCCACCGCCATCGAGTTCCGCAAGGAAAGCGGGGAAAATCGCATCCAGGCGATTTCTCTCGGCGGCAGCAGGATGAAGCTGGTGTTCGACTAGCTCCGCATTCCCTGATTGATTCCGGGTCCGGACCGAAGCGCTGTGCGGGTCCGGACCCCCTCCCTTTGCCCGCGAACTCCTGCGCCCGCCGGCGGTAGAATGAAAGCAAGCCCCCTCTTATGTTCGACGCCATCCTGGCCAAAATCTTCGGCACCAAGAACGAGCGCGAGATCAAGCGTCTGCGCCCGTTGGTGGCGGCCATCAATGAGCTGGAGCCCGCCATGCGGCGGCTCTCCGACCAGGAGCTCGCCGCCAAGACGGTGGAGTTCCGGCAGCGACTCGCGCAGGGGGCCACGCTGGACGACCTGCTCATCGAAGCCTTCGCCGTCGTGCGCGAGGCAGCCCGGCGCATCCTCAACATGCGCCACTTCGACGTCCAGTTGATCGGCGGCATCGTGCTGCATCAGGGCAAGATCGCCGAGATGAAGACCGGCGAGGGCAAGACGCTGGTGGCCACGCTGCCCGCCTACCTGAACGCCCTGGAAGGCAAGGGCGTCCACATCGTCACCGTCAACGATTACCTGGCCAAGCGCGACGCCGAGTGGATGGGCCAGATCTACCGCTTCCTGGGCTTGTCGGTGGGCGTCATCGTTCACGGCCTGGACGACGATGAACGGCGCCAGGCCTACGCCTGCGACGTCACCTACGGGACCAACAACGAGTTCGGCTTCGATTACCTGCGCGACAACATGAAGTTCCGGCTCCAGGATTGCGTCCAGCGCGGCCACAACTACGCCATCGTGGACGAAGTGGACTCGATCCTGATTGACGAAGCCCGCACCCCGCTGATCATCTCCGGCCCCAGCGAGGAATCCACCGACAAGTATTACAAGATCAACCGCATCATCCCCAAGCTGGTCCGGGGCGAAGTCATCAAGGGCAAGGAGCCGGGCGAAATCTACACCACGGGCGATTACACGGTGGACGAAAAGCACCGCACGGTGGCCCTGACCGAAGAGGGCGTGGCCAAGGTCGAGAAGCTGCTGGGCATCGCCAACCTGTACGATCCGGCCAACATCGAGATCAATCACCACGTCCAGCAGGCGCTGCGCGCCCACGTGCTCTACCATCGCGACAAGGATTACGTGGTCAAGGACGGGCAGGTCATCATCGTGGACGAATTCACCGGCCGGCTCATGCCCGGGCGGCGCTGGAGCGACGGCCTGCACCAGGCGATCGAAGCCAAGGAAGGCGTCAAGATCGAGCGCGAAAACCAGACGCTGGCCACCATTACCTTCCAGAACTACTTCCGCATGTACAAGAAGCTGGCCGGCATGACGGGCACCGCCGAGACCGAAGCCGCCGAGTTCGAGAAGATCTACAAGCTGGAAGTGGTGGTGATCCCCACCAACCGGCCGCTCATCCGTCACGAGTACCCCGACGTCGTCTATCGCACCGAGGAAGAGAAGTTCCGCAACGCGGCCAAGGAAATCAAGCAGTGCTACGAACGCGGCCAGCCCGTGCTGGTGGGCACCATCTCCGTGGAGAAGTCCGAGAAACTCTCGGCCATCCTCAAGCGCATGGGCGTCAAGCACGAGGTGCTCAACGCCAAGAACCACGAGCGCGAGGCTTACATTATTGCGCAGGCCGGTCGCAAAGGCGCCGTCACCGTCTCCACCAACATGGCGGGCCGAGGCACCGACATCCTTCTGGGCGGCAACCCCGAGTTCATGACCAAGGAGGCCTGCCTGAAGGATCGCATCGCCGAACCGCTGCCCAAAGGCCAGGAAGCCTACGTCAGCGACCAGCACTATTACTACTTCCAGCATCAGGGCCAGTTCTATCGCGTGCCCCGTCCCAAGTGGGACCAGATCTTCGCCCGGTACAAGGAGCAGTGCGACCGCGAACACGACGAGGTGGTGGCTCTGGGCGGCCTCCACGTCTTGGGCACCGAACGCCACGAGGCGCGTCGCATTGACAACCAGCTCCGCGGGCGCGCCGGGCGCCAGGGCGATCCGGGCAGCTCCCGCTTTTACCTGTCGCTTCAGGACGATCTGCTGCGCATCTTCGGCGGCGAGCGCATCCAGAACCTCATGCTCAAGCTGGGCATGGAGGAAGACGTTCCCATCGAGTCCAAGCTCATCACGCGTCGCATCGCCGCGGCGCAAAAGGCGGTCGAAGCCCAGAACTTCGCCGCCCGCAAGCACCTGCTCGAGTACGACGACGTGATGAACAAACAGCGCATCGCCATCTACGGCTGGCGGCGCCAACTGCTCGAAGGCCAGGACCAGCGCGAGCGCATCCTCGAAATGATCCGCGGCATCATCGCCTCGTTCGTGGATCGCCGCTGCCCGGAAAAAACCCACCCCTCGACTTGGGATTGGGAGGGTCTTCAGACCGACGTCAACAGCCAGTTCGGCGTACGCATCAACCCGGCCGAGCTGCAAGGCTTGCGGCGCGAGGAGATCGAAGAGACGCTCTATCAGCAGATGGTGGCCAAGTACGAGGAAAAAGAGCGGCTGATCGGGACCGAGGTCCTGCGCCAGACCGAGCGCCTGATCATGCTTCACGTCATTGACAACCAGTGGAAGGACCATCTGCTTTCCATGGATCACCTGCGCGAGGGCATCGGCCTGCGCGGCTACGGTCAGAAGGATCCGCTGGTCGAATACAAGAAGGAATCCTTCCTGCTGTTTCAGGAAATGTGGGACCGGATCGAGGACGAAACCGTCCGGTACCTGTTCTTCCTCCAGCCGGCTCAGGAGATGCGCGCGCAACTGCCCTTCCCTGGCGAGGAAGAGGAAGAGGCCGAGGAGGCGCCGGAGCCCGAACCGGTGGCGGTGGCGCCCGCCGGGCGGCGCGCGTCCCAGGCCACAATCGAAGACTTCACGCGCAACATCCAGCGCAAGAAGGAACGCGAGCTGGCCGAGTTGCAATACGGGGGCGGCGGCGCCGTCACGGCGAAAACGGTAGTCAAAGGGCGAAAGGTAGGACGCAACGATCCCTGCCCATGCGGCAGCGGCAAGAAATACAAGAAATGCTGCGGTGCGTAACGGAGAAGGTTTTTTGGGCCGGCATAACGACGGGTTGGCTGGTTTGGGCCCAATCCTCGCTCTGGCCGGATCAGTTCGGCGGGTTCGCAAAAGTGGCGTCCCGCGCCGTGGTTCTCAGCGACCAGTCGGTTTGGGAGGAATACGGCTTCCAGCAGGCCGAAGAAGCCGATTACAAGTCGCCCGCCGCTAGTTTCCGGGCCAGAGCCTACCGTCTGAAAGATCCCACGGGCGCCCTGGCGGCTTTCCAGTGGCTGCGCCCCGCCCGGTCACAGCCCTCCAAGTTGGGATCGCTGGCGGTGGAATCGGCCGATGGGGTGATGCTGGCTTACGGGAATTACCTGTTCGACTTTCGCGGTTACAAACCGGAAGTCCCTGAACTGGAAGCTCTTTTTGACCGTTTGCCGCGCTTGGACCAGTCGGCGATCCCGACCCTGCCCGACTACCTGCCCACCCGCGATTTAATCGCCAACTCCGAGCGCTACGTGATCGGCCCCGAGTCGCTGGCGAAATTTGCGCCAGGGGTTCCCCCGTCGCTGGCCGCCTTCCATCTGGGAGCAGAGGCGCAACTGGGCCGGTACCGCACCCCGAAAGGAGAGATGCGTTTGGCGATCTTCTCCTATCCCACCCCCCAGTTGGCCCGCGAACGGGCCGAGGCCTTTCGCAGCCTGGCCGGAACCATGGTGAAACGAGCCGGCCCTCTCGTGGCGGTGGTGTTTTCGCCCCCCGATGCCGACGCTGCGGAAAGGCTTTTGGCTTCCGTGAGATACGAGGCTTCGGTCAGCTTGAGCCAATACGTGCCCACCCGCAAGGATCTCTGGTGGGATCTGATTCTGAACATCTTCATCCTGATTGGTATCTTGTTGCTTTTCTGTGCGATAGGCGGTTTGGCGGTGGCCGGGTTGCGCGTGCGGCGCTCCGGGAGGGAGCCGATGATCATGCTCCACCTGGAGGACCGACGCTGAGCCGGGCCGTCTGTTTTCGTCCCTGTTTTGTGCAAGTTGCGGCCCAACCATCCCCCCGGCGACGGGCTTCACCCGCCCGGACTCGCCCAGCAAGCCGCCCGCTTGCCGATCTGTAAGTTCCGCTTTTTGAACTGGTTCAGCCGATCCCGCACAACACTGCTTTTCCTCTTGATTTGTGAACCAAGCTGGACTAATATCCAAATCACAAACGGGTTTTGGCGGTTGCGTTTCCGTCGAAGCCGATTCTCCCATTGAACACGCCCCGTCCGGGGCGAGGATGCCTGCCTTCTTCGGAGGTGGGCATTTCTGTCTTTACTCGTCCTGTTATCCGTTTTGCTGCCTATCTTGCCTGTTGAGCCGCGCCTTTTCGCCATTGAACGCATGCGACTTGTATCCGGTCCGGCTGCTTGAGTATGCTGAGAATGGCTTAGGGTCATGTACGTAGACGATTCCTCGCGCACCATTAAAACGTATCAACGTCCGCGGGTCCCCAAGCTCACCACGCAGCCGCCCAAGCCCCGCCATATGCTCGAGGACTTGCTCAGCCATCCCCTTACGCGCAAGATCCTGGCTCGCATCACGGAGGCCGGCCAGGACGGCAAGTGCTTCTTTGAACGGCTGTGCGAAAACTACGACCGTGACTGGCGCCTGGCGACCTGGCTGATTGATTCTTTCTGGATCAAACGGGCGGGCCTCGACAAGGAATACATGAAATTCAAGCTCTTCCACCACAGGCCCACCGTCCGCGCCCTCGCCTTGACGGCCCGGAGCATCGCGCGTTACGGCCTGACCGTACCCCAACGCTTCGCCGCACCGCTCTTCGTGGTGTGGAATTTCACCCAGGCCTGCAACCTGAGCTGCGAGCATTGTTACCAGAACGCCCGTCACAAGCCCGACCCGGACGAACTCACCCTGGACGAGAAGATTTACCTGGTGGACCAGCTTGCCGATAACTTCGTGCCCTTCCTGGCCATCGCCGGCGGCGAGCCGCTGGTGAACAAACACCTGTTCCCCGTGCTCGAGCACGCTCACCGCCGAGGCATCCATCTGACCCTGGCCACGAACGGAACGCTGCTCAAGCCCGAGACTGCGGCGCGCCTGAAGGAAGTTGGCGTCAAATACGTTGAAGTTTCGATTGACAGCCTCGATCCGGCGCAACATGACGCCTTCCGCGGTCAGAAGGGCGCCTGGGAGCGCGCCGTGCAGGGCATCAAGAACTCGGTGGCCGCAGGCATCCGCACCGGTCTGGCGACTTGCTTCACGCGTCGCACCGCTCACCTGGTGGATGACATGGTAAAGTTCGCCATTGACCTGGGTTGCCAGACTTTCTCCCATTTCAACTTCATTCCGGTAGGCCGCGGGCGGGAAATTATTGATGCCGATCTTACTCCGGGGCAACGCGAAATCCTGTTGCGCCGGCTTACTCATCACTTACAACAAGGCTATATCAACGTGATTTCCACGGCCCCCCAGTTCGGGCGTTCCTGCGTGATTTACGGCTGGCAGGACGGCGTCTTCGCCACCGGGCATGCAGGCCGGGGCGAGGGCCGCAAAACGATGGTGCTTTCCCGCTACATCGGCGGCTGCGGCGCCGGTCGCTGCTACTGCTCGGTCCAACCGAACGGCACCATCACGCCCTGCGTGTACATGTCTTCGGAAAAGGTCGGCAACATTCGCCAGGCCACGCTGGCGGAGATCTGGAACAACCGCCTGTTTGACGTGCTCGCCGACCGCGAGGATCGCGGCGATCACTGCGGCGTCTGCGACTACCGCGCGTATTGCGGCGGATGCCGCGCTCGCGCCCTGGCCTATACCGGGGACGTGACTGCCGGCGACCCGGGTTGCTCCTTCAATTACCACCTCTGGAACGAGATTTCCCAGGCCACACCCGAAGCCCTGGTCATTCTCGACAATGTTGCGGCCGCAGCCGGGACCGACGGCCGCTTGACGCTGGCCGGCCGGGCCGCGGAGAGCGTCCAATGACGACCGGCCTTTCCTGGTCCACGATCACGCTGCTGGTTCTGTTGATTTTGGCCGTCTGGCGCTGGAATCACTGGAAGACTCGCGCCCGCTCCCACCGCGAGGAGCTTCAGGCCCTTCGCGAGGCCATTTACGCCATGGCCTACGAGTCCGCCAATGCCGCCAACGCCATTCGGGCTCACCTCGGCGATTTCCGGCAAGCCAATCCGGCGCCCGTGATGCCCGAGCATCTGGAGCAAATCGCTGAGGGAGTTGACCGCATCGCTCGCATCGTCCGCATCGCCGACGATCCCGTGGCATGGCGCCGCCAGCAAACGCGGGATTCCGGCAAGCGGACTCAGGCGCGCGCCCAACCCACCGCGCCCATGATCGGTGACCTTTCCCAACGCTGACCCTGGCGCCGCCCGTTTCGCTCATGCTTTGGTTGAACCGAAACCCGGATGGTGCCATCATAAGGGCAGGCGCTCCGCCTTTCCCAAATGACGCTCCCGGAAAAGTACGAGCTGCTTGACCTGATTGCCGAGAACGAGACGCGTACCTTCCTGGCTCGCGAACGGGCCAGCGTGCGCATGGTGATGGTCCACCTCCTTCTGCCCGGACCGGATCGCATCAGCCTGCTCGAGCTGGTCCTCCGCACGCGTCTCATCCCCACCTCGCCGGGCCGCCTCCAGATCCTCGATCTGGGAGAGCATGAGGGCAACCCGTACGTAGTCACGGAAATCATTCCGGGCTTCACGACTCTTCGCAACTGGCTGGAGGCCGAGCTGGCCTACGCCAGGACCCCGCGCCCTGCTGCGCCTTCGTCCCCTCCTGCGTCCGAAGCTACCCCGGCTGTGCCGCGCCGCGATCCGGGTGAGTTCACCCAACTTTTCCAGGTCGTCATGTCCGGGATTTCCGATCCCGGGAGTGCACGCCGCCAGCCCGCAGCGCCGCCGCCACCAGAGGCGCCCAAGACCGCGCCCGTCCAAGCGACGCCTCCGCCCCCGGCGGTTCCACCCACCGGGATCCCCTCGCGCGAACCCGGGGAGTTCACCCGCATGTTCCAGGCGGGCTGGTCGCAGCCGCCTGCGCCCCCTCCGCCGCCCGGCCCGTCTGCACCGGTCTCCGCCTCAACGCCGCCACCGCCGGAACCCGGCGAGTTCACCCGGATGTTCCAGAGCCCGATGGTCCAAGCGCCGCCCGGGCCGCCCGCCAACGCGCCTGTGCTGATGGCGAAACCGCCGGAACCTCCCTCGGGTCCGCAGCCCGGCGAGTTCACACGCATGTTCCAGCAAGGTCTCCCTGCGATCCAGAGGGAGCCATCCCCCGCCGCGCCCGGGGCATTGCCGCCTCCGCCCGAACCGGGTGAGTTCACCCGAATGTTTCAGTCTCCCTTGGCGCCCCAGCCCATCGAGACCCAGCCGCCGCTCGGCCTGCCGTCCGCCGGCCCCTCGTTTCCCACCCCTGCGTCGGGTGCGCCGTGGTCCGTGCCTATGGCGCCCGCCCAGCCGGTGCAGCCGACTCCCGACTTGAGCGGCGGCCCTGGAGGTTCGTCGGCCGGAGAGTTTACCCGTCTGTTCGGCGCTCCCGGCGCCGCGCCCATCCCTTCGGCCCCGCTGGGTGGGTCCGACCCCGGCGGCGCTACCCAACTCTTCTCGGCCGCTCCTGCGCCCCCTCCGCCTCCGGCGGCAATCTCCGGTGGGCCGGGTGAGTTCACGCGGATTACCGCGGCGGCGCCGTTCGAACCGGCCCAACCCGCTCCGGCTGCGCCTGCCCCTCAGTCGGCGCCTGCCCCGGCGGCGAGGCCGGCGAACCTCCCGCTCTGGATCATTGCAGGATCCATTCTGGTCATCGTGATCCTGCTCGTGGTGTATTTTCTTGTGCGGCGCTGAGACCTCCGTCCTTCAGGAGGCCTGCGGCAGCAGGATGATCAGTTCGAGCTGCGGATTGGGAAAATCCGCCGGCACGTAAGCGGCAAAGTTTCGCGCGCGGCAGATCGCCTCCCAGGCCCCGCCGGACTGGTTCAAAGCAAAGTACTGGTAGTTCAGCTTGATGGGGATGGAGCTCGGCGGCTGAGGCGTGTGCATCAGCTTGACTCCGGGCAAGGCCTGCCGCACCAGGTGCTCGATGTGCGTGGCCGAGCAGACCTTGATGAGCAAGGGCGCCTTCGTGATCAACTCGGCCTCGTTCATCTCGGCCTGAACGGCCAGATACATGCGGGTGTTGACCAGGTACTTTTCCTCGGCCAGAGCCGTGGCGTAAATCGAGGGCTCGACCAGTTTCAGGGGCAGCGAAACGAAGTTGGCCGGTACGACCGTTTCCAGCAAATAGCGAAGTTTCTCGTCCAGCTCGGCGAAACAGCGACCGAGATCCTCGTGATCGTACAGGGGCAGATCGCGAGGCTGGATCTTCAGGGAGAACGTCGTCAGCGACCCGGCCAGCGAGGTCATGACGTCGAACAAATTCTCCGGGTGGCCTCGTCGCGTTTCGAACAAGTGTCGCAGTAAGGGAAAGTGCGAGTTGATGGTGTACAGGAGCCAGAAGTTGGCGATGTCCGCCGAGGTGAAATCGGCCAGCGTCTGGTTCTTCTGCCGTCGCGTGCCCGCCAGCATGCTGCTGCGAGCGGCCAGAATTTCGATCAGCCGCCGCAGAACGGACATCAGGTATTCGCTGGCGGCGATGTCCAGCAGCGGCGGCACGAAGTGCGGATCGAGCTCGAATACTCCGGCCGGCGTCCGCCTTACCCGGGCTGCGCGCAGAAAACTCGCCCCCTGGCGCGTTTCCGATTCGGCCAGTACGCGGAAATTTTTCCTCGCGATCTGAATAGGCCGCTCGGTGCGATCCCAGTTCTCGTCGCGCACCACGGCGACTTCCGCCACATATCGCGCATCGGCAGACTCGATGTGGGGGGCGATGTTGAGGCCGCGCTCGCGGTAGTGCGGGATGGCCAGGTAGAAGTCCACCGATTCCGTTTGGTCTTCGAAGTATTGGGCCAGCGGCTTGGGGGGCGGCGCAGGGTCGGAATCAGGGATGTCGAACAGCAGCCCGTCGGGCAAAATGCCCTCCGCGCGCGAGAGCACGAGCAGGCCGGCCTGCAACGCTTCCTGATCCATGTTGAGCCGCCGGAAACCCCAAGGGCGGAAATTGAGGGACTCGATGCGAAACTGGAGCGTCTGTTCGAAGAACAAATCCTGGGATTGCAAGTGCTGGGGGGTCAGGAAAGTCCCCTTGCTCCAGATGACAGGTTGCAGCCGCCTCATGGCGTTGTTTTCCAAGCTAGCAAGAATGCGGCTGAAACGCAAAGCCGGCGCGGCGGGCGCAGGCCGCCTCAGCCCTCCAGCGTGTTCACCGCGATCGGGTGGGCCTGCTCGAAAGCGCGAATGTCGGCCTCCTGCAACAGGATCCAGCCCAGCTCGTCCACGCCCTCCAGCATGCACTGCCTGGCGAACGGATCCACGGGGAACTCGACGCGGTTGCCGTCCGGCAAAATCAGCGTCTGGCCGGCCAGATCCACCTCGTATTCGGCCTCAGGCTGTTGCTCGGCCAGCCGGAGCAGCTCGGCATGGATTTCGCGCGAAACCACGATCGGCAGCAGACCGTTTTTCAAGGCGTTCTGGCGAAAGATGTCGGCGAACGAGGTCGAAATCACGGCCCGGAAACCGAACTGGAGCAGCGCCCAGGGCGCGTGCTCACGCGAACTGCCGCAGCCGAAGTTGTCGCCGGCCAGCAAGATCTGCGCCCCTTGCGCTCCCGGCTGGTTGAGGACGAAGTCGGGCCGCGGGCGGCCCTCGGCGTCATAGCGCCAATCATAGAACAACTGCTCGCCCAATCCTTCCTTGGAAATCGTCTTCAGGAAGCGCGCGGGAATGATCTGGTCGGTGTCAATGTTGTCTACCGGGAGGGCGACGATGCGACTGCGAATTTTGGTGAACGGCTTCATAGGTACATCCTGGGATCGGCGACGGCGCCGGCGACGGCGCTGGCGGCCGCCGTCAGCGGGCTGGCCAGAAACGTTCGGCCGCCTTTGCCCTGGCGGCCCTCGAAGTTGCGATTGGACGTGGAAACGCAATACTGGCCGGGCTCGAGCTGGTCGCCGTTCATGGCGATGCACATCGAGCATCCCGGCAAGCGCCACTCGGCGCCGGCCGCAAGAAAGATCTCGTGCAGGCCCTCCGCCTCGGCCTCGCGCTTGACTTGCATGGAGCCGGGCACGACCAGCATGCGCACGCGCGGATGGACCTTCCGCCCCTTGAGAATTTGCGCCGCCGCGCGCAAGTCTGTCAGCCTGCCGTTGGTGCAGCTTCCCAGGAAAACGACGTCCACCGGGTGGCCCAGCAAAGGCTTGCCCGGCTCGAGCGCCATATAGGCGAGCGCTTTTTCGAGAGCGTTTCGCCAGCGGACGTCGGGCGCGTCGGACGGCTTGGGCACGGGCGCCGTGACGGGGATCCCCATGCCGGGGCTGGTGCCGAAGGTAATCATGGGTTCCAGCTCGTCTGCGTCCAGCGTGACCGAGCGATCGTAACGGGCGCCTTCATCGCTCGGCAATTGGCGCCACCGCTCGACTGCCGCCTCCCAGGCAGCGCCTTTGGGGGCGAACGGACGGCCTGCCAGATACTGGAACGTCACCTCGTCCGGCGCCACCAATCCCGCGCGGGCGCCGGCCTCGATGGACATGTTGCACACCGTCAGCCGCTCTTCCATGGAAAGGGCCCGGATCGCGCTGCCCGTGTATTCGAAAACGCAACCCGTGCCGCCGCCCGTGCCGATTTTGGCGATGAGCGCCAGGATGATGTCCTTGGCGCTGACCCCGGGACGCAACCGGCCTTCCACGCGCACTTCGTAGGTCATCGGCTTGCGCTGGAGCAGGCACTGTGTGGCCAGCACGGTCTCGACCTCGCTGGTCCCGATGCCGAACGCAAGCGCCCCCAGCGCCCCGTGCGTGGCCGTGTGGCTGTCCCCGCAGACGATGGTCATGCCCGGCTGCGTCAGTCCCAGCTCAGGACCGATCACATGGACGATGCCCTGCCGGTCGCTCTCCAGGCTGTAACAGGGGACGCCGAACTCGCGGCAGTTGGCTTCGAGCTGGCGGACCTGCTGCGCGGAGACCGGATCCGGGATCGGGACCCGCGGCGCCGCCGTGGGAACGTTGTGATCCGCCGTCGCCAGTGTGCGATCGGGACGGCGGACCCGCAGGCCGCGCCGCCGTAATCCTTCGAACGCCTGCGGGGAAGTGACCTCGTGCACCAGGTGCAAGTCAATGTAAAGCAGGGCGGGAGCGCCAGGGACTTCCTTGACCACGTGCGCGTCCCAGATCTTTTCGATGATCGTGCGAGCCATCGTTTTTCCGCGTTTCAAATCTCTGCGATCAGTGCCTCCCCGACCTCGCTCGTGGTGGCGGGCTTGTCCGCGGGCCGCAGGTCGGCCGTGACCACGCCTTTCTCCAGCACCGCTTCAATGGCGCGGTTCACCGCGGCCGCTTCCTCCTTCAACCCGAAGCTGTATTCGAGCATCGCGGCCACGGATCCCACCGCCCCCAGCGGGTTGGCCCGGTTCTGTCCTGCGATATCCGGCGCCGAGCCGTGCACCGGCTCGTAGAGTCCCACCCACGCGCCCGAGGGCCGCTGCCCGCCCAGCGAGGCGGAAGGCAGCATGCCGATCGAGCCGGCCAGCACGGCGGCCTCGTCGGAGAGAATATCGCCGAACATGTTCTCGGTCAGCACCACGTCGAAACGCCGCGGATTCAGGATCAACTGCATGGCGCAGTTGTCCACCAGGATGTGCTCGAGCTCCACATCCGCATACTGCGCGGCCACCTCGCCGACCACGCGGCGCCAGAGTTGGGAGACTTCCAGCACGTTGGACTTGTCCACGCTGGCCAGTTTGCGCCGCCGGTTGCGCGCCAGCCGGAAGGCCACGTGCGCGATCCGTTCGATCTCGGCGCGCGTGTACACCATCGAGTTCACGCCGCGCTCCTCGGGCCCCGAGCCGGAAATCCCGCGCGGCTCGCCATAGTACAGGCCGCCTGTGAGTTCGCGCACGATGACCAGATCCGTGCCCTGGACGCGATCGTTCTTGAGCGGCGAGGCATCGAGCAGTCTCGCGTAGGCGCGCACCGGACGGAGGTTGGCAAAGACCCCCAGCGCCTTGCGCAGGCCGAGCAGCCCTTTCTCGGGCCGCTGCTCGGGAGGCGCGTTGTCAAATTCGGGCAGACCGACCGCGCCCAGCAATGTGGCGTCGGCGGCGAGCGCCGCTTCCAGCGTGGCTTCGGGCAGAGGCGAACCCGTGCGACGGATCGCCTCGCCGCCGATCAGACCTTCCTGCAACACCAGTTCATGGCGGAAACGCTCCGCCACTCGCTGGAGCACACGAACCGCTTCGCGCGTTACTTCCGGACCGATGCCGTCGCCGGCAAGAACAAGGACCCTGAGCTGCATCCAACCCAGCGTGACAGAAATGCCGCCGGAATTTCAATCGGCCGCCAGCAGCGGACGCTCGAGCACCTGCTCGATGATGGCCACGATCTCCTCGTTGCGTACGCCTTTCTTGCGGTCCGCGAAGGCGATGAAGCGCTGGTAGACTTCCTCGATCTGTTCGCGGGTGAGGGTGTAACCGAGGTCCTGGCAGCGCCTGGAAAGCGCGTGGCGCCCGCTGTGCTTGCCCAGGATGAGTCGGGACTCGGGCACGCCCACCGTGCGCGGATCCATGATCTCGTAGGTGGTGCGCTCCTTGAGAAAACCGTCCTGGTGGATGCCCGCCTCGTGCGCGAAAGCGTTATCGCCCACGATCGCCTTGTTGGGCTGCGGGCCGAAACTGATCAGCGAGGCCAACAGGCGGCTGGCCGGGTAAAGTTGCTCAGTCACGATGCCGGTCTCGTACGGCAGCAAGTCGTGCCGCACCTTCATCGCCATGACCACTTCTTCCAGCGCGCAGTTGCCCGCCCGCTCGCCGATCCCGTTGACGGTGCACTCGATCTGCCGGGCCCCGGCGCGCACGCCGGCCAGCGAGTTGGCCGTCGCCAGTCCCAGATCGTTGTGGCAGTGAACGCTGATGATCACCGAATCCCCGAGCGACTGGGCGACTTGCGCGACCAGCGCGCCGAACTCCTCGGGCAACGAATAGCCTACGGTGTCCGGCAGGTTGATCGTGGTCGCGCCCGCTTCCACCGCTGCGCGGCACACCTGGATCAGGTAGTCCGGCTCGGTGCGCGTGGCGTCCTCGGCGGAAAACTCCACGTCCTCGACGTAGCGGCGCGAGAGCGCGACCGCGGCCGCGGCCTCCTCCAGCACCTGCTGACGCGATTTGCGCAGCTTGTAGCGCAGGTGGATGTCGCTGGTGGCGATGAAGGTGTGAATGCGCGGGCGGCGCGAGGGTTCCAGAGCGCGGGCGGCCCGTTCCACGTCCAGAGTGCAGGCGCGCGCCAGCGCCGCCACCCGCAGCTCGGGAAACTCGCCGGCGATAGCTCGCACCGCCTCGTAATCGCCGTCGGAGGCGATCGGGAAGCCGGCCTCGAGAATGTCCACGCCCAGCTCCACCAGCTTGCGAGCCATGCGCAGCTTTTCGGGAACGGTCATCGAGCATCCGGGCGACTGTTCGCCGTCCCGGAGCGTGGTGTCAAAAATAAAAACGCGATTGCTCATGGTTGCCGCATCTTTGCCAGGGTATGGCGCGAGCGACCGCTTGCGGCCGCCCGCGCTCCAGGTTTTGCGATCCCGGCCGCGGCCTGTTGCTCCCGGCCGGGATTCTTCATTATGGGGCTGCGCCAGTAGATTTTGCAAATTTATTCTTTTCTTGACCCAGATCAACAAATGTGATGTAATAAATTTTAGTTATCCGCTCTCGCGATTCCATAAGGAAGCCCCATGGAGCTGTACCTGCTCGAAACCTTCCTCCACGTCGCCACCGAACGCAGCTTCTCGCGCGCCGCCGAAAAGCTCTCGCGCACCCAGCCCGCCGTTTCCCTGGCCATCCAGCGGCTGGAAAACGAGTTGGGCGAGAAGCTGCTCGATCGCTCCGGCCGCGAACTGCTGCTCACCGACGCCGGACGTCTGGCCCTCGAGTACGCCCGCCGCTTCGAGAATTTGCGCCGCGAGATGCTGGACGCCCTGGCCGAGTTGCGCGACAAGGGCGCCGGCCGGCTGATCATCGGCGCCAACGAGTCCACCGCCCTGTACCTGTTCGAGCACATCCAGAATTACCGCCGCCGTTATCCCCGCATCAAGGTCCAGGTTCGCCGCTGCCTTTCCAGCCGCATCCCCGCGCAGTTGATTGACGGTGATCTCGAGCTGGGCGTGATCAGCTACGACCCCAACGACGACCGCCTGACCAGCACCGTCATTTTCACCGACCATCTGGCCTTTGTCGTTTCCCCGCGCCATCGCTTTGCCCGCCGCAAGTCCGTCTCCATCACCGAGCTGGGCATGGAGACCTTCATCGCCCACAGCGTGGTTTCGCCCTACCGGGAGATCGTGCTCAAGGAATTCCAGCGGCACAGGGTCCCGCTCAACATGGATGTGGAGATGCCCACCATCGAGACCATCCGGCGCATGGTCCAACGCAACGAGGGCGTAGCCTTTCTGCCGCGCATGTGCGTGGAGCAGGAGCTGCGCCAGCGCACGCTTTGCGAAGTGCAGGTGCGCGAACTGGCCAGCATCCAGAGACCCATCCGATTGGTCTATCCCGCCCGGCGCGCCCTCAGCCACGCCGCCCAGGCCTTCGTCGAACTGGTGGCGGAAGGCAAGACGACTTGAGAGGGATCCTCCGCCTCGGGGCGGCCTCAGGGGCAGGGAACGTAAATTCTTTCCCCGTCGAACACCAACTTGGGGTCCGGCTTCCCGCTTGCCCCCAGAGTGCCGTCCGGTCGCAAATACCGGTGCGCGCGGGCTACCTCGCACCCTTCCACAAGGTAGGAGACCATCTGGGTCCTCGTGCAAGCGGGCTCGAAGGATTTGGCGGGATCCAGATGGCGCTCTTTGATCACTTCTTCGCGCAAGGCCGGAGGCCGGTTGTGCAGCATCTCGTTGAACAAGCGCCGAAGTTCCTCGGGCGAAACCCGTACAATGGGAGGGGAGGCGGACATGGGCCTAGTTCAGGACCTTAGCCTGCTGCTCGCCAGGTTTCTGCGCGGCGAACTCGACGTGGCGGAGCTGCGAGCCAACCTGGCGGCTCTCAGTTGGAACGTGCCCGTGTGGGGAGGCCGGCAAGAGCGCGAACTCGTCGGAAGCATCGAGCTGGCCCTTGCTGAGTTCGACATGGGCCGGATGGACGCCGCCGAACTCAAGAGGGAGCTGGCAAAAATCTGCCCGCCTGTCATCCGGATCGAGAACCTCACGATTCAGGTCCACCCATCCGTCAGGACTGCTGCGTCCCAGGAGGTGGTTCGCCATAAGCCTTGGTCTGGATGGGCAAGTATGCGACCCTCAGAGGGATTCTTGTTACAGGCCGTTCGGACAGGCTAACGTCGAACCAATACAATCCCGTTTCCTCCACCGTGAAGTAGGCTTGAAGGGTGACCAGGACGCCCCTGTCGTCATCTCCCTCGAAGTTGACCGGCATGTTGAGTGCGGGCAACTCTCTGCCCGATGGCGAGACCGGCTGCACCCCGATCCGGGCCGGTCCGCGATAAGCACCGGCTTTGAAGAGGATGGCGATCCACAGGCTCAACGTAGTGGGCGGCATCGTCTCGGTGGGACCCTGAATATTGAAACGATCTACCACCCTGATCAAGCTGGCTACGCCGTCCGCCTCCAGCAGAACACGTTCGCAGATCACGGCGAAAATCAAGTGAGGGCCCGCCGTCTGGAATTGCTCAGCCATTTCCGCACCACAACTGAACGTCAAATGCGCAGCGAGCGTTCCGCCCTGCTCCTCACTGGAAGCTCGGAAGATTATACCAGCCCGGGGGGCGAGCTTGGCTGTGGCATAACGCTCACATCCAGCCCGCCTTCCGGTACCAGGCGAGCGTGCGCGCCACTGCCTCGGCCAGCGGCGTGCGGGCCTCGAAGCCAAGCTCGGACCGCGCCCGCGCCACGTCGCAAATCCACTCGCCGGCGCGGGCCTCCGCGATCTTGTCGCGCGAAAGAATCGAGGGTTTCCCGCGCAGGCGCGCTACCGCTTCCAGGCCCAGCGCCGCCAGCCAGGCTGCCGGCTGCGGCACGCGCAAAAGGCGCGGCTTCCGGCCCAGGATTTCGCCGGCAAGTTGCACGAACTGCCGCCACGATACCGGCGTCGGATCGGCGATGAAATAGGTGCGACCCGCGGCCTTGCCGGAGGCGGCCGCCACGAGCACTCCCTCGACAAGGTCCTCAACGTAAACCACGCTGAAGCGCGCCGCCGGGTCTCCGACCACCAGCGCCCACCCGCGCGCCACCATGCGGAAAATCTCGAGCACGTCAGTATCGCGCGGGCCAAAGACCACAGGCGGGCGCACGATCACGGCTCGCTCGGCCAATGCCGACTCGCGAATCGCCCGCTCGGCTTCCAGCTTGGAGCGGCCGTAGCAGGAGACCGGCCTCGGTTCGGCGTCTTCGCTCACCGGGGAACCGTCGCGGCTGGGGCCGGCGACGGCCAGGCTGCTGACGTGCACCAGTCGCCGGCATGAGTCTCCGAGCGCCCCGACGAGGCGGCAGGTGGCGACCGTGTTGCCCTGATCGTACTCTTGACGAGTGAGCGCCTTGGTGACGCCCGCCAGGTGGAAGACGATCTCCACGTCGCGCACCGCTTCCCGCAATCCCTCGCCCGTGCGCAGATCGCCCAAGGCAAGCGTCACGCCATGCGGCAGGACGGTGGTCCGGCTCGTCCGCCGCACCATACACCGCACGCGGGAACCCAAAGCGACAAGCCTTTCGACCAGGTGACTCCCGATGAACCCGGTCGCGCCGGTGACGAGGACGGGCAGGCCTCGAAAGAATCCCTCGCAGCTCACAGCTCACCGGCGCCGGCCGAGGGCACGCACGGGTAAATCGGGGGCGTCAGGCCGAAGCGCCGCCGGTAGGCTTCTTCGATGGCGGGGCCAAAGCCGTCCACTGCCTCCTTGCGCACCAAGTTCACTGTGCAACCCCCGAACCCCCCGCCCGTCATTCGTGCGCCGAGCACGCCGGGCACGCCCAGCGCGGTTTCGACAAGAAAATCCAGTTCTTCGCAGCTTACCTCGTAGTCGTCCCGCAGGCTGCGATGCGAGTCCACCAGCAGCCGACCCATGCTCGCCACATCCCCGGCCTCGCACGCGCTGATGAAATCCTGGACGCGCTGGTTCTCCGTGACCACGTGGCGCGCCCGCCGGAACTCGTTCTCCGGCAGCACGTCGCGGCGACGCTCCAGTTCCTCAAGCGTCGCATCGCGCAGGCTCTCGACGCCCAGAGCCGCAGCCGCCGACTGGCACTCCTGCACTCGAACCGGATAGGCCGATTGACCCAGCTCGTGCTTGACCATGCTGTTGACGGCGAAGATCGCCACGTCGGCAGGCAGCCGGACGGCGCGGTGTTCAAGGCTGCGGCAGTCTATGCAGATCGCGGCGCCCTCGCGACCGAACACCGCCACGTACTGATCCATGATCCCGCAAGGCGCGCCGACGAATTCGTTCTCGGCGCGGCGGCACAGCTTGACCAGTTCCAGTGGTTCGATGGCGCGGCCTTCGAGCAGAGCAAGCGCCACGGAAACCTCGATGGCCGCCGAGCTGCTCAGCCCGGATCCCGGCGGCACGGTGCTCCAGATGAGCAGGTTCACGGGACGCACGGGGAAGCCGGCGCGCGTCAGTTCGCGCGCCACCCCGAGCGGGTAGTCGCTCCAGTGCCCGGCGGGCCGCAGCCCGGGCAGATCCGCGACAGCCCATTCGCGCGCTTCGCCGTAATTCTCCGAAAAAACGCGCAAGCGCCCGTCGTTGCGCGGCGCAGCCGCCGTATAACAGGCGAGCTCGAGCGCCATGGGAAGCACGAACCCGAGGTTGTAATCGGTGTGCTCGCCGATGAGGTTCACCCGGCCCGGCGCGCGCCAGATCCGCATCGAGACCGCCGGGCCGAAGACCCGCAGGAACGCCTGCTTCAGGAACGTCTCAGTCCCAGCCACAGCATGACTCCGCCGAACGCCAGCATGCCCGCCCCGGCGTACAAATTCACGTTGGCTTGCGTCAGTGGCGCGTGATGCGCAGGACCCACCAATCCGGTCGCGCACAAGATCAGCCCGAGAAGCGTGAAGAACAGACCGGAGGGCAAACGCAAATCCCACATAGGCCCCTACCCGAACCAGACATTGAGCAGGACGCAGGCGACGCCCACGACCACCGCCAGCACGCCCGGACGCTGGTACCAGCGGGCCTGCGGTTCCGGAGGCGGCAGGCGCGTGATGCCGTAGACCAGGTTGACCAGCTCGGACTCGGGACGCGGCCTGGTCAGCAGGCTGACCACGATGGTCACCAGGAAGCAAGTCGTCCAGGCGACGATCGCGATCCAGAAATTCTGCGCCATGGTGGACGGAAATTCGTGCAGGCGGGCGATCCAGGCGCCCTTGCCCTCGGCCAGGGTGAGGCCGTGCGTGAGCGCGGCGGCCGCCGTGCCCGCCACCAGGCCGCCGAAAGCGCCGTGACCGGTGGCGCGCTTCCAGAACATGCCCAGCAGGAATGTTGCAAACAGCGGCGCATTCACGAATCCGAAAACGAGCTGGAGCAGGTCCATGATGTTGTTGTAAAGCTGGGCCAGGTACGCCGTGGCGATCGAAAGCCCCGTGCCCACGATCGTCGTGAGCCGACCCACCATCAGGTAATGGCTGTCGGGAGCGCCCTTGCGAATGTGGCCCTGGTAAATGTCGTAGGTCCAGACCGTATTGAGCGCCGTCACGTTGCCCGCCATGCCGCTCATGAAGGAGGCCATCAACGCGGTCAGTCCCACGCCCAGCAGTCCCGAGGGATAAAACGAGGCCATCAGCGTGGTCAGCGTCAGGTCGTAGTCGTAGGCCGATCCTTTCGGGGGCAGCGCATAACCCACGTTCATCTGCATCAGCGCCATCGCCGCGATACCCGGCACGATGACGATGAAGGGGATCAGCATCTTGGGGAAGGCGGCCACCAGCGGGGTGTTGCGCGCCGCCGTCATGGAGTTGGCTGCCATGGCCCGCTGTACGACCAGAAAGTCCGTGCACCAGTACCCGAACGAGAGCACAAAGCCGAGGCCCATGACCAGGCCGAAGACCTCGACGCCCATCGCATTGGCCGAAGGGCTGTGCGTGTACGCCCAGGAGTGCGTCATCATGTCGGGCAATCGCGAGGAGATGCCTTCCCAGCCGCCCGCGCGGTGCACGGCCAGAATGGCCAGCGGCGTGAAGCCCAGCACGATCAGGAAGAACTGCAAGACCTCGTTGTACATTGCGCTGGTCAATCCGCCCAGGTAGGTATAGGCCAGCACGATCCCGGCCGACAGCAACACCGAAGACGTGAAGCTCCAGCCCAGCACGAGCTGGAACAGCCGTCCCAGCGCGTACATCGAGATGCCCGAGCTGAACACCGTCATCGCCGCGAACGTCACGGCATTGAAGGTGCGCGTCTTTTCGTCGAAGCGCAGGCGCAAATACTCGGGGACCGACCGGGCGCGGCTGCCGTAGTAGAACGGCATCATGAAGACGCCCACGAAAATCATGGCCGGGATGGCGCCGACCCAGTAAAAGTGGGCCGTCATCATGCCGTACTTGGCCCCCGAAGCGCACATGCCGATCATTTCCTGCGCGCCCATGTTGGCGGCAATGAAGGCCAGGCTGGTGATCCACAAAGGCACGGAACGGCTCGAGGTCAGAAAATCCTCGCTGGACGCTACGCGCTTGCGGATCAGCCAGCCGATGCCCAGAACGAAGGCGAAGTAAAGGGCGATGATCAGGTAATCTACGGCTGCGAGTCTCACGAGGGAGAAACGAGTCTACCGCGAAACAGCCCCGGTCCGCAAACCTCCCGCAGGCGGCCGGGCGCGACGGATCGTTCCCGTCGGGCGCAGTCTGCGGCTGTAGATTGGAAATATGCTCCTTGCACTGTTGGTTGCTGCCGCCTCCGCCTGGGTTCCCGCGCGCTGGAGCAGCACGGACCCTCAATCGCTCGAATTGCTGGCGGGCACGCCCGTCAACTGCCTGCTGCTGGAGCGGGTTTCCCGCGACTTTGCGGCTGCGGCCGCCGCACGCGACATCGCGGTTCTGCGGCTCGTCCGCCCAGGTGAGGATCCTGCGGGCGCGGTGAGAGAAGCGCGCGAGGCCGGCGTCTCAGGGCTGGTCCTCGAAGGCGCCTTTGCCGAGGACGCCGTCGCACCGTTCCGCAGCGCAGCCCGACAGGCGAATTGGACCGTGGTCGAGCTGCCGCCCCGCGCACGCCTCCGTTGGAACGCGGACGCCTCCATCCTCGGCACGTATGAGGGCCTGTGGCCCGGCATCCGGGCCTTGGAAGGCGACGCCGCGCGCGCCGCGCCCACCGGCGGCCCGTGGATTGAAACCAATACGGGCTTCTTGCGCTACGTGCGAGCCTCGACGGATGCCGCGGTGTGGATCGCCATCAAGCCGCCCTCCGGCGCGCCGCTTTCCGTGCAGCGGTACCTGCACGCGATCGCGGACGCCGCCATCGCAGGAGCCCGCTGGGTGGTCTCGCTGGATCCCGATTTCGATCGCCGCCTTCACGCGCGCGATCCCAAGGCGCTGGCGGCTTGGGCCCGCATCGCCGCTCACCTGAAGTTTTACGAGGACCACGCGGAGTGGCGGCAATGGAAGCCCGCCGGCCGGTTGGCCCTCATCCAAGATGAATCCAGCGGCGCTCTGCTGTCCGGCGGCATCCTGGACATGATCGCCGTCAAGCACGCCCCTGTCCGTCCCGTGCCCAAAGCGCGACTCTCGGCTGAGGCGCTCCAAGGCGCGCGGCTGGCCGTTAACGTGGATCCCTCTGCCCTGACCGACTCCGACAAGGAAATCTTGCGCAGCTTCACGCGCGGGGGCGGCACCCTGCTTTCCGGCCCACCGGACTGGAAGTTTCCGCCTCCTCAGGAAGGCCGCATCACTCTCGAGGACAAAGATGTGGAGCGCCTCAACGACATTTGGCGCGAAGTGAACTCGCTCGTCGGCCGGCGCAACCTGGGAGCGCGGTTGTTCAACGTCTCCGGCATGGTCTCCAATCTGCTGGTCAGCCCGGACGGCAAGCAGATCTTGCTCCATCTGGCCAACTACACGGACTACCCGGCGGAAAACATCACGGTTCACGTCGCCGCATCCTGCTCGGGGGCGCGCCTGCTGACGCCCGAGGAGCCTCCCCGCCCGCTCGCGCCGTATCCCATCGAGGAAGGAGTGGCGGTAGAGATCGAACGGATCGCGACCAGCTCTGCCCTCTTGTTAGACTGTAAGCCATGACTCGGAGGGAACTGCTGGGACTGTTTGCAGGCGCAGCTCTGGGACCTGCTGCGCAGCCGCCCGCCGCTCCCGTGGCCATCGCACGAGTTGCGGGCTACGACGCGGGACTCGAAGATGCCATGGCGCGGCTCTTCGATCAGTTGGGGGGCCTCGGCCGTCTGGTGAAGAGCAAGACCGTCACCATCAAACTGAACCTCACGGGCAGCCCGGCGCTGCGTTTCGAGGGCCGTCCCCTGGGCGCCACCCACTACGTGCATCCCCGCGTGGTGGGCGCCGTGGTGCGCGCCATGGGCCAGGCGGGCGCTCGGCGTATCCGCCTGGTGGAAAGTTGTTGGGCCAGCGGCGGCCCGATGGAGGAGTTCCTGCTCGACAGCGGCTGGCCGGTTCGGGCGCTGGCCAACGCCGCCCCGGGCGTCGAGTTCGAGAACACCAACAATCGTGGCAGATGGCGTCGCTACGCACGCCTGAAAGTCGGGCCCGGCGCCTGGATTTATCCGGCCTACGATCTGAACGTCGCTTACGAGGAAACCGATGTGTTCGTGAGCCTGGCCAAGCTGAAGAACCACGAGACCTGCGGCGTCACACTCTCGCTCAAAAATTGCTTCGGCATCACGCCGGCTTCGGTTTACGGTGACGATGCCGGGCGCCATGAGCCGAATGAGAATCCCACCAAGGGACGCGCCGACGTCTTTCATTTCGGCAAACGCCCCCCCTCACGGAGCGCACCCCAGGAGCTCGATCCTGCCTCCAGTCGTGATCCCGGCTACCGCGTGCCGCGGATCACCGCGGAGCTGGTGGCCGCCAGGCCGGTCCATCTGGCGGTCATTGACGGCATCCAGACCGTCACGGGCGGCGAGGGTCCGTGGATCCGGGGCCTGAAATTCGTCGAGCCGGGACTGCTCATTGCCGGACTGAATCCCGTTTGCACCGACGCGGTGGCGATGGCCGTCATGGGATATGATCCGCAGGCGAGCCGCGGCGTTCCTCCTTTCCGCAACTGCGACAACACGCTGAAGCTGGCCGAGGCCCTCGGGGTGGGGACGACGGATCTGCGGCGCATCGAAGTCCGTGGTCTCGCGATCGAGCAGGCTCGCTTCCCTTTCCCGACCTGAGCCGATGCCGACGACCTCAGAGCGTTCTCTCGCCCAGCTCGCCCGGAAACTGGAGGAATTGCCCGAGGTCGCTGTCGTCGAAGGTCTGCCGCTGGCCGAAAAGACCCGCTTTGGCATCGGCGGTCCGGCGGACCTGTATCTGGAAACGCCCTGTGAACGCTCTCTCATCGAGGCGCTTCGAATCCTCGATGCGGCGAACATCCCCAGGGCACTACTTGGCGGAGGGACCAACGTCATTGTGGCCGACGAGGGCTTCCGCGGCGCGGTCCTGCACTACACGGGAACGCGCATCGAAACGTCGGGGACCAGCGTGCGGGCGGAGGCGGGCGCTGAGCTTCAGGCTCTGGTGGACGAAGCGAACGCTGCGGGCCTGAAGGGCTTGGAGACGCTGGCCGGCATCCCTGGCGCCGTGGGGGGAGCGGTTTACGGAAACGCGGGCGCTTACGGTCACTGCATTGCCGAATGCGTGCGGGAAGTACGCTTCTGGGACGGCGAACGCATCGGGCGCCTGACGGCGGAGGCGTGCGCTTTCGATTATCGCGAGAGCATCTTCAAGCGTGAGCGCCGGTGGGTGATCCTTGCAGTGAGCCTGGAAATGCAGCGGGGCGATCCCGCCGAGCTGACGCGCCGCAGCGCCGAGCTGATCGCCTTGCGCCGCGAAAAATACCCGCCCGAGATGAGGTGCGCGGGCAGCATTTTCAAGAATCTGATTTATGATCGCCTGCCGCCGCGGGCCCGCGCCGCCTTCCCGCCCGAACTCGTCCGCGAGGGCAAAGCGCCCGCGGGGTGGTTCCTCGAGCAGGTCGGCGCCAAGGGGATGCGCTCCGGCGACATCGCAGTCGCCCTCCATCACGCCAATCTCATCTACAACGCGGGCAGAGGCACGGCGCGCCAGCTCTGCGAGTTGATCGCCGAACTCAAGCGACGCGTGCGGGAACGTTTCGACCTCGAACTGGAGGAAGAAATCCAGTTCCTGGGCCTGGCGCCGGCGGGCAAAACCGCCGCGACGCCCGGCGCGCCTGAGTTCTCGCCCCTGGCGTGAGGCGCCGTACCCTTCGCCGTACCCTTATAATGGTTCCTAGCAGGGGCGCATGGCGAGGAAGACCTTCTACCTGGAGACCTTCGGCTGCCAGATGAACGTCCACGACTCGGAGAAAGTGGTCGGGACGTTGTTGGCGCAAGGTTACCAGCAGGTGGATTCTCCGGAGAAGGCCGACCTGATCCTGTACAACACGTGCAGCATCCGCGAGAAAGCGGAACAGAAGGTCTACAGCCGGCTCCAGCAATTCCGCCGGGAGGCGGGGAACGGCAAGGTGTTCGGTGTGCTGGGCTGCGTGGCCCAACAGGAGGGAGAGAGGATTTTCGAGCGCGCCCCGCACGTGGCCCTGGTCTGCGGTTCGGCCAGCTACCGTCGTCTTCCCGAGCTGTTGACGCGCATCGAAACCGGTGAGAGACGCGTGACCGGGCTGGAGCTGGAAACCGACGAGACGTTCGAGACGCCGCTGACGCGCCGGGACAACCCCTACCGCGCCTATCTGACCGTCATCGAGGGCTGCGACAAGCAGTGCACGTTCTGCGTCGTTCCCTTTACGCGCGGTCGGGAGCGCAGCCGGTCCAGCGAAAGCATCCTGCGGGAAGCCCGGGAGCTGGCCGCGGCAGGCTACACCGAGATTCAACTGCTGGGGCAGAACGTCTCCAGCTACCGCGACCCCTCGCCGGCGGGCTGGGACTTCGCCACCCTGCTCGAACAGGTCGCCCGGATCCCCGGCCTGCGGCGCGTCCGCTTCACGACTTCGCACCCGCGGGACTTCGATCGTCGGATCGTGCGCGCCATCGAAGAAAACCCGGCGCTGGCCAACCATGTCCACCTGCCGGTGCAATCCGGCTCGGACCGCGTGCTGGAGCGCATGCGGCGGCAGTACACGCGCGCACAGTATCTGGAAAAGATCGAGTGGATCAAGAGCGCCCGCCGGCCCATCGCCATCTCGACGGACATCATCGTGGGCTTTCCGGGTGAGACCGAAGAGGACTTCGAGCAGACGCTCTCGCTGCTCGACGAAGTGGGCTACGACTCCGTGTTCAGCTTCAAGTACTCGGCTCGTCCCAACACCGCGGCGCTGGCGCTGGACGGGCATCTGCCCGAGGAAGAGAAGGGCCGGCGGCTGGCCATCCTGCAAGAAAAGCAACGCGCCATTCAACTGCGACGCAACAGCGCATGGATCGGACGGACGGTCGAGGTGCTGGTGGAGAGTTTCAATCCGGGGACCGGGCAGTGGGTCGGACGCACCTCGGAGAACCGCGTGGTGAACTTCAACAGCCCGCAGGGATCAACCGCGTCTCTGGCCGGGCGTTACGTCCACGTCCACGTCACGCGCGCCGGTCCCAATTCCCTGGCCGGCGAGCCGGCC
>Ga0197142_1000613_pt1 | contig 33011 bp, 35 predicted proteins | sample GBS60_MetaG_FD_148614 | JGI IMG/M metagenome (GOLD analysis project Ga0197142, IMG submission 148614) | Sediment microbial communities from Great Boiling Springs, Gerlach, Nevada, United States - GBS 60_MetaG | ecosystem: Environmental > Aquatic > Thermal springs > Hot (42-90C) > Sediment...
AGCTGGCCGCCGTTATGGTTGCTGTAGGGCTGCTCCACCCGCAGGATAACCTCCTCGCTCTCGGGGTCGGCCGTATTGGGTTGGCCCGGCTGCACGCGATAGCGCGCGACGACGGTGTCCCCGCCGAGATCGGTATAGTTGATATAAAAATATTGCTTGCCCGCAAAGTCGGGCGGAAAGGCGATGCTGAGAAGCCCGCGCTCGCCGCAGCAAGAGACGCGGGCGCCGATGTCGAGAAAACTATCGGGCAGGAGGATGCCGTTTTTGAGGATACGCACCCGACCGGCCTGCTCGACTACAAAAAGGCGATGGGTCCCGTCACCGGCGTGGGTGATGTGGACGGGACGGTGGAAACCTTCGGCAACCGCTTGCGTGATCACTACCGGCCAGGGTCGAACTGCCGTTCGGGACGTCAAGTCCGACCGCGCCGGAGTCGCCGTGGGCAGGACCCAGGCGATGGCAAGGCACAACACCGCGAGGAGACGAGGGGTCATCACCTTTCGCAGGCTACCACAAGCGCCCGTCTTGAGCAAGGACGGAAGGTGGGGTTGGCCCTGGGCCGCAGCCATCCACCCCTTGCCACCGGCTGCATCCCACACCGCGCGTAACGACCCCGCCAGGTGGAGCACCGTCCGGTGGCAGGGCCGATCCCGGACGGCGTTCCTGAACGCTCCCGACGACCGTTTTCGCCCTCGCCTATCGGCCTCGGCGGTCGCCCTTTCCTTCCGGTTGGCCGGATGGGATAAGGACGTTCCCCAGAGCGACGCCTGGCCCGCCGCCGAGAAGATCGACCATCAGAGTCGAAGGCTTCATCGTGTTGTGGCTTGTCGTCCGCGTCGGCGTTGCCGATGCCCTCAGGCCGCTGCCGTCGCGCCGGCCCGGCGCATCCTCGGTACCGGCTGCCTGTGGCCGGCAGGGACTTCCTCCTGCTGGCGTTGACAGCGCACGCATCGGCGCGCGTCGATCATGATCTCCAAGCGTTCGATCGGAATGGTCTGCCCGCACCCTTCACAGATGCCATACGTACCCGCTTCCAGGCGGGCCAGGGCTTCATCCACCTGGGCAAGCAGGCGTTCGGTGTGACGCCGCAGGGCGAGTTGCGTGGCCTGGTCGAAAGCGGCGCCGGCATCATCCACCAGGGCATGCCCATAGCCCAGCCGGGCCATATTCCAGGTCTCGAAATGAGCCAGTTCGGCTGCAAGCAGGCGCCGACGTTCGTTCAACAGCTGCGCCGCAGCGTGATAGAAAGCATCGGTTGTTGTCATCGTGGTCTCCTGGCGAGGGCGGGCCGGTGTGTGGGGAGCGACACCACCGCAAGAGCAGAAACCGAAAAGGGGCACCCCTAGACAACAAGGGGAATGGCCTCATCCTATGCCGAAGGCGAGGGACAAGCTTGGCGTTCTCATGACGCCGCCTGTACGGTTTCACTACGAAATGCCGGGTTCTCTCGCCGGTTGCCGCAGAAAGGGGAGAAAAAGGCTGGATGGCCGTCCTATTTTGGCGTCCCCATGCCATGCTGAGGAGCGAAGGCCGCGAAGCGGCCGTAGCGACCCTGAGCACCGTCGCAGGGAATCCCGTTTTTTCGCCGGAACTGCCCGGCGAAGCTGCGCCTCAAACCGACGAGGGAATAGGACACGGATAAACACGGGCTGCGCCCACGGATTTTTGTCCGTTCCTGTCCGTGGGGTCTGGGTCATCCGTGTCCAAAACTTGCTGCCCCACTTGTCGTCGGCTCGGGTTGGCGCTACACTTGCAGTATGCGAGCCGTGATCCAGCGTGTCAGTCGGGCCGAAGTCAGCGTTGACGGCAATGTCGTCGGCGCCATCGGCCGCGGCTACCTCGTCTTCGTCGGCGTCACCCATACCGACGGTCGCGAACAGGCCGAATGGATGGCCAACAAAATTGCCGGCCTGCGCCTGTTTGCCGACGAGCAAGGCCTGACCAATCGCTCGCTGGCCGATGTGGGCGGCAGCGTCCTGGTCGTCTCCCAGTTCACCCTGTATGCCGATGCCCGCAAAGGGCGCCGGCCCAGTTTCACGGCGGCGGCGCCGCCGGAGCAGGCCGAGCCGCTGATCGATTATCTCGTCGCCTGTCTGCGCAACCAGGGCTTGCCTGTGGCCACCGGCATCTTCCGGGCCGAGATGCAGGTCAGCCTGGTCAACGACGGGCCTGTGACGATTTGGTTGGAACGATGAAAGCGATGACCTCCTGGTTGCATCGTCTACGGCACCGCGAGCCGCCGGTGTCGCCTTCCGATTCGGCGCCCGAGCTGGCCGCCGAGCTGATCGAGGCCGAGAAGATGGCCGCCGAGCTGGTAGACTATTTGCTCAGCAAGCGGCTCTTCTGGCAAATTGTGGTCGAGACACCCCTGGGCACGCGACGGCCGAAGATGACCCTGGGCGGTTTGGTCGAGCGTATCGAGCGCCTGCAAGCCGCCGACCTGGGTCCCCGGGATCGGGAGCGTTTGCAGGCCGTGATCACCGCCTGGGAGGATGCCCGGCGTCGCTATCCCCAGCAGGTGACGACCAAGCTCAAGCGGGAGTTGGAGAGCTTTGTCCGCAATTGGAAGTACTACCTGGAGCAGCGGTCGCGCAACCCGGAACGCTGGAAAGAAGAATACGAAGTGGAAGTACGCAACCGCCATCGCATCGAGCTGGTCTTACGCCTGTTGGGGCCGGAAGGGCCGCCCGGCCTGTTGGCCGAACTGGAGGAATTGGAGCGCCGAGCACCGGAAGAGGAGGATTGAGTCATCCGGTCTTGGCCAAACGGCCCCGTCCGATTACAATGGAGACGCCTATCCCGCCGTCCTCGTTTTTGTGGAGGCTCCTATGACCCGCGATGATGCGCGGTTGCGTCGCTTGCTCGAAGCAGAGCGGCAACAACTCCTGATCGACATGGCCCACTTCCAGGCCATCACCTACGATGACATCAGCGCCGGCAACCATCTGGCCGATAGCGGCACCACCGCTTACGATCAGGCCAGCGACCTGACCTTGCGCCTTCAGATCGAGCGGCGCTTGCGACAGATCGAGCATGCCTTGAAAAAGTTCACCACCAACACCTACGGCTATTGTGAGCACTGTGGCGAGCCGATTGATTTCGCCCGCCTCAAGGCCTTACCGGATGCCCGTTTTTGTCTGCGTTGCCAGCGCCAGCAGGAGACCGCAGGTGCTCCCATGCCCGGCCCGCGTGCCATGGAAGCAGGCCGATTCCATTCTCACGACGCCAGGGACAACACGGTTTGAGCGCACGACGACGTTGGTTTTGGCTGGTTATCCTGATGGCCGGAGCCGTCCTGCTGCTGGATCGGCTGACCAAGCTGTGGGTGTTGAACAACATCCCTTTGTACGAAGCCTGGGCGCCCATTCCCGCCCTGGAACCCTATTTTCGCCTCGTCCACACCACCAATACCGGGGCAGCGTTTGGCCTGTTTCGCGGGGCTGGGCCTATCCTGATGGTTATCCGCGCGGTGGCCGTTTTGTTCATTCTGATCTACAGTTACCGACTCGAGCGGGCGCCGCTCGGGGTCTACGCGGGGCTGGGCCTGATTTTGGGTGGGGCAGCGGGCAATCTGTGGGATGGGCTGGTCTACGGGAGCGTGATCGATTTCCTGGATTTCCGCCTGCATGACCGCTTAGCCTGGCCGACCTTCAACGTAGCCGATAGTTGCGTCGTGGTGGGCGTGATCACCCTGGTGATCATCCTGTGGCGACAGGAACGCCGTACCGATACGATGACCTCGCCGACATGAGGCGCCGGCCGATGGAGGTTCCGGTCTGCTTCCCCCGATGAAACGTCTGGATTGGGTTGTCGAGGAAACGGCGGCGCGGCTTGACCGCTATCTGGCCGGGCGTTTGGGCAACCATTCGCGCACGGCCATCCAACGCTGGATCGAGGAGGGGCTTGTCCTGGTCAACGAGCAACCCACCCGGGCCAGCCGTCGTCTTGTGCCCGGCGACCGCCTCACCGTGTTCGTGCCCGATCCCCAACCGGCCACGGTAGCGGCCGAACCGATCCCGCTGGTGATCGTTTACGAAGATGATAACCTTCTGGTGGTGGACAAGCCTGCCGGGATGGTCGTGCATCCGGCGGCAGGCCATGCCGGCGGCACCCTGGTCAATGCCGTGCTTCACCACTGCCCCGATTTGGCGGGGGTGGGCGGCGTGCAGCGGCCCGGTATCGTCCATCGTCTGGATAAGGAGACGTCCGGGCTGATTCTGGTGGCCAAGAACGACCGCGCCCACGCCTATCTCCAGGCCCAATTCAAGGCGCGACAGGTGGAAAAGACCTATCTGGCGCTGGTGAGCGGCCATCTGCACCCCCCGCGCGGCCGCATTGAGGCCCCCATCGGTCGTGACCCCCGACATCGTCAGCGCATGGCCGTCGTTTCCCCCGGGCAGGGACGTGCGGCCATCACCGATTACGAGGTTCGCGACTACTACGCCAACACCACCCTGGTTGCCGTCTATCCGCGCACCGGTCGCACCCATCAAATCCGTGTGCATCTGGCCGCGCTGGGCCATCCGGTGGTCGGCGATCGGGTTTACGGCCCTGCGCGTGACCCGTGGCGATTGGGCCGTCACTTCCTCCATGCCCATCGCCTGCGTCTGCGCCGACCCGGCGACGGCGCATGGCTCGACCTGGTCAGTCCTCTGCCGGCCGAACTGGAGGCCGTTCTGGCGCGCTTGGGGGAAGCAAGCGGCAACCCGACGCCGGAATAACCTGTCGGCAAGACCGGTCACGCCGGCCCTTCCTTCTGGACCGGCAGAGGGTTGAGGGAGTTTCAACCCGGGTTGGGAGCGGCCGCAGACATCAGGACAGGCACGCGGCGAGGGACTTCATGACAGGCGCGGCAGCGGGCTTCGTACTTTTCGCTGGCGCCGATCAGGACAACGGGGTCGTCGTAATAGGCCGGTTGACCGTCGATCAGCCGCTGGGTGCGGCTGGCTTCGGCACCGCAACGCATGCAGATGGCATGGAGTTTGTCCACCTGTTCGGCCTGGGCCATCAGGACCGGCATAGGGCCAAAAGGCTCCCCGCGAAAATCGGTATCCAGACCGGCCACGATGACGCGCAAGCCCCGGCGGGCCAGTTCGTTGCAGACGGCGATGATGCCCTCGTCGAAGAATTGGACTTCGTCCACCGCCACCACCGTGGCATCGGCGGCCACGGCCGCCAGCAATTCAGACGAATCGGCGATAACCACGGCTTCCCATTGCAGGCCGTTATGCGATGCCACGGTGGTGGCGCCGTAGCGATTGTCAATGGCCGGCTTGAAGAGCTGGACCTTCTGCCGGGCAATGAGCGCACGACGCAATCGGCGCAACAGCTCTTCCGTCTTGCCGCTGAACATCGGTCCACAGATGACCTCAACCCAGCCGCTGCGCAGCGGTTGCTGGTGATACGGCATCGCTATCCTCCTTGGGAGCACAAACAAAAGGCAGGGATGACCGCCATCCCTGCCTTCTGGCCGTGGTAAACCGGTTTACGCTTTCTCGGTAGCGTCCGACCGGGTCTTCTGGGTAGCTTTGGTGGGTTCATCGCCCCGTGCCCGCGCCTTACGGGCGGCTTCGCGTTCGGCAGCACGGGCTTCGGCTTCGGCGCGCACCCGCATGCGGATTTCCTCTTTGCCGCGCAGCCGCTTCATGAAGCGGTCTACCTGACCGGTGGTGTCCACGATGCGCTGTTCGCCGGTGAAGAAGGGATGACAGCGCGAGCAGACATCGGTGCGCAGCTCTGGCCTGGTCGAACCGGTCGTCCAGGTATTGCCGCAGGCGCAGATGACGATGGCATTGGGATAGTATTTGGGGTGGATGCCCTCTTTCATGGTCAACCTCGAAAAGCGGCGATCGTCTTCAGACCACCGGTTCAGGATAGACACTGACGCGTTTTTTGGTGCGCGTGGCGTGCTCGAATTTGACGAAACCGTCGATCAGCGCAAACAGCGTATCGTCGCCGCCGATGCCGACGTTGGTGCCGGGTTTGATGGCCGTGCCGCGCTGCCGCACCAGGATCGAACCGGCCGTCACGTGTTCGCCGTCGAAACGCTTGACGCCCAGGCGCTTGGATTGACTATCACGACCGTTGCGGCTGGAGCCGCTACCTTTCTTGTGAGCCATGGTACTGACCTCCTGATAGAAGAACGACGACCTTACTTACGCCTCGATGCTGTCAATGCGAATGCGCGTGTAGTGCTGGCGGTGGCCGGTTTTGCGGCGCAGGGTCGTGCGACCGCTATGCTTGAAGTTGATGATTTTAGGCCCTTTGGCGAGGCCCAGGACGGTCGCTTTGACCCGGGCGCCCTCGACAAAGGGGCGGCCGATGCGGATGTTCTCGCCGTCGCCAACGAGCAGGACCTGATCGAAGATGACTTCTTCGCCCGCGTCGCGCTTGAGTTGTTCGACCTCGAAACGGGCGCCGGGCCAGACGCGATATTGCTTACCGCCGGTGACAATGACTGCGTACATAACCAACATCCTTTTCCGTACGGCGCCTTGCCCTGAGGAGCAGGTCTTGAAGCCGTACCGGAGCGAGGGAGGGATAGACGAACGGAAGACATAAAGTGTGGGCCTTGCGGCCCACACAGGCTTAGTATATCCGCAAGCCCGCGCTTTTGTCAAAGTTGGGTTGGACTTGGGTGGGTGTGATGCCGTCGGTGTAGCGGGTCTCGCCCCAGGCCTTGTAGCGCAGCTCCGGCACCCCCCGTCCTCCTGCGCAGGGACAGCCCCGGCATAGGGGCAGGGGTCCCGCTCCGCCTTCGGGGTCACTCCTGGCCGTCCTCCGCGGGAGGGCGTTGTTCAAGGATGATGGCGGCGGCCGTAGGGCCGCCTGCGGCTGCCGTGGCGGCCGTCGGCGTCAACAGACGGCGGCGGTACTGCTCAAGCTCGACGACTTCCTCCACCGAGAGACCGTAGCGATTGGCGGGATGGAGGAAGACTTCGATCAAATCGAGGGTGACGATGCGGGCCAGTTCGGCATCGGACTGGAAGATTTTCCATGCGGTCGGGGTCACCTGATGAAAGGCCAGGCGCAGGAATTGTTGGGCGGCCGGTGTCAGGCGTCGGGCTGCCCGTAAGGCCAGAATGGGCCGCTCCAGTTCGATGGCCAGGTCCCATTCGGTGCCCGCAGGAGCGGTAATATCCTGCCCCAGCAGAAAATAGAAGCGGTCGACATTGCTGATCAGCTCGAAGAGGGTCTCGTACGAAACGCCGGTCGGGGGATAGCGCCGGATTTCGGCCCCCACCCGCAGGGGCAGATCGGCCAGGGCGCGGGCGATAATCCCGCGTTCGGCCTCCAGATCGGCAGTAGCGCTGACGAAAATGCGCAGTTTCTCGGCCATAAGGGTTGGGAACTCCTCCATACCAGGGCATAAAGGAGAAACTCAATTTCCGGCCTGTAAGCGCACTGTGGCCTTTAAACGGAATTCAGGGTAGCCGAGCGCTTGCAGACGCGGCCATAACCGACCGACCAGATCGGGTACGTAAACGCGCAGCAAAACGGCGTCGGCAGAAAGGTCGAGGCCATAGACTCCCCATTGCGCCGGCAGAAGCAAAGACTCGCCCGGGGTCAGGCTTTCGCCGGCCACACTGGCCTGGCCGGCGATGAGGGTATGGATCTCAAAACTGGTCGGCTCGACCTCCAGTTGATAGGTCCCTCCTTGCAGGCGTTCGAGGGCAAAATAAGGACAGGCTACCAACAGGTCATGCCCCGGCGCCAGCGGCAACGGCGACACATGGGCCGGGCCGGCCGCGCCGAAATCGAGGACGGCCAGCGCTTTATCGAGATGGAGTTCCCGGAGACGGCCCTGCCCATCACGACGTCCGTAGTCGTAAACCCGATAGGTGAGGTCCGATTTCTGCTGGATTTCGAAGAGCAGGATGCCGGCATTGATGGCGTGGAGGGTGCCGGCCGGGACGAAAATGACATCGCCGGCCTGGACGGGCACGATGTTGAGCAGCTCCTCCAGGCGCCCCCTCTCGACCGCCTGACGGAACGCGGCCGGTTCCGTAGCCCGGCGCAAGCCGTAGACCAGATCGGCCCCCGGTTCGGCGGCGATGATGTACCAGGCTTCGGTCTTGCCGTGAAAGCCGGTATGCGCCTCCACCGTATGGGCGTAGGCGTCGTCGGGATGGACCTGGATGGAAAGCCGGTCGTTGGCGTCGATGAATTTGGCCAGGAGCGGAAAATCGTCGCCGTAGCGTTGGGCGCTGAGGGTACCTACCAGAGCAGGACCATACGCCCGACAGAGTTCGGCCAGCGTATGGCCGGCCAGAGGGCCGTTAAGAACGCGATTCTCGGCATAAACCTGCCAGGATTCGGCGAGATCGGTCGGCCACGGTTGGGGCAGGTTCAGCCAGGCCGCCAGCCGCGAGCCGCCCCATAAGCGATGGTCGAGCCGGCGCTCTAAACGCAGGGGATAGAGATCAGGGAGGGGTCTCATCACGTTCTGATTCTAGCATAGTTTGCCCTCTCGCGCGTATCAGAGGCCGATTACCCATTGCGGAGGCCGAGCTTTTATAATCGCCACCATGCGGCATGCTTTCCTGCGCCGATGGGTGGTCGTGCTCGTGGCCCTTTTTCTCACGGCCTGTGGTCAAATGATCACCCGGCCTGCACCCGCCACGATACCACCCCCCATGACCCCTACCCCTACCCTTATGCCCACCTTGCCGCCGACCGCGACACCGGCTCCCTATACCCCCGAGCCGACGGCGACTCCCACTCCGACACCCACCCCTATTATCCACACCATTGCCCGGGGAGAGACCCTTATCGCCATTGCCGCCCGCTACGACGTCAGCGTGGCGGCCGTTCAGGAACTCAACGGCATCACCGATCCGCGGCGGTTGCAGGTGGGCCAGCAGATTTTCATCCCTCCGCCCCCCGCAGCGGCTCCGAGCGGCGAAAGCTCACCGACGCCGGTGTCCACACCGTTGCCGGTGGATATCGGCCCTGTCTATTTCGGTCATAGCCTGAACGGGGGATTGTGGCTCCTGGGTGAGGTGCGCAATCCAGGGACACAGCCGTTGGAAGGAGTGCGCCTGCGAGCGCGCCTGCGAGGGGAGGATGGTCATGACCTGGCCGCGGAGGAGGCCATGGCCGCCGGTGATGTCCTTCTGCCGGGCGAAGCGAGCCCGTTCGGGATCTATTTTGCCCGACCGCCGCAGCGGTTTAGCGGCTATGGGCTGGAAACGCAAAGTGCTTTTCCGGCCCATCTCGGCCGTTACCATCTGGACCTCCTGGCCACCGACGTGACCTGGGAGGGTGAACGCTATGCCCTTTACCGGGTAGAGGGGCGTATTCGCAACGGGGGTCCGGAAACCGCCGTCGAAGTCCGCCTGGTGGTCACCCTCTACGATGCCCTGGGGCAGGTTGTCGGCTTTGTGGTGGCCGAACCCGAACACAATCGCATTGCTCCCGGTGGCGAAACCCCCTTTCAAGTCGAGGTAATTCCCCTGGGGGGTCCTGTAACCAACGTCCGCGCCACGGCTTGGGGGCGTCATCTACCAACCTCCACACCTACACCATGAAAACCACACCGTCTTCTCGTCCCTGGTATTATCGCCTGGCGCAGGCTATCGTCCGCCTGCTGATGCGCCTCCTGACCCGCCTCGATGTCGCCGGTTTGGAACATCTCCCTGCCACCGGGCCGGCCATTCTGGCCCCCAACCACGTGGTCTGGTTCGATGTCGTGCCCATTTTTGCCTATACCAAAGCCCCGGTGGTGACCTTCGCCGCCGAGAAGTGGGAACATCATCCCCTGGTCGGACCGCTCATGCGCTATTTAGGGAATGCCATTTTCGTTCAGCGTGGCCAGGTAGACCGCCAGGCCCTGCAGGCCGCGGTCAAAGCCCTGCAAGCGGGCAAGGTCCTGGGTGTGGCGCCGGAGGGGACCCGGTCCTACACCGGCATTCTCAGCAAGGGGCGAGACGGAGCCGCCTGGCTGGCCGCCCGTACGGATGCGCTGATCGTTCCCATTGCCATCTGGGGACACGAGCATATCACCGCCGATTGGAAACGATTCCACCGACCGTTGGTGCACATGCGTGTGGGCGAGCCGTTCCGCCTGCCGCCCGAGGCCGGGCAGGCACGCAGCCGCGACCTGGAGCCCTATACCGAGCACATCATGCGTCGGATTGCTGTCCTCTTGCCACCCGAACGCCGTGGTCCGTATGCCTGACGTCGTACCTGCCGACCGGGTTTGCCCTTACCTGCGCGGGCGCAGCCAAAGGGAACCCGTGCTGCAGCCAACCTGGGACAATCATTGCGCCGTCGTTCCGGCCATCCATTTACCTACAGGACAGCAAGCCCGCTACTGCCTGGGGGGGCGCCATGCCGCATGCCCGCGCTTTCGCCAGCAACGAGACCGTCCTCTGCCTCCCTACGTCACCGGTGTATCGACGCCGCCTCCGCCGCCGGCAGTCGTTGTGCCCGATCTGCCGGTTTTGTGGTGGCGGCGGCCCTGGGGACGCCGGGTGTTGACGGTGCTGACGGCGATGGCGCTGTTGGGTTTGGGGGTGGCGGGGTGGCATTGGCGGGCGGCGAGGCTGGATAAGCTGCCCACCCCGGTACCGGCGCCCACACCGCCGGCCGTGCTCGAGGTGCCCGTTTCCGGCGAACGTTCGCCCTATTTGCCGCCGTTGTTCGGGCCGGTGGAGGGGGTATCCAGGCCGTAGGGGTTGCCTGGAGGGCGATCTCACCATCGGCGGCGCCGCACGCCGTCGGGACCGGTCGCGCGGGGCAGCCCTTTCGCATCGAAAGCCCTATCCAGGGTGGGACCTAACCGGCGTGACGGGCCAGGGCTCGGGCCAGGGCCAGCCACTGCTCTACCGTCAGCTCCTGGGCGCGCGTGGTCGGGGCCATCCCCAAGGCCTGCAGCTCGGCCACGATGCGCCCCGGTTCCCGACCCAATCCGGCCGCCAGACTGTTGCGCAGGGTCTTGCGCCGTTGCCCAAAACCGGCCCGTACCACCGTGAAAAACCACGGCCGCTCGTCTACGGGCAGCCGCGGTGGCTTATACGGGTCGAGCCGCAGCACGGCCGAATGGACTTTGGGCGGCGGATAAAAGGCCCCCGGTGGTAGCCGGCGCACGATTTGGGGCCGGGCCAGGGCCTGAACGGCCACGCCCAGCAGGCTCATCTGCGGCGGTCGGGCCACGATGCGCTGCGCCACCTCCAGCTGCACCGTCACCACGGCCCGTTCCGGCGGCGATTCGGCCTCCAGGTAATGGCGCAGCAGGGCCGCCGCCAGGTAGTAGGGCAAATTGGCCACGAGATAGTAAGGCGCCATCCCTCCTGTCCTCTCCAGCGCCTCGTGGGGGGCGATCTGTAAGGCATCGCCGTGGATGAGATGAAACTGCGGCCAGGCCCGGAAATGCTCGGCCAGGAGCGGCGCCAGCGTATCGTCGAGTTCGATGGCGATCAGTCGCCCGACATGGGGTAACAAGGCCGCCGTGAGCGTGCCGGGGCCGGGGCCAACCTCGATAACCACGGCCTCGGGGGGCAATTCGGCCGCCGCGACAATGCCTGCCAGCAGGTTTGGATCGCTCAGATAATGCTGGCCCAGGCTTTTGCGCGGACCCAGGCCCAGTTCGTGCAGTCGGGTCAGGAGGGAAGAGGGGGCCGGGGCGATCACATCAGCGGCGGCGGTCGGGGAAACGGGGGTAGTCGGGCAGGCGATAGGCGATGCTATAAGCCGGCGGCGGTGGCCATAACAGGTAGATGTCCACCCACCAATGCCAGGAGACGTAATCGGCATCCTCATAGCCCAGGTCGATATGCCGCCCCTTGATGCCGCCGCCTGTATCCGCTGCCATAGCCAGGCCGTAACCGGGCACGTACATCCGCTGACCCATGGGGATAACGGCCGGATCGACGGCGACCAGGCCTTTGCGGAGAGGCAGGCCGATGCGTGTACGACCGTACCAGGGGGCCGTGGGCGGCGTGCCCGACCGCGCCGGACTGTAGGAGTTCGCGTAGACGCGCATCTTGCGCCAGTAGGTCAGGGTGCCTTCGGGTGTCTCCAGGGTCTGGGGGACGATTTTGCGGCCATAAGCAATGACCCGGTTCTGGGGCGGCACGGCCAACCACTCATCCTCCACCGTGCGCTCCACTTCGATACCGTTTTCAAACCGCACCCGCACCCGCTTCCGTTGGATGCCTTCGGTGCCCGGATGGACCACCCGTTCGCGGTCGATGGGAAGCTCATCGTCGGGGATCAGCTCTGTCCGATAAGGGATGCGCGTTTCCTCGTAAACGATGTCCTCGCGCACACGGGTGATCTGGATGGTGGCATAAGGACGCAATTGGGCATGGAGGGGCGGTGCTACCCGGTCCAGGCCCATCGGGGCCAGGCCCAGCTCGGCCAGGGCGCCGCCGACCGTGGTCTGACGGGTACGCGTGCTCAGGCGGCGACCGTCCACCGCCACGGTGATGGGCAGGGAACGGTGAATGACGATGCGTTGGCCGGGCCACACCCGACTTGCCAGCGGCGGGAACAGGCTATCCCCCTCGTAGACGGCGATTTCGGCCTGAGCCAACGCCGCACCCACGGTGGTCGCCGTTGTGTAGAGGGTGATGGGAGGGGCGTGGCCATCCACCACCGTGATCCTGGTGCTGCGTTCGATGTGCAGGACAAGAGGCCGGGCCGTCTCATGCCAGGCCGGGTGGGGCAGGCCGTCGGCCGGGGCGGTCCAGACGGCGGCGGGGAGCGGCGTATCCGGCGCGGCCGGCTGTCCTTCGAGGCGCAGCCTGTCACCCGGCAGCAGACCGATGCCCGTTTCGGCCAGGAACTCGGCGATGGTGCGGGCATGGGTGCGGTAAACGACGGTGGTATCGCCGATGGCCACCTGCACCGGTCGGGCGCGGGTGATCGCCAGCCGTTGCCCGCTTTGCAAAGGGCCTGTGGGGCCAATGACCCGGTCTTCGGGTTGCAGGTGCAGATCCGCCGCCAGTTCTGCCGTCGTCCTTGCCGTCGTGCGCACGCGCTGCTCGCGGCCGTCGATGACCACCGTGACCTCGTGCAGGCGTTGGCCATAAGCCCAACCACCGGCCATGATCAGCGCCATCAGCAATCCAACCGCCCCCAGACGGCGGGGAAACGCTCTGACCCGCTGCCACCGACGGCTGACAGGAGGCGAAGTGGTGGCCATGGCCTCGTCCTCAACCGGCCATGCCCCGGACGGGGATGACCATCGGGTAAGGATAAGCGGTCAGATTGACGAGCCGGCCCTCCGGATCGAAGGCGACCGTGTCCTCCAGGCGAACGGCCCAACCACCGGGTCCGCCGTCGGGTGGGATGTCCGGCTCGTAGAGGCCCGGCTCAACGGTGAAGACATGGCCGGGTTGGAGGACGGTATCGTTATCGGGCATGAGATTGAGCGCCGGTGGTTCGTGGATATCAAGGCCCAGGCCGTGGCCCAGGCTGTGGATGTAGCCGCGGCGGGTCTTGGGGTCGAGGCGCAGGGTGGGGAAACCCAGGCCCTCGAAGTACGTGCAGACCATTTCCTGATAAAAGGTGCAGCGTTCGCCCACACGCAAGGCCGCCATCACGCGGTCAAAGACGGTCTTGACGTGCTCCCAGCGTTCCGCCAGGGGGTCGGGCGCATAGCCCAGAAAGAAGGTGCGGGTGACGTCGTGGAAATAGCCGGTGGTGGGGTCATAAGGGAAGACATCGAAGACGATGCTTTCCCCCAGGCGCAGGACCCGATCGGGTTGCCCGGTGTTATGAGGCACGGCGGCTTCGGCGCCGGGGCAAAAGATGTTTTCGTGGGTTTCGGCCAGGTGCAATCGGGCCAGTTCCATACGGATGTGGGTTTTGACATCCCCCACGGTCACCGGCCGACCATCGGCGTGGACGAGAAGGCCATCGCGAGCACGCTGCGCAGCCAGGAAGTCGAAAACGCTATCGAGCAGGCGGGCCGTCTGTTGGCCGACGCGGCGCATGGCTGCCAGTTCCCCGGCATCTTTCGTCTGACGGGCGATGTGGAACAGATTGGGGTAGGCTTCGCCGACGATTTCGAGATGGGGGTTGGCCGCCGCCAGGGCGCGCAGGAAGAGGTAGCTATAGCCCTGGTCGGCCAGGCCGTAGAAGCCGACGCGACCGCTCACGCCCTCGTCGCGCAGGACATCGCCGAGGATGGCCACCGCTGCGCGGAAACGGTCGTTGTGATGTCGTTTTGTGTATTCGATCAGATCGTAATCGGACCACAAACGCAGCCGATACCCCGTCCTGGCCGCAGCATCGCGCTCGAGAGGGCTGGCAATGAGCAGAGGCGGACCGTCGGCTTTTTGCAGATAGAGGGCATTTTCCAGCTTAACCCCACCGACCAGGTAGGCCAGGTCGGTGCTGGTATCCGTATCGCCGCGCACGACGATGGCATCGAGTCGTCGCGCCCGCATGAGGGCAGGAATATCGGCTTTCATGGCAAGGCAGGGGTTACGAAAAGCATGGCCGGCGGGCAGGATCGGCCTCTCAGCCTGCTTCGGGTTTGCGGACGAGGATGGAGCTGAGGCAATCGCGGCGGTGGCCGCCGCGGCGAGGCAGGCGCCGTTCCTCGTAGGCCAGCAGTTCCCAATCGGCAAAGGTGAGCAGGAGCTCACCGGGCTGAAGCAGATAGGCCGGGTTGAATTCGCCGGGCAGACGCAGGAGATCGGTGTGAAAGGTCGTATAAAGGAGCAATCCGCGCGGGCGCAAGGCCGTACGCAAGGCCGGCAGCAGCTTCCGCTCCAGATAGAGCGAGACGAGCACCAGGTCATACCGCTCGGGCGGGGGTTGCCAGCGCGTCAGGTCGGCCTGAAGGATGTGAATACGCCCGGCCAACCCGTGCGCGGCAGCGGCTGCGGCTAATCGTTCCAGGGCCACCGGGCTGATATCCACGGCCTCGACTTCATAACCGAGCCGGGCCAACCACAGGCTATACCGTCCGGCGCCGCAGGCGACATCGAGCGCGCGACCACCGGTGAGATACGCCTGCTGCGCGGCCACCCAGGCGTCGATTTCCTCGTGGCATGGCCCGCGACCGCAGCGATAGCGTTCGTCCCAGCGGATTTGGTCGGGGGAGAGGGAGGCGGAACTCAAGGCGATGCAGAGGGTATCGGGAAAGCGGAAAGGGCCGATCAAGATATCGCCCGGAAGGGGCCAGAGGCTGGCTATCGATTTTAGCACGGCTGGGGTAGAATAGAGAATCATTGCCGACCGTTCTATGCCGGCGGCTGACCGTCGTGCGGCTGTCGGCTTTGTTCGCCGGCTCAACGATGAGCCTGACCGAAGAAGGAGATCTGCCATGACCGTCCCTCCGGTGAAAATCACCTATTCAACCCTTTCGGTTGACAATCCTGAGCTTCATGCCGCTTATGAGGCAGCCGTGGTTCAGGCCAAAGCCCAATTCGGCCGTAGCTTTCCCCTGCTCATCGGCGGCGAAGAACGCCGTGCTCCCGAGTCCTTTCGGGATACCAGCCCCATTGACACGAATTGGGTGCTCGGCTATTTCCAAAAAGGGAGTCGTCAGGATGCCCTCGATGCCATTGCCGCCGCCAAGGCGGCCGCACGGGATTGGGGCCGTCGGCCCTGGCAAGAGCGCGTGGCCATTCTGCGTCGCGCCGCCGCCCTGATCGACGAACGCACGTTTGATATCGCCGCCATGATGAGCATGGAAGTCGGCAAAAATCGCCTGGAGGCTCTGGGCGATGTGGCCGAAACCGCCGATCTCATCCGCTATTACTGCGATGATATGGAGAAGAACGAGGGGTACCGGCGGCCTTTGCTCAGCGAGTCCCCTCGCCATCGCAACGTCAGCGTCCTCAAGCCCTACGGCGCCTGGTGCGTGATTTCGCCCTTCAATTTCCCGGCGGCGCTGGCCGGCGGCCCTACCGGTGCCGCCTTGGTTGCCGGTAACACGGTGGTGCTCAAGCCGGCCACCGATACGCCTTACACCGCCTGGAAGCTGGTCGAATGCTTCCGCGATGCCGGTTTGCCCGATGGCGTGCTCAATTTCCTCACCGGCCCGGGTTCTACGGTGGGCGAGACCCTCATCACCAGCCATGACCTCGATGGCTACACTTTTACCGGCTCCTATGATGTCGGGATGCACATCCTGCGCACGGTGGCCCAAGGCCCCTATCCACGGCCCGTCATCGCCGAGATGGGCGGCAAGAATCCGGTGATCATCAGCCGTCATGCCGATCTCGATGATGCCGCCTACGGCGTCATGCGGGCCGCGTTCGGGCTCCAGGGCCAGAAATGTTCGGCCGCCTCCCGGGTCTATGTGGAGCGACCGGTCTACCACGATTTCCTGCACGGTCTGCTGCGCTATACCGAGGCCATCAAAGTCGGCGACCCCACCCAGGCCGATGTCTTCATGGGGCCGGTGATCAATCGCAAGGCCTATGAGGACTATCAGCGTTACTGCAAAGCCCTGCGCGAGGCGGGCGAAATCCTCTACGGCGGTCAGGTGCTCACCGGCGACCATTACGACCGCGGCTACTTCGTGACCCCGACCATCGTCACCGATCTGCCCCTCTCGCATCCCCTCTGGAAGGTCGAGATGTTCCTCCCCATCGTGGCCGTCCATCCCGTCGAGAACCTGGATGAGGCCATGCAACTGGCCAATGACCACACCTATGCCCTCACGGCCGGGTTCTACGGCGCCCCCGATGAGGTGGAGTGGTTCTTCGCCAACATCGAGATCGGCGTGGCCTATGCCAACCGCCGCGCCAGTGCCACCACCGGCGCCTGGCCGGGCTATCAGGCCTTCGGCGGCTGGAAAGGCTCCGGCACCACCGGCAAAGCCGCCGGCTCGTTCTACTATCTGCCCCTCTACATGCACGAACAAAGCCAGACCGTCATAACCCGCTAATCCCCTCGCTTTTCCTCTTGTCTTCCGTTCATGCTTCCCGTTGACGAACAACTCACCATCCTCATGCGCGGGGTTGATTTCGGTGACCCGCTGACCTACGAGAACATGAAGGCCGAACTGCGCCAGCGCCTGGAAGAAAGCGTGGCTACCGGCCGACCGTTGCGCGTCTATTGCGGTTATGACCCTACCTCGCCCGACCTCCATCTCGGTCATACCGTCACCATGCGCAAGCTGCGCCAGTTCCAGGACCTGGGGCACGAGGTGATCTTTCTCATCGGTACCTTCACCGGCCTCATCGGCGACCCCAGCGACAAGGACTGCGCCCGGCCGCAACAGACCGAGGAGGAAGTGAAAGCCAAGGCCCGCACCTACGCCGAACAGGCCTTCAAGATCCTCGACCCCCAGCGTACCCAAATCCGCTACAACGATGAGTGGCTGAGCCAACTGACCTTCAAGGATGTGATCGGCCTGGCCAGCCATTTCACCGTGCAGCAGTTCCTGGCCCGGGAAAGCTTTGCCCTGCGCTACGCCCGGGGTGAAGCCATCTGGCTGCACGAGTTCTTCTATGCCCTGATGCAGGGCTACGATGCCGTTGCCCTGCAGACGGATGTCCAGTTGGGTGGGACCGATCAGTTGTTCAATCTGATGGCCGGGCGCAAGCTCATGGAAGTCTTCGGCCTGCGGCCCCAGATAGCGCTGACCCTGCCCATCCTGGTGGGGACCGACGGCCACCTGCGCATGAGCAAGAGCACCGGCAACTACATCGGCATCTCCGAGCCGGCCGCGGAGATGTACGGCAAGGTCATGTCCATCCCCGATAGCGCCATGCGCAACTACGCCGAGCTGGTGACTTCCTGGCATCCGGCCTATATCGAACAGCTCTTTGCCGACCTCGAGGCCGGTCGCCTGCACCCGCGCGATTTGAAGATGGCCCTGGCCCGCGAGATCACGGGGCTGTTCCACCCTCCGGAGGCGGTGCAGGCGGCCGAAGAGCACTTCGTCCGCACCTTCCAGAAAAAAGAGCTGCCACCGGATATGCCCACGCTGGTGGTGCGGCCCGGCGATACGGTGGTCGATCTGCTGGAGCGGGCCGGCTTTGTCCCCAGCCGCAGCCAGGCCAAGCGCGATATCCAGGGTGGAGGCGTGCGGCTTGACGGCGTTGTCGTCTCCGATCCCTATCTGGAGCCGAATCCCGGCCCCGAAGGCCTGGTTTTGCAAAAGGGCAAGCGCCATTTTGTGCGTTTGCTCCCCTCCCTTTCCTGAGAGCCGTCGGCCCATCCGTGCGGATTGCCCTGTTTGCCACCTGTACGGCTCAGGCCTTTCGACCCGGTCTGACGGCGGCCGGCCGGAAGCTGGCCCATGACCTGGGCCTGACCCTGGTCACGCCACCGCAGACCTGTTGTGGGTTGCCGGCCTGGGATGCCGGTCGGCTGGAGCCGGCACGAATGGCGGCGCGGCAGTTTGTACGCGTCTTCGCCGGGTATGACCTGGTGCTCACCCCCTCGCCGGCCTGCCGCCGTATGGTCTGTGAGCATATGCCGGTGTTGCTGGCGACGGAGCCGGAAGCGGCCGCGGGGATGGCTGTAGCCGCTCGTCTGGTCACCTGGCCGGCCTTTTTGGTCGAGCATGTGGGGGTCGAACGCTTCGAGCCTCGTTTTCGCGGCCGCATCGGCTACTTTCCGGCCTGCACCGGTACCGATGAAGCCGCCGTACAGGCCCTCCTGGCCCGGATCACCGGCGCCGAACTGCCGACGGTTTTCAGGCAGGATTGCTGTGGCTACGGGCTGAATCTGGTCTGGCGTTATCCCGAGCTGAGTCGAGCCATGGCCGAACCGGTCCTCATGACCCTGCGTCTGAGCGGGGCCGCGCTTGTGCTTACCGACGAAGTGGGGTGCCTGGTTCATTTGCTGGCACAGCAACGCCGCCGCCCCGGCCCGGTCTTGCGGCATCTCGTCGAGTTTCTGGCCGATCCCGATTGCTGTCGCCTTCTGCCCCAGAGGTAGCCCTGTGCCGGCCGATCGCCCTACCCGCCAGGCCCTTTATCGCCTCGGTCAACTGGTCGAACGCCGGTCGCCCTTACCGCCGGAGCTGCCGCCGGCAGCCGGTCAGGCCCGTCGGCGGGTGTTGGCCGAGCTGGAAACGTATCTGAACGGCTTCGCGACCCAGGCCCAGGCCCAGGGCATGCGGGTGTGGTGGGCCGAGGATTATCAGCAAGCCGACCGTCTCGTGATCGAACGGATTCGGGAAACCGGTTGCACCGAGGTCTTGCGCAACCATTCGCCCTTGTTCGATGAAATTGCCCTGGACCGCGCCGCCGCCGGCAACGGCATCAAGCTGATCCCGATTCATCCCGGCGATCACTACTTGCAACTGACCGGCGCATCGCCGCTGCATCCCATCTGGCCCTCGGCCCATCTCGGTTTGCGCCACCTGGCGACGGCCATGGCAAAGGCCTGGAAGGTACCGCCGAGTTTCGATCCCGATCTGCTGGCCGGCACCGCCCGCCTGCGGCTGCGGCCGCTCTTGCTGGCCGTTAAGGTAGCCGTCGTGGGCGTCCATTTCGCCGTCGCCGCCGACGGCTCTCTGGTCTGCCTGGATAACGACGGTCACAACGCCCATCTCATGGCTCTGGCCGAGCATCTCATTTGCCTGATCGGGATCGAGCAGGTGGTGGCGGACATGGCCGATCTGGAGCTGCTCATCCGGGCTTTCAGCCTGGCCGCGTGGGGGCAAGACCAGGCCCATTACGTCGGCGTTATAGCCGGCCCGCGCATGGCCGATGGCCCCCGTTGTGTGGATGTGATCCTGCTCGATAACGGTCGGCGTCGCGCGCTGGCGGCCGGTCTGAGCGTGGCGTTGGCCTGTATCGGTTGCGGCGCCTGCCATGCTGCCTGCCCGGTCTATCGGCAGGTGGGGGCGATGGCCTACGGTCGTCATGCCCGGAGCGGTCCCATCGGCGCCGTGCTCAATCCCGTCATGTGGCCGACACGACGGACGCAAGACCAGCCCTATCTCAGCAGCGGTTGCCGGGCGTGCGCGGCCGTTTGTCCTGTCGGCATCGATCTGCCGGACCTGTTGGCCCGGCAGCGCCGGGATCTGGCCGCCCGGGCGTCATGGGCGGAACGCTTGGGCTTCTGGTTGTGGCAACGGTTGTTGCCCTATCCCCGGCTGTTCATCCCGGCCCTCCGTCTGGCCCGACGCCTGCTCTGGCGAGCATGAAGGCCGAATTCAGCCCGTTCGTCCAACGCTTTATGGCCCTCTGGCAGCAGCGAGGCGGTCGTATCGAGGTCCACGAGAGCCAGGCCGCTGCTCGCCTGAGCCTGTTGCTGACCCTCCGGGAGCTGAGGGTGCGCGAAATCCTGGCCTGGCCGCCGGCCGCCTTGCTCCTGCCCGGTCTGACCGAGGCGCTCGCCGATGCCGGAATCGCCCTGATCCAACCCGAACGGGGGCGGTTGCGGGCCGAGTTGACCGTCGGGTTGACCGAGGCTGCCGCCGGTTTGGCCGCTACCGGTTCCCTGGTCCTGGCCGGCCCGGTCGTGGACGCCTGGTTGCCGGCTTTGTTGCCCGTGTATGCCCTGGTGTTCCTGCCCATCCCACGGCTTTTTAGCGACCTGACCGCCTGGCAGCGCGCGCAAAAGACAGAAGGCCTGGGCCGTGCGTTGCTGATCGGCGGCCCCAGCATCAGCGCCGATATCGAATGGCATGCTCACACGGGCATGTTCGGGCCGCGACAGCTCCACGTGGTTCTGTTGCCCCCACCGGAGAACGGGGAATTGAGTACGCAAGTGCCACACGAAGCTTGAACAATCCCCGGAATTGGTGTATTGTACCGCCTATCGGCTGTTCCCTCTTCTGTTCGTTACCAAAAGGAGAAGATAATCCGATGAAAGCTCGCCTTGTGTTCCTCTTGCCGGCTTTGCTGGCCATGGTTTTGGTGGCCTGTGCGCCGTCTGCCCCGGCGCCGACACCCACACCTTCGGATCTGCTATCCGCCATTACGGCCCGCGGCACCCTGCGCATTTCGACCGACCCCGCCTATCCGCCCCAGTCGGAACTCGTGCCCGACGCCAAACGGGCCGCTCAGACGAAATGCGGTGCGGAAGAGCGCACGGCCGGCGAATTTACCGGCTTCGATATCGAAACCGCCGTGGAGATCGCCAAACGATTGGGCGTGGAACCCTGTTTTGTCACGCCGGATTGGACGCTGATCACCGGGGGGAATTGGGCCGACCGCTGGGATATCAGCGTCGGTTCGATGACGATCACGCCGGAACGGATGGAAAAGCTCTACTTCTCCCAACCCTACTACACCACGCCTGCGGCCCTATTCGTCCACAAGGATAACACAACCTACACCTCGCCTGCCGATCTCTCGGGCAAGCGGGTAGGGGGCTGTACCGGCTGCACCTATGAGTTTTACATCGACGGCACTCTCTCCATCCCCGGCGAGACCATCGACTTTGTGATCAGGGATGCCCAATTCGTCGGCTACGAGACCGATCTCCCCGCCCTCCAGGACCTGGCCCTGGGCGATGGGGTGCGCCTGGATGCCGTCCTCACGGCGCAACCTACCGGGCTTGGCGCCATGAAGGATGGCTTGCCCATCAAGCAGCTCGGCGAACCGGTCTACTTCGAGTATCTCGCCGCCGCCTTTGACAAGGGGAGCAGCCTGGATACCAGGAGCTTCCAGGCCAAAGTGAACGAGATTATCCGCGCCATGCACGCCGACGGCACCCTGCGGAAACTGTCGGAAAAGTACTACGGGCTCGACCTGACCAGCGCCGCCGCCGCCTTTGACTTGAACATGCTCAAACAGTAACGCGTTGCTCTCAGCCGGAGAGGGTTAGGGGGCGGTTGGGCAGTGTCCTGGCCGTCCCCTGCCTTTCCTCATCGGTTCTAAAGGGGTTGTCGTGAGAACCGGTACAATGTCATCACGCGATCAACAATATGCCACCTACGCTGCCGAGTTGGTTCGTGAGGTCCAACGTCGCAGGCTGATTCGGCAGATCAAGGTTGCCATGGTCGTTTTGATCCTGCTGGTCCTGTTGGGATTGGGCCTGTTGCAGCTCCAACTGGATCCGGCCTACATGCTCAACAACGCCGGGTTTGTCCTGCAAGGTCTCCTGGTGACCATCGGTGTGTCGCTGGCCTCCATTGCTTTTGCTTCAATCTTGGGGCTTTTGGGGGCTTTAGGACGACTTTCGGCCAATTCAATCGCTTTTGCCATTTCTTCTTTCTATATTTCCCTTATTCGCGGTACGCCTTTATTGGTACAAATTTACATCATTTATCTGGGATTACCGCAATTGGGCAAACAGGTGACTGCCGCCGGATATCCACAATTGGGGGCGTTGTTCATCCTCAGCGCCTTGCAATCGGGCATTTTGGCCCTGAGTTTGAACTACGGGGCCTATATGACGGAGATCTTCCGGGCCGGCATCCAGGCCGTTTCGGCAGGGCAATGGCAGGCCGCCGCCGCCCTGGGTATGAGCCGCTGGCAAACCCTCCGTTTCATCGTGCTGCCCCAGGCCATCCGCACCGTCATTCCTGCCATCGGCAACCAGTTCATCTCCATGCAAAAGGACTCCACCCTGGTCTCTCTGATGGGGATTTGGGAGATCACCTACCGGGCCAACCGCCTGGCGCGCAAAGACAGCAAGTTCATGGAGATGTTTCTCCTGGCGGCGGCCATCTATTGGGTCTTGACCATTGTCTCGGAATGGCTTCAGCGCAAGCTGGAGGAGCGCATGGCACGTTCAGAACGCCACTGAAGGGAACGACCAGGGCTTGCCGTTCCCTCAGGGCAGGATCCGATGGAAAAAGTTCTGCAGCAGGCGCAAGCCGTGGGGATGAGCGGCATCCCCGCGTTCGGGATGGAATTGGGTCCCGTAGATGGGACGATAGCGGTGGCGCAGGGCCTGGATGCGGCATTGCGGACCGGTGGCCAGGCAGATGAAATCGGCCGGCAGGCTTTTGACCTCCCAGTAGTGTTCCTCATAGAAGACGGCCGGATTGGGCAGGTCGGCGAAGAGGGGGTCATCTTCGAGGAGGGTGATGGCAGTCATCCCCACCTCTTTGCGCATGCCGGGGCCGAAACTGGGGTCGGGATCGGGTTCGCCTGCGGACAGCGGACCCAAGGGGCCGATGGGGGCGCCGAAGGCATAGGCGATGAGCTGATGGCCGCCGCAAAAGCCGATGAGGGGCTTTTGCCAACGGCGGATAAAGTCCACGAGTCGCGCCAGATGCTCCGGGTCATGGGCCGCGAAGTCGCTGCGCAGGCCGCTGAGCAAAACGGCATCGGCCTGGATGGCTTCGAGGCGGTCAACGTCTTGTTCCAGGACAAGCCGTTCGCAAGGCCGTCCGCTCAGCCCGGCAAACAGCGCCTGTTCACGGTGGCGGTCCTGCTGATGTTCCTCGCATGTGCGCGGGTCGGTCAAAGCCGAGGAGTGTTCCAGGTCAATATAGCAAAGCATGGGGCGTCAAATCCCTAGATAAGTTCGTTGCACGGTGGGATTGGCCTCAATATGAGCCGAAGGTCCGTGCAATTCGACCCGACCTTCGCTGAGCACATAGGCATAGTCGCTTACTTTGAGGGCCATCCGGACATTCTGCTCGACCAGCAACAAGGTGATCCCGGCCTTGCGCAGTTTGAGGAGGGTGTGGAAAAGTTCGAGGGCAAGCACCGGGGCCAGGCCCAGCGAAAGCTCATCGATCATGAGCACCCGAGGCGCCGACATCAAACCACGCGCAATGGCCAGCATTTGCTGCTCACCCCCGCTCAACGTGCCCGCTTTCTGATGCCTTCGCTCTTGGAGCCGGGGGAAGAGGGTGAATACCATCTCCAGATTCCGGGCCATATGTCGGCGAGCACGGTGGGGAGCGGCGCCCATTTCCAGATTTTCCAGCACCGTCATTTGGGTGAAGAGCTGGCGGCCTTCCGGGACCAGCACCAATCCTCGTTCGACTTTGACATAAGGCGGGAGGCGGGTCACATCGGCGCCGTCGAAACGCACACGACCGTCCCAGGGTTTGATCTGGCCCATGATCGCTCGGAGCAGCGTGGTTTTGCCGACGCCGTTGGAGCCAACCAGTGTGGTCAGCTGTCCCGGTTCCAGGTTCAGGCTGGCGCCCCAGAGGATTTGGAGTTCTCCGTAGCCGGAGATGAGGTCTTGAACTTCGAGAAGGGCCATGGCTTCGTCCTAAGCAGCAGAACGGTCGATGGTGAGAAGTTTTTCGGCCAACTCGGGATTCCCCAGATAAGCCTCGATGACCCGGGGATCGGCGGCGATGGCGGCCGGCGTGCCCTGGGCGATCATCTCGCCATAGTTGAGCACGATCACATGGTCGGACAGGTTCATGATGGCATGCATGATATGTTCGATGATGATGATGGTGACACCGCGCTCGCGGATCTGACGAATGGTCTCGACCATGGCGCTGACTTCGGTGGGGTTGAGCCCGGCCAGAACCTCGTCTAAAAGGAGGAGATAAGGGCGCGAGGCCAGGGCGCGGGCCAATTCCAACCGTTTTTTCTGGGCGACGTTGAGGGTACCGGCCAGGGCCTGGGCTTTGGCTGCCAGTCCCACCAACTCCAGGACTTCATAGGCCACATGGCGGGCCTGGCGCAGGCTCAGGTTTTCGCGGCCATAGCAGGCCCCGACCATTGTGTTTTCGAGCACGGTCAGTTCGTTGAGGGGCCGCACAATCTGATGGGTGCGTGCCAGGCCGAGACGGGCAATGCGGTAGGTGGGCAGGCCGGTCAGGCGCTTGCCCCGAAAGAGGATCTGCCCACGGGTAGGCGGATAGACCCCGTTGATGCAATTGAAGAGCGTGGTCTTGCCGGCGCCGTTGGGACCGATAATGCCCAGAATCAGCCCTTCAGGCAGTTCGAAGCTCACGTCCTTGACGGCCGTGAGGCCGCCGAATTGTTTGGTGACATGGTCCACCCGGAGGAGGATCCCATCACCGGCAGAAACGGTAGCCGTCATTCGAGTACCCTCCGTAAGGCCGGAAAACGATGCCACGAGCGCAGCCAGCCGATGGCGCCACCGGGGATGAAAAGGACGATAAGGAGGAGCAATGCCCCGGCTACGGCCAGTTGGATGTCTTTGAAGAACTCGGTAGTCAGCAATAACCCGCGCAGGCGTTGATAGAAAGCGGCCCCCAACACCGGGCCCAGCACGGTGCCGGCTCCTCCCAGCATGATGACCACCAGCAATTCGATGGATATGTGCAGCCGGAAGGCACTGGCAGGCTCGATGATCCCGTTTTTGAAGAAAAAGAGCACCCCAATGATGCCCGGGAAAAAGGCCGAAAGCATATAGGCCCACGTTTTGGTCCTGGGTGCTACAACCCCCATGATTTCGGCCGCATCCTCATCCTCACGAATGGCCATCAGGCCGAGGCCGAATTTCGACTTCTTGACGAGATAGCTGACTACAACCACGATGACGGCGACAACGACCAGGCTCCAATAGCTCAGCCACAAAGCCCGGGCCGGGCCGCCGTAATTCCGGTAAACCGAAAAGTGGAGTTCCAAACCGGTAGGGCCGCCCAGAAAAGGCAGATTGACGACAAGGGCCTTCATGGCCTCGTTAATGCCGATGGTCGCCAGGGCGAAAAAGGCTCCCCGCAGGCGCAAAATGGCCAAACCCAGGAGAAAGGCCAACGCGGCCGAGACAAGACCACCCAATAGGGCGGCCGGAAGGAGATGCAATCCCCATTCGTCAATGACCCAAAAGCCGATATAGCCGCCCAGGCCGAAGAAAACGATATGGCCAAAGCTGACGTAACCGGTGTAACCGAGGAGGATGTTGAGGCTGGAGGCCAGAGCCACGGCCATCAGAACGGTGAACATGGCTTCGCGGGCACTGGCATTGGCCTGTAAGGCCGGATAGAGGCCGAAAATCGCCACCAGGCCCAGGGGAATGGCCAGGCCCAGAAGGGATTGTCGGTCCCAGGTGGCCTGGGAAGCCGTGGCCAGATGGGATGGGGTGGTTGCGGCAGATTCGGATGTCATGATTTGGCTCCGAACAAACCTTGCGGGCGAATCAACAGGATCAGCACAAAGAGCACGAATTCCAGCACCGGTACCCAGGTGGTGCGCATGAAGACAGGCACCAGCCCTTCGATAAGGCCCAGGATAAGGCCACCGACCAGGGCGCCGATAGGATTGCCCAACCCGCCCAATACGACGATCACAAAACTTTTCAGTTCGTAAACGCCACCGGAAAGGATGGTAAAAGGCTGAATGGTGGCAAGGAGGCCCCCGGCCATGGCCGCCAACATCGTACCGATGCCGAAGGCCAGGGCCAGCACCCGCCGTGAGGGAATACCCATGAGTTCCGCCGACTGCCGATTATTGGCCACGGCGCGGATGTATTTGCCCGGCCGTGTCCGCTGCAAGAACAGATAAAGGGCGGCCGTGATGGCCAGGGCTACCCCGGCTGCCGTCAGGCGGGTCCCGGTCAGGGCTATCGTTCCCAAACGGAGGGTACCCAGGCTGTAGTCCACATTGCGGAAGTTGGTGGACAAGATGCTGGTTCCGATGCCGATAATCATCATGTTCACGGCAAAAGTGGCCAGCAAACTGCTTAGATGAGGGGCATTCAACACGCGATGCACGGCCACAAAGTAAATGAGCACCCCCAAAAGGATGCCCAGCACGGCCACCACGAGCAACCCCCCATAAGGAGGAAGCCCCAGCTGGGCAAAACAGAGGTAGACCCCGAACATCCCCAGCACGACGACAGGACCATGGGCCAGGTTGATGACATTCATGACCCCAAAGATAAGGGTCAGCCCCATGGCGACCAAACCGTAAACCACACCGATCATGAGACCGTCAATGGCAGCCGCAAGCAATGTGGATAGCATGAACCCTCCTGGAACGATGGGGGCAGCGCCGGGAGAGGGGTCCCGGCGCTGCCATGGTGAAGCGGTTTCAGCGCACCGGATGGATGACGTCCGCGGTCTTGGCCTCAACCGGCCATACCACCTGTTTGACCAGATGGCCACCGGCGTCCTTTTGCCACTGAATGTAGACCATCTCGTGGCCGATCTGCAAACCGTGGGCCTCCGGGGTGGTATCGAACTTGATATGGCCGAAGAAGGTCAGCATGTCCATGCCGTCCAGGGCTTCTTTCACCTTAGCCGTCTCCAGGGAACCGGCCTTCTCGATGGCAGCCTGGAGGATGAGGCCGGCAGCATAACCACCGGCAGCATGATAGCTGGGCTCCTCGCCGTAAGCCGCCTGATAAGCCGCGGTGAAATCGGCACCACTGAGACCATACCAGCTCAACCCGGCCGCCTTCGCCGAGGCTTCGGTGTAGGCAGCCAGAGGCTCCCATTGGCTGGGACCGATGACCCCCACGGCAGCATCACCCAGCTCGGCAAAACTCGGTTCCGGCGGTGCTACCAGGAGGGCCAGGAATTCGGCAGGCACCTGCTTTTCGGCCAGTTGGCGGGCAAAGGTACTACCGTCCTGGAAATGGCCGCCGCCGATGATGGCTTCGGGCGCAGCTTGTTGGACTTTGTTGATGATGGGCGCAAAATCGGTCGTACCCGAATCATAACCCTCGAAAAGGACGACTTCAAAACCCTTGTTCTCGGCGTAGCGCTTGGCTGCGTTGGCTACATCGGTCGAAAATTTATCGTTCTCGTGGACGATGGCGATGCGTTTGAGATTGGGTGTTGTGGCCAGGATGAGATCGACAGCGCCGGTGAGGTACTTGCTGGCCGGGGTATAGGCCTGGAAGACCAGGGTATAGCCTTGCTTGTAGTTGCTATCCGAAGCCGCCCCCGTGGTGATCATGATTTTCTCGTATTGTTCGGCTATAACCGAGGCTGCTGCCGTCAAACCGCTCGAGTAGGGGCTGATGAGAAAGTCGGCTTTATCTTCGCTGGCCAGGCGGGTATAAAGCTCCTGCACCCGATCCTGGTTCGATTCATCGTCGTAGAATTTCGCCTCGAACTTGACTACGGTGCCGTCGGCCAGTTTGATGCCCCCGGCCTCATTGACCTGTTTCATCCATAGCTGCAGACCGTTGGTTTGGCGGGTGGATTCGACATTCAACTTACCGGTCAAGGAGGCGGTAAATCCTACCAGCGCCGTCACCGTCTTGGGCGCGGGCGGCGCTGCGGTCGGTGTGGGTGGTGCCTGGGTGGGCGCTGGGGTCGCCGCCGGGGGCTGAGTGGGGGCCGGAGCCTGACCACCCGGAGCAGCGCAGCCTGCCAACCCGATGACAAGGATGAGGATGCCAAGCAGGATACGGATAGGGCGGGGCATATCAACCTCCTGGAGTGAACGGTCAAAAAGGGAAATAAAGAGAAGATACCCCGGTTACCGACTCCATGAGTGTTGCCATCTGTAGCCGGGTCTAGGAGTTCAGTGTAAGGATCTCGCTAAAACGCGGCATAAACAGAACGGCGGCAGATGTAAACAGATTGTAAAAAGTGAAACGGCCCTTCCCCTGCTCTAAGGGTCGCTCCGTTCCCACCTCCTTTGTATCAGGCGAAGGAAAGTGGCCTCTTTTGGGCGGGCCGATCGTTGGCTGCAGGTCCCTGGGGGTGACTGCAAGTCACCCCCTCCCCAACTACTTTTCCTGTTGCAGCCAGAGTTGCGTGGTCAGAATGGCCGTTAGCGGCGTGGCATAGGAACCACGGCCTTCACGGTGGGCGGCCCGCAAGGCAAGCACGGCGGGGGGATGAAAAAGCCCGGTGGCCGCCAGGGCCGCCGGGGTCAGACAGGCCTCGGCCCAATCGGGCAGGCGCGGTTGGCGCCACCAACGGGCATGGGGCGCTGCCAGGCCTTGTTTACGCCGCTGCCGGATGACCGGGGGCAACAGGCCCTGCGCGGCCTGGCGTTCCAGGGCTTTTTCCCGGCCGTTCGGGTGATTGAGGGCCGGGTCCCAGGCCATGACCGTTTCCCAAAGCTCATGGTCGAGGAAAGGCACACGCGCCTCCACGCTGAAGACCATGCTCATCCGATCGACCTCCAGGTTGATAAAATCGGGCAGACGGCTCTGCAGGTCGAGCAGGGTGAGGGCATGAAGAGGGTGCAGCTCGGAGTCGGGCGGTGTCCAGGGCAACGAGGTGTCGACCTGAGGGTGCAGGTCGGGGTGAAGCCAGCTCAGGGCATCCTGGGGGGAGTAGGGACTGAGCCAGCGTCGATAGCGCTCCGGCCAGGAGAGGTCGGATCGGCGCAAGAGCTCGGCTGCCGCTGCCGATACCCTCCACCGGCGTGCCAGCGCGGTCGCGACCTGACGCAGAGGCGTCGGCAGCCCGTGCAGGAGGGCCAATTGCGCTTCACCGCGATACCAGGGATAGCCGCCGAACAGCTCATCGGCCCCTTCCCCCGTGAGGACCACCTTCAATCCCCGGGCGGCGCAGGCGGCAAACAGGAGGGCGATGGCGATGTGGGTGGCGCTGCCCACGGGCTGGCCATAGGGAGCTATCAGGCGGGGGAGATGCGCCATGGCGTCGTCATCGAAACGCACCATGTGGTGACGTACCCCCAGGTGCCCGGCGACCACGCGCGCGTAATCGCTTTCGTCGTAGGCCGGGTCGGCAAAACCCAGACTGAATGCCTGCAACTCGCTCCGGTCAAGACGGTGCAGGAGGGCCACGAGCAGGCTGGAATCGAGGCCGCCGCTGAGCAACGCGCCTACAGGCACATCGCTCCGGCGGTGCAGGTCCACGACGGTGAGCAACAGTGCCTGCAACGTCTCGCCCGGATGCCGGGGCCGCTGCAGCTCGGCGGCCGGAGGCGGCGTCGGTTGCCAGTAGCGCCATAGCTGCATTCCGGCCGGTGTGAGCAGCAGGGCATGGGCCGGCGGCAGATGAAAGACCCCTTCGTACAGGGTCTCCGGGCCGGGTATCCAGCCCAGGCTGAGCAGCCGCGCCAGGGGACGGACGTTGAGCCGGGGGACCATGGGCAATAGCCGGCGCAGAGCGGGCAGCTCCGAAGCGAAGACAAAATGGTCGCGGTCGTAGCTGTAGAAGAGAGGCTTGATCCCAAACCGGTCGCGGGCCAGAAACAGGGTCTGCCGACGGCGATCGTAAATAGCCAGGGCGAACATGCCGCGCAGATGCTCCGGGCAACGGTCGCCCCATTCCTCCCAGGCATGGACCAGGACTTCGGTATCGCTACGGCTGCGAAAGCGATGCCCGCGCCTTTCCAGTTCTGCCATCAGCTCGCGGTAATTGTAGATTTCGCCGTTCTGAACGGCCACCACCTGGCCGTCTTCGTTCCCCAACGGCTGATGGCCCCCTTCCCGGTCGATAATCGCCAGGCGCCGCGCGGCCAGGACGACGGCAACCCGATCGTTCCGCTCCGACCAGTACCCCTCGTCATCGGGGCCGCGGTGGGTAAGGCAGGCAAGGCCCGCCGCCACATCGGGTACCACGCCATCCCGGCGATACGAGCCGACAATGCCGCACATGGCGGTCGTCCTAGGGAACTTTGGAGACCAGGCCTTCCTTCAGCAGCGCTGCGGCCAGCTCCAGCACATCCGGTTCGGTGACCTCGGTTCCCACCCCAAAGGCGGCGGCCAGGTCAGCGGCCACGTCGCCCAGGGTGGTCTGGCCGTCTAGCCGTTGCCAGATGAACGTGCCGGTCGGGTTGAGGGAAAACAAGGTACCGGTTTGCAGGTGGATGATGATGGTCTGGCCTTCGGTGGTTTCGGCGGCCGTGTATTCGGCAGGACGAAGGCGATCGGTGAGGCTAAGCATGGTGCGAAGGTCCTGGAAGAGGAGTAACCGGATACGAACCTGTCAACGCGCCAGGCGGCGCGCGTCTCAACGATGGAACAGCAGTCGCGGTACGATGCGCAGAGGAGCCGGCGAGAGAAGGCGCAGGCTCAGGGCCAGGCCGACATACCCGACCGCAGCCGCCAGGCTGAGGGCGACGGCCAACCCGAAGCGTTCGCCGCTAAGCGGACGCAGGGCCAGTAAGGGCAGCGCCAACGCCAGCAGGCCCAGCAGCGCCGACCAACGCAGCCGCAGGTCATGGCGAATGAAGGCAAATAAAAGGACGGCGTAGACCATCAGGCCTACGGCCAGCGCCCAGGCGGCGCCGACGGCCTGGAGTCGGGCGATCAGCCAGGGGCTGCTGCCGAAGAAAGCCACGACCCCGCCCAGGATGGCGATCAGTTTGGCCCGGGCGCTGGCGCGCACGGCCGTCGCCACCGTGCCCACGCTGACCAGGGCCAGTGCCGGCAGCGCCAGCAGCATCACCTGCAACACGGCAGTAGACCGACCATAGGCCGCGCCCAGGACGAAGGGCATGATCCAGGCGGCCGTGTAGTACACAACGACCACGAACAGCACCGCCAAAGCGGCGCTCCATTGCGCCACGATTTGCAACCAGGTGCCCACCCGTTCCTCCTGGCCTTCTTCTTTGAAGGTACTGACCATGGGCAGAAAGGCGCGGATGAGCTGATCGACAATGGTATAGACCAGGAAGAAGACCACCAGGGCCAGGTCGTAATAGGAGACCTCGGCCGCTTCGCCGGTAAAGAGTTGCACCAGGGTGGTGCCGGCGCGAAAGAGCACGATGAGGCCGACATTGGTGGCCCAAAAGCCAAGCCCTACGGCCAGATAAGGCCGCAAAAAACGCCAGTCCGGCCGCAGCCCGGCACGGCTGAAGTCGCTGCGGGTCCACCACAGCCCCAGCAGCAGATAGAGCAGCTCGTTCAGGGTGTAGGCGGCCATTTGCGCCGTCAGTCCCCACCGCCCCAGGAGCAGGACCAGGGGCAATTGCGTGATCAACCGCCACGACAGTTCCACCGCCCATTTGCCCATTTCCTTGCGGGCGTAGAGGGTGTGATAGCTGGTCCACGAAATGATATGCAAACCCGCCGCAAAACCGACCAGCGCCGCCGGCCAGCCTGTCAGCCAGGGCGCAATCCAGGGTCCCACAAGGAGCATGAAAGGCACCAGGCTCAGGCCCACCCCACAACGGAGCAGAAACATCTGCCCGAACAGCCGGCGGGCTGCGCCCGGGTCACGCTCGGCCAGCCCCGGCAGAAAACGGCCGAAAACCTCCAGGCCGCCGAAGTCGCCCAGCCACCACAGAAGCAAGGAAATGGACATGGCCAGAGCGAAGCGGCCGTAGTCTTCGGGGCCTAACCAGCGGGGGATGATGGCTGCCCACAAGGCGCCGCCGATGAGCTGGACGAACTTGTTCAGGCTGATCAGCGACAGGCTGCGGCCCATCGCGCGGGCATCGGCGGTCACGGCAGGGGTGGAGGGAGCGGATCGTTGCATACCAGGCGGAAACCGGTTCCCTGGGCGCGATAGACGGCGCTGGGAATGGTGATGGAGCAGGCCGAACGCACGTAGCAGGCGGTGTGGTGGGGACTGTAACCCCACGAACCGCCTTTCACCACATGAAACCGAGGGTCATCGGGGTGGTACGGGCTGAGGGTCCATTCCCACACGTTGCCGGCCATGTCCAGACAGCCGTAGGGCGACCGATTTTCCGGAATGCTACCCACAGGCACAGGGGTGCCGATACGCCAGTACCAGCCGCTGCGGGCGCGTTCGATCGTTGGTTTTCGGAAGAGGTTGTAGAGAAAATAGTCAAGGCCCAGGGTGTGAATGGCCGGTAAATGCATCAGTTCGGGTCGTGGGGGTGCTTCGCCCCAGGGATAGGTGCGCCCATCGGTGCCACGGGCTGCCTTCTCCCATTGCTCCTCGGTCGGCAGGGTATAGGTCAGGCCGTGTTCTTCACTCAGCCAGGCGGCATAGGCAAGGGCATCGGCTTGGGAAACATCCACGATAGGATAGTTTGCCATATCCGGCGGGTAGGTGTCCACCGGGGCAAAACGCCGCCACCATCGCCGCCAACCACGGCGGCGAATGGCCCACCAGCGCCCCTGCCAGGCATAACCGGTGGCATCCAGAAAGGCCTTCCATTCGGCATAGGTTACCGGATAAGCCTGGATGGAGAAGGCCGGCAGCCATAACGTCTGCCGCGGGCGCAGCGGCCGCGTGCCGGCGTGGCGTTCGTACACGACCTCCGGCCCGTAGATGAACGGTCCGGCCGGGATGAAGATAAGGCGATGCGGAGGACGACAAGCCATGATGGGCCAGGCTATTGGATTATCCACAAAGCCTCTCAGGTTCGAAAACCTGCGGGAAGATGCCGCTTTTC
>Ga0197142_1000615_pt1 | contig 32981 bp, 31 predicted proteins | sample GBS60_MetaG_FD_148614 | JGI IMG/M metagenome (GOLD analysis project Ga0197142, IMG submission 148614) | Sediment microbial communities from Great Boiling Springs, Gerlach, Nevada, United States - GBS 60_MetaG | ecosystem: Environmental > Aquatic > Thermal springs > Hot (42-90C) > Sediment...
TTATTTTGGGTGAACATTGGGATGATCCTTTACCGCTGCCTTTGGAGAAAAACTTTGGTAAATTTTTTCAAGTTGAGCTTTTGCCAGTTTTTGATCCCGATACTTTTGAAAAATGGCAAAAAATAAAAACACTTTTAAAAAGAGCCGATTATTATGTATTATCATCCAATCGGGGATGGGGAAGTATTCCAACGGTTCCAACTCGTTATCCTTTGATGAATCAATATTATCAAGCTTTGTTAAAAGAGGATTGTGGTCAACAAAAAAAAATAGTTGGTGTTTGTTATAAAAAAATAAAAACGTTTGAACCTTATTATTACAAATTTATAAAGTATCCGGATAGTTGGGTAGAAGAGACTTTTACTGTTTATGATCATCCAACCGTTTTAGTGTATGAAAAAAATAAAGTTTTGAATCTTCAAAATTAAAATAATAAAAATCTATAAAATTGGAATTTCTTATTCTGGATTAATATATATTAAATTAGGAAAAAAAGATTCGTAGAGAAATGGTTAAAAGGAAAATTTTTGAGTTTATTAAATTTAATTTTTTTTCTAAAGATGATTAAAAATGAAAAAATAATTTTAGGATTGATTATTATTTTTGGTTTTTTGATAAGAATTTTTTTATTGAAAGAAATTCCTTTTGAGATTTGGGGTGATGTGAACGAACACTTTATTTATGCAAAAGAAATCTTAAAAGGAAATTTTAAATTTGATTTTTGGGCAGGAGATGGACCTTTATTTGATTATTGGGTGGCTTTATTTTTTAAAATTTTTGGGAAAAGTTTTGAGATAATAAAACTTTCCTCAATTTTGATTGGGGTTTTGACCATTTTTACGACTTATCTTTATGTCAAAGAGTTATTTAAAAATAAAAAGATAGCTTTTTTAGTCGCATTTTTTACCGCTTTTTCTTTTTGGTCAATAAGTTTATCTCGACAAGCAAAACCATATATTTTAACTCCTTTATTTTTAACTTTGTTTTTGTATTTTTTTATAAAAAAGAGATATTTTTTTGCTGGATTTTTTCTGGGTTTGGGAATGTGGACTCAAGCATCGTTTTGGGGATTATTTTTTCTTTCTTTTTTAAATTTGAGACTTTTTATTTTTAGTTTAATTTTTGCTTTTCCTTTATTTTGGCAGATTATTTTTTCAAAAGACAACTATTTTAGCGGAAGTTTTACTTATTTAGGAGAAAAAATCGGTTTTGGCTTAAATTTTTTTGAAAAAATAAAAATTATTTTTTTTAATTTATGTAGAAATTTTCTCTCATTTTTTTCAAAGGGTGATCCTGTTTTTCGTCATAATATTCCTTATCGGCCAACATTAGATTTTTTAACGGCGATATTTTTTTTAATTGGTTTGATTTTATTAGTAAAAAAAACTCTAAATAAAAAAAATAGAAAAAGATATATATTTTATCTTTTTTTGCCTTTATATTTTGGCCAGTTTGCTTCTAATTTAGATGTGGTTTTGTTTAACAATCCTTCAACTGGTCGGATGCTTACTATTTCACCGATTATTTATGCGATTTCTAGTTTTGGTTTTTTTAAGATTTATGAAAAAATTAAAAAAAATTATCTAAAAATTTTATTTTTATTTTTAAGTTTATTTTTTGTTTTTTTTATAAATATTTTTGATTATTTTTTAGTTTATCCAAAGAAATTACCAAATGGCAATCTTCCTTTTTCTTTATTTATTTCTGAAAATATTTTAAAAGAGAAAAAAGTTAGTAACTTTTATTTAATTGAATGTTGTTGGGGAGAGTGGGGTCAGCCAGAACCAAAAAGTATCATTAATCGTTTAAACGAGAAAAAGGAAATTATATTGTTAAATAAAGAAAAAATATTTATCAATCGATGCGATTTTAAAAAAGGTTTTTATTATTTTGACCCAAATGATTATATTTTAATTAATTATTTTCGAAATTGTGGATTGGAAAAAAAGCTAATATTTTTTGAAAGAAAAGGAGTTAAAATTTTTGGAAAATTAGAGATTAATTAAAATTTTTTTAGTTTTTAATCTTTTCTAATTTTTTTTCAATACAAAGAAAATTGAGGCTGAATTTTGTGCAGAAGGAAATGATATTTTGTTTTTAATAAACTTATCTATTTTTAGAAATTTATACCAAAAAGGAAAAATCACCCAGCGGCCGAAGATTTTGTAGGTTAAAAGGGATGGAGTAGAGAAGTAGTGAAAAAGATCTAAAAACTGAGAGTTATTTTTTGAAAGATAACCCACTTTTTCAACAACTTCAAAACCATTCTTTTTGAAAATTTTTTCCCATTGAGAAAGACTTAATAAATTAAAATGATCTTGTTTTTTATTCATCAAAGAAACATAAACTTTTCCAAAAAATTTTTTCCCCAACATAAACTCACTCCATTTATCAGTCATCACGGTTGTTAAAAAATATCCTTTTGATTTTAAAACACGATTGATTTCTTTTAATGACTGATTTAAATCTGGTAAATGTTCTAAAACACAGTTTGAGATAACGGTTTTAAAGTAACTCTTTTTGAAGGGAATCGTTTCACCATTATAAATAACGATTTTTTTATAGATGTTTTTATTTATGATTTTTAAAGTTCTTTCATTTTTAATATCCAAACCGACATCAACAAAATTTTCTCCAAAATTAACCTTGGCAAAAAAACCATCTCCGCAGCCAAAATCTAAAACTTTTTTCTTGATATATTTCTTAAATTTTTGAAAAAGATAGGCTTCTTGGGGGCGAATTAAAGCCATAAATGCCGGTCTGTTTTCAAGGTATTTTTTGATAAAAAAACTTAGATTTTTAGTCATATTTAGATTGTTGCGCCAATCTTTTCTTGACCGCTTCGGTCGAATTCGGGTGGATATGACTGGCTAGATTATCATAAAATTTATAAACTTTTTTAATATCAAAAATTTTTTGCGCTTTTTTTACCAGATTTTTATTAGTATATTTTTTTCGATTTTTTAAAATTTTTGAAATTGCCAAAGATAATTGTTTTTCATTTTTTGGTTCAATAACTTCTCCCATTTTAGTTAAAGAAATAGGAATTTTAACACCCGGTAAATTGCTGGCAATCACCGGTGTTCCCAAAAGCATTGCTTCAGCCTGAACCATCCCAAAAGCCTCAGTTGAGTTAACCGATGGCAGGATTAAAACATCAATTGCTTTATAAAAAGCGCCAAGTTGTTTTTCATTTAAATTTCCCAAAAAGCGATAATTTATCTTTTCATCATCAAGCATTTTTTTGATTTTCAGATAATAACTTTCCTCTCCTGAAACATTCTCGCCATATGGACCGGCAAAAATAAGAAATAAACGCGAAATGTTAAACGTTAAAAGTTTAATTGATTTTATTAAATATTCAATTCCTTTTTCTTGGGCAATTCGGCCGGAAAAACCAATCCAGACATTTTTTCCTTTTTGTTTTTTTAGTTTTTGAAAAAACTTTTTATCAACTGATAATTTTTTAATTGGTGGGAGAGTAAAGACAACTTTGTTTTTAATTTTTTTATAAATTGCGAAACTTTCCAAATAATTTTTGGTATAGGCAATGATTTTATCTGATAAAAAAAGCTGGATTTTAAGGATTTTGTTGGCTAAATTAATTATTATATAATCTAACCAATTTTTTTTGCCTGATAAAAAACAATGGAGAAGAGATAGGGTTTTTTTCCTAAAAATTTTTGCCAAAATCATAAGCGGTAGTCCCTCAACGTTTGGTTGATTAAAAAAAACCAAGTCCGCTTTTTTTATTTCTTTTGAAAAGTAAACTAAAGATTGAGGCGAGATAAAGCCTTTGGAAAGGCGAAAAAGGTAGGGAAGATATAAAATTTTTAAATTTTTAATTTTTAATTCTTCTTTTTTATTTTTTTTATGATTAAAAGTTAAAACAGTAATTTGGTGATTTTTTGATAAATGAATTAATATTCTCCATGGATAAATAGTTAGACCAGACAGATAAGGATGAAAATATGTGGTAGAGAATAATATTTTCATTGATTAATTTTTTGAATAACTTTTTTGAGTACGGGAAACTTATACTTATACTTTATCCTTCTATCCAACAAATTATGAATCCAAAAAATTTTTATTTTTTTTCCAGATTTGAGATTTGAGATTTGAGATTTGAGATAATTTACAATGTCCCAGTTATCTTCAACAAAGATATCAAGTTTAAGTTTTTTTATCATCTTTTCCTTGTAAAAATGAGGCTGATCGTTTTTTTCATTGTAGTACCAGCCGGCAAAAATATTTTCAGGATCGATTTTTTTCTTCCAAAATAAAAAATCTTTTTTTAGCGATTCATATCGGGCAGATATTACATAGGCTTTAATCTTTTTTTGTTTAATAAGGGTTTTTATTTCTTCAATTCCGGGGGCAGGGAAGAGGCTTGTTTTGTGAAGAAAAAGCCATATAAATTGTTCTAATTTATTTTTTGGGTAATAAAATTGGTCGGTTTTTCTTTTTAAGATATATTTTTTGATAAAGTAGACAATGGGGCGAAAGACTCTTGCCGGATTGTAAAGTAAAACCCCGTCTAAATCAAAACCGATTTTTAAGACTTTATTTTTCATTGAGAATAAATTATACTAATAATTAAATCAAAAATCATATATCAAATAGCAAAATTACAAATCAAAATTTAAAAAGAAACAAATTAAAAAAATTATTTTATTTTACTCATTATTAATTTTTGGTATGTATTTTTGTATTTTGATTTTTGATTTTTGATATATTTATCAATATGTTGCCGATTCTTTTTTCGCTTGCTTCAATTAAAATTTACACTTTTGGTGTTTTTTTGGTTCTGTCTTTCTTTTGGGGTAGTTTTTTACTTTGGAAATTAATTCGTTTAACTTCTTTTAAAGAAGAAGAAGTTTTTGATGGTTTATTCTTTGCTTTGGGATTTTCTTTGTTTTTTGGCAGATTTTTTTATGTAATTTTGAATTTTTCTGATTTTGGTTTTTCTTTGTTGAAATTTATTTTGATTAACGGCTATCCGGGATTGAGTTTGTACGGAGTTTTTTTTGGTGGGTTTTTAGGCCTTTTGATTTTCACTTTAGTGAAAAAAATAAAATTTTTCTTATTGATTGATTATTTTATTGCGCCATTATTTTTGGCTTTAGGTTTTGGGAAGTTGGGAAGTTTCTTTTCCGGTGCCGAGGTAGGAACAAAAACAAAATTTTTTTTAGCGGTGAAATACACAGGCTTTGATGATTTAAGACATTTAACTCCTTTTTATGAAAGTTTGTTTTTCTTTTTAGGCTGTTATTTTGCTTACAAAATTCTTTTTTTGATTCGCAAAGATAAACTTCATTTAGGTTTTCTTTTTTATTTTTTTGTTTGGTATTTTAGTTTAGTTTATTTTTTATTTGACAAAATAAAGGAGCATCATTTATACTTTTTCGGTTTAAGTTTTAATTTAATTGTTTCTCAAATTATCCTCTTGACAACGACGGTTTATTTTCTTTATTATTTTAGAAATCAAATTATTATTAATTTAAAAAAATATGGTTCATTTTCCAAAAAGTTTTATCGAAGAGCAAAAGAAAAAATTAGAAAGTGATCTGAAAGATCTTTTAGAAAAGATTGATAATTTAAAAAAAGAAGATCCTTTTTCTGATCCTGACCATGCTTCTGATAATGCGGCTGTTGATACCGATGTTCGTGAACAGGTGGGACATGAGACAGTTGAGGCCCAGATTAAAGACTTAAATATTAGAGTAGAAGATATTAAAGCAGCTTTAATTAGAATAAATAAGGGAAACTACGGAATTTGTCAAAAGTGCGGAAAGCCAATTCCCCAAGCAAGATTGGCTGTTATTCCGGAGTCTTCTTATTGTATTGACTGCGAGAAAAAACTGCGGGCTTAATTAGCTTTCTTTAGCCCATATTTAATCATAAAATTATAAAATTATAAGAAATTTATGAACTTTTTAAATTTAAGATTGAAAAATATAAGTCTGTTTGTTAAAATATATAAAAATATAATTTTTTTCAAAATTTTTAAAATTAGGTAACAAAAATGAAAGAAAAATTACCATTTAATAATAATGAAAGGGAATTAAGTCGCAAAGAATTACCTCACGATGAAATATTTACATTTATAAAAGAAACCAGAGAAAGCGTTGAAGAGAAGCATCGTTGGTTAGAAACATGTAAAAAAGCTGAGGCTGGATTAAGAAAGAGATACCCTGAACTAATTATTCCTTCAGATAAATTAGAAGAAGCATGGGGTTTGTTTGATCAATTTATCGAGAAAAATCCTCTTCCATTAGGACATGAGCGCGGTCATATAGAAAGAGAAAAACTATATTCTTTGGCATTAGCTTCCAAACTGATGAACGCAAGTCTTGGTTATCCCGTTGAAATACCAGGACTTTTATTTGCTGGTCCGTTTCATGATATAGGGAATGCAAAAACCAATCGCTATCATGAAAATCAATATCCTAATGGACATGGAGAAATAGGTGCTTATTTAGTTTTTAATATCTTAAAGAACAAAGAAAAAGATTTTGGTTTCTCTGAAGACTTTTTAAGATTGGTCGCGTATTCGATTGCTTCCCATTTTCACCATTTAAAAGGATTTGTAGTTGAGTATAACGGAAAACAATATTCAAGAAATCCTTACCAAACTCATTTTTCCTACGATGAGAAAGATAAATTAATTTGCGGATTACCAGTATTTACAAGGTTCGTTGATCGCTTTGATGTAGGTGTATTTGTTCATTACCCTAGGCATTTATTGGCTTTCATTGAACTTTTAAAAGATGGAAAAGAAGGGCAAGATCGTGCTGAAAAATTTTACGATATTAATTATAGTGTTTTAGAAAATATTCTTAATCCTTACCCCCATTTTTATGAAAAAGAGTCATTAAATAAATCAGTAGTGACTTTATTGGATCATGTAGGTCAATTTGCTAATTCAGGTTTTGGAACTACTATCTACAGTCAGCAAGACCATATGTTTCCCCCGGCGATTCTAAATCTTTTTGGGCAAAAAGTATTAACAGTGCGGCAATTTGAAACGACTGTATTAAAATCAATTATTGAGTTTATTAATAACAAAGAATTAAAAAATCAATTTAATTCTCAAGCAGCTGTAAAAGAACTGGGAGAAATTTTGCACGGATTTTCCTTAGCGCCGAAAGAACAATTTAATTCTGCCTGGGAATTTTATACAAAAGAGTTTTGGCCAAAAGTTGATCCTGAAGTTCAATACGGGTGGCTTCAAGGTTTTAAAAAAGCCAAGGAAGAATATCCTTCTTGGTTAAAAAAATTTGTATCTTTAACAGAAGGAACAGAATATCATCAGTTGGCTGTAAAGATTTATAATCAATTATTATCACCTTTTGAAAAATCTTAAAAAACATTACCTTTGTTTTTAACTTTCTTTTTTCATAATTTCTTTTCTGGCGTGGGTATTTTTTTATGAAAAAAATTCAAATTTTGATTATACTTTTTTTATGACTGATATTTCTTTACCAACTATTTTAAATTTTATCCTTTTTTTAGGAATCCCCTTTTTTGTTAGTTATTTTCTTCAAAAGTTCAAAATTTCTCCGATTGTGGGCTATCTTTTTGGTGGTGTGATTTTAATTAATTTATTTGGTCGATTTTTTTCTTTTCAAACAATAAACAATCTGGCTTATCTGGGAATAATATTTCTTTTATTTACAATCGGATTAGAGCTTAATTTTTCGCGGATTTTGTCTTTAAAAAGATTTATTATTATTGGTGGTATTTTACAAATAGCTTTATCAATTTTTTTTATTGTTTTACTTTCTTTATTTTTTGGTTTTTCTTTCTTTGAGTCTTTTTTAATCGGCATTGCATTATCTTCTTCCTCAACATCGCTGGTGGCAAAAATTATTGAGGAAAAAGGAGAGGAGGGGACTTTTTTTGGTGAATTGGCTATGGGCATTCTTATGTTTCAGGATTTAGCCTTTATTCCTTTTATGATTATTTTTACTTCTTTAACAACAAAAAATTTTTCTTTTTTTGATATTTCTTCAAAAATTATTTTTAGCATATTACAGGCAAGCTTGATTATTTTTTTACTCTTTTATTTTGGTCAAAAAATAATACCGCAGATTTTTCATAAGGTAAGCCGGTTATCGACCGAGCTTTTAAATTTTTTTACCATTCTTTTCATCTTTATAATGATGGCTATATCTTCTTTATTTAATCTACCAATTTTAGTCACAGTGTTTGTGATTGGGGTTTTGCTGGCTCAAACATTAGAGCATCATCATATTTTTTCCGAGATTAGACCAATTCGTGATTTACTGGCAATTATTTTTTTTATTTTTGTTGGCACTCATATTGAATTATCAGCGGTTTTTTCTTTTTTACCTAAAATTTTTCTTTTTACTTTATTTTTGATTTTAGTTAAGGGGTTAATAATTATTTTAATTTTTATTTTATTTCGCTTTCATTCAAAAACTGCTTTTTCTTTATCTTTATATCTTTTTCAGATTGATGAAGACGCTTTTATTTTAATGTCTACAGCTTTTGCTAATGGGATTATTAACAAGCAGACTTATCTTTTTATCATCACTTCTGTGCTTTTGACTTTGATTATTACTCCTTTTTTGATCGAAAAAAAAGAAAAAATTTATCAAAAACTACGTGATTTTTTGAAAAAAAATTTTCCTTTTTTTGAAAAATTTATTGTTAATAAAATAGATAAAGATCAATCACCTATTGATGTGCTATCGATTAAAAATCATATTATTATTTGCGGTTATGGTCGAGTTGGCAGTTTTATTGGTCGTTCATTAATGTTAGCCAATATTCCATTTTTAGCAATTGATTACAATTTTTATCTTGTGGAAAAAGCAAAAAAAGAAGGGGTAAACATTATTTACGGTGATCCAACTGATCCAGATATTTTGGATTTTGCTCAAATTGAAGAAGCAGCCATGCTTATTTTAGCCTTACCTGATAATTACGATCAGGAAGATATAGTTTTAAAAGCAAAGAGATTAAATTCTAAAATTATAATTATTGCGCGAAGCCATCAACAAAAAAATAACAGAAGATTAAAAGATTTGGGAGTAAACTTAATTATTTATCCGGAATTGGAAGCAGCGCTTTCCATCATTAAAAAAATCTATATTTTTCACCGTTTTGACAAAGAGGAAATTAATAATAAAATTAGAAGGGTTAGATTAGAATATGAAGGGATTTAAAAAGGAAAAAAAAACAAAAGAGGTTAAAATAGTTTTATTTATTATCTTTTTCTGGTTATTTTTTTTTATTAGCCTAAATTTCAGGTCCTCGATTTTTTTAAATAAAAAAGAACGAATTAATTTCGTCTTTTATGGGGAAAAAACAATTGTTTATTCTCTAAGCTTAAGCAATGATTTAACCTATCTAATTTATTATCCGGTTAATCTTTCCTTGTTGGTTCCCGGTGGTTATGGTTTTTATCGTGTTGGTGCTTTAGGAAAGCTTGTTGCTTTAGAAAAAAAACCCGAGCTGTTTAAAAAAATTTTTTCTGCCGCCAACAGTTTATTTATTGATTTCTATTTTTATCCCAATAAAACTGAAATTTACTTTGATGAAAAAAATAACAAAAAGATATGGCCCACTTTTAAAGAAATTTTTTTTAACCAATCAAATGCAAATTTTGTTGATCGATTGTTAATATATTATTATTTTTCTATAAAAAAGCCTGTTTTTTATCAAACTATTGTTATTAAAAACAAAGAAAAATTTGATCAGGAAAATTTTTTTAAAAAAACCATCGGTATTTTTTATAAAAAAATATATCGCCAAGAAAATTTGACTACCCAAATTTTTTATGATAAAAATTATCAAACAGCTAAATTATTGGCTCAAATTTTAGAAGGAGAGGGGATTAGAGTCGTTGACATAAGCCAAAAAAAATTAAATTTAAATAGTTCCTGTGAAATTATTAGTCTTATAAAAAAAGAAACACAAACAATAAAAGATATAAAAAATTTTTTTTCCTGCAGCTTTAAAAATGCTGAAACTAAAATTTCTGATATAATAATTAATTTAGGAAAATTAGAAAAGGAGTGGGAAATTTAAAATTAAAATATGGCGGCTATTTTTATTTTTATTCTTATCATTTCTTTTATTTTAGCTTTAAGATCAATGGCTGATTTTAATTTACCGAAGGAGATTGGGAATTTAATTAATCAAAAAAAGATAAAAGGGACGATAATTTTTTTAAAAAATAAAATAGTTTATTATTCTTCCTCGTTTTCCTCAAAATCTTCATTTAGTGAAGAATCAAAAGATAAATAATTTTCTTTTTCTTCAATAAATTTTTCGGCTAATTTTTCTAAATCTTCGTTATCAATTTCTTCTTCATTTTCTTCGCTTCTTTCTTCTTCATTTCTCATTTCCAAGAAATTTTTTGTCGCTGAAGATGGAAAAGAGATAAAACGTTGTAATTTTTTTGACTTTTTTTCTTCTTTTATAAAGACAACGATATTATTTAATGATATTTCCTTTATAAAAACCAGGTACTGATTGCCTCCTTTAATTAAAATAATCAATCGTTTGCCAATATCATCTGGTAAGTTACCAACAAATTCATTATTTTTTGTTTTTACAGCGATTCTTCTTCTTCTTATTATTAAATTAACTTCTTCTCCAATATTTAATTTAGCAATAACTTCTTTTTGTCCCAAATTAACAAGAGTAACGGACTTGGTTTTGCCGGGAATTTCCAAGAACAATTCCGGGTTGGTCAAAATATTATTCATTTTTTGATTCATTTTTTTATTTTTTTCAATGACTTCAATTTTTTTGAGGTAATTGATAATTACCGGATTATTGGGTTGGATCTTTAAACCCTTTTGATAAATGGTTTTTGCTTTTTTAAATTCCTGTTTTTGAAAATAAGCAAAACCTAATCGTAACATTGCATCAAAGTTTTTTTCTTCAATATTTAAAATTTTTTTATTAAGACTGATAGCCTCATTCCATTTGTTATTAAAAGCCGCCTCCACCGCTTGGTTTTCTAATTTTTTTACTTCTTCCATATGTTTTAAAAAGTATATTTTAAATTTTAAAAAAGTCAAGTATAATAAATAATGAAAAATCAGAAATCAAAATGCAAAATAACATATTAAAAATGAATAATGGGAAAAGGATTTATTTTATTGGCAATTTTGATATTTAATTTTTGATTTTTGTATATTTAAACTTATGTCCGGTCATTCCAAATGGGCAAATATAAAAAGAAAAAAAGAAGCTGAAGATAAAAAAAAAGGAAAAATTTTTTCTAAGCTTTCCCGGATGATTACCTTAGCGGTTATTGCGGGCGGTGGAATAGCCGATCCGCAAAAGAATGTTAAACTTCGTTTAGCGATTGAGAAAGCAAAACAGGCTAATATGCCAAAAGAGAATATCAACCGAGCAATTGATAAAGCAACTAAACCTGATTCTTCTTCTTTAAAAGAAGTTATGTATGAGGCTTTTGGACCAGAAGGAGTAGCTTTGATAATTGAAGGCTCATCGGATAATTCTAATCGAACATTAAACGAAGTAAAAAATATTTTGTCCAGTTTTAATGCTAAATTAGCTACTCCCGGAGCAGTTTCTTATCTCTTTAAAAAATGTGGTTTGGCGATAATAAAAAAGCAAAAGATAGATGAGGAAAGGGTTTTGGAATTAGCCGACAAAATTTCTTCTTTTGATATTGATCAGGACAATGAAGCTTTCTATTTATATTTTCCTTTTGAAAATCTAGGTAGGATTAAAGAATTGTTCGGAGAAGTTGAACCGGAAGCGATCGAGGTTGATTATAAGCCTCAAACATTAATTAAAATAAAAGACAGACAAAAAGCAAAAATTATCTTAGATTTAATTGAAGCCTTAGAAAACTTAGATGATATTCAAAAGGTTTATGTTAATTGTGAAATACCATATGAATTTTATCAAAATTATTAAGATTTTTGAAAAAAAATTTTTAAGAATAGAAAAAAGATTAAGATTGGCAATCTCGGTTTTTATTCTTTCTTTTTTTGTTCTTGTTTCAACTTTTTTTTATTTTAATAAAGCATGGTTTTTTATTCCTTTTTTAATTATTGCGACATATTTTTTTACTTATTTTTCTCTTTTAGAAGAAATCAAAAAAATTGAGTGGTTAATGCTTTTTTTAATGCCTGTTTTTTTAACCATCTCGTTTTATTTATTTTATTTTTTATTTCCCGGTCGATGGTTAACGCGTTTGCCGTTTATTATTTTCTATTCGATTTCAATTTACGCTATTCTTTTAACTTCAAATATTTTTAATGTTAGAGTAGAGAAGAACTTAGGTTTATATCGGGCGGCATTTTCGATAAATTTTTTTTATCAGACAATTATTCTTTTTTTCATTTTTAATATTCTTTTTTCTTTTCGCCAAGGATTTTTAATTAATGGAATAATAAGTTTTTTCATTATTTTTTTATTCTCCTTGCAGCTTTTATGGACTGTTCATCTGAATATGAAAATTGAAAAAAAATTGATTTACTATAGTTTATTTTTAGGTTTATTAATAGCAGAAATAGTAATTGTTTTTTCATTTTTGCCGGTACCGATTACTATTTTTAGTTTATTGTCCGCCGGCATGTATTATAGTTTGGTTGGGTTAATTTATCATTTTATTGATAAAAGATTATTTAAACAGACAGTTAGGGAGTTTTTGTTGGTTTTGGGATTAATTTTTATTTTCGTCTTTTTATCGATTAGGTGGTGATAGAGAATAGGGAAGAGGGGAGAAGGATAAATTAAAAGTTAAAAATCAAAAATTAAAAATTAACGGACGTGAATGAAACTATAGGATATAAATAAAAAACTATAGGGTATTTATAAAATTAAATTTATAATCTAATTCTTAATTTTTAAGTTAATATATAAAGTCAAAGCTAAAAATTAATATATAGCTTGTTGCTACACTCTAAATTTATCTATCAGTCTTTGTGGATAAGTGATAAATTTCAAGGCTAATTTTATTTTTTAGATTGTTAAAACAATCTAAATTTAATATATTCCTGCTCATATAAAGGAATATTTAGCCTTGATTTTTAAGTTTTATATTATTTTGACAATCTAAAATGAATAAAAAATTTACTGATTAAAAGTTAAAAAACAGCTTTGAAAATAAAATTTTAGATTGTTATATTGCTCTAAAAGATATTAAATTAATTTTTCTTTTCTTAATTATTTAGCCTTGAAATTACTGATTTAGATCAATAAAATAATCTAAATTAAATTATTTTAAATAACAAAACTTATCTTACCGGAGAAGGGGTTGATTTTTTTTATTTTTTAAAAAATAATGAAGAAATTAAAAAAGAAAAAACAAAAATAATTAACAAATAATCAATATTAAAGAAGAGCTTATTCTCTTGTGGGGATAGATATTAAATTTCTTTAATAAGTAAAGCTATTGGTTCTGGGTATTTTAATGGCGTCAATATTGTAGAGTGAAGGTGTATATAACGTCGTAAATTATATCTTTTACGATGTTATTAAAAGATTATGAAAGGGGAGCTGTTTTATTTTCATATCAATCTAAATTATCATTTTTGTCAAAAATATTTTTTTATTATTTTTGATTAATTTTTAAAAATTACTCTTTTCTTCTCTTTGCCGGTATTTGGTTATTTTGATTGGTTTGATCAGTTTCTCTCTACTATTAAAATTAAGTTTTAGGTTGTCAAAAAAATCTAAATTACTCCTCTACCCTAGTTTATTTTATGGCAGGTGAGGGAACGAAGACTTTTTAAATTAATGAAATAATATCTATTGGCTGCAACCCTGATCGGCTGGCGAGTAGTATCTTATTTGACAACTGCTTGGCAGGTTTTCGGCAATATAGTTGTACCAAAAATCAATTACTCTGGTAAATTTAATCGCCTCAGAACAACGGTCATTTTGCCAGCCCTTTAAACCAAAGCGGTAAGGACATGCCCAACGGGCATAATTAGACGGATTGACTTGCGGATAGCCAAAAAGACACTCCAGTTGTTCACAGATGGTACTTGTTTCAGAAAGAGCAGTCCATGTACCATCTTTATTTAATCTAAATAAACAACCAAGTTGTTGGGCATCGGTGGCGCCACCGGCGGCCGATTCTTCAATCCAAAGAGAAATAACAAAAAGCGGATTAAAATTATATTTTACAGCATAGTGTTGCACTGTTTTCCAATCAGTCAACAGCTTTGTCCGGGAAAAATAAGTTGGATAGTAAGTACGCATACGTTCATAAGCCCGTCTAATCCCGTTTTCAGTAGCTAAGCAGTTTGGGTTGCGATAAGGTAAGGAATAATAATTGTTGGTGTTAAGAGCGCAGACTTCTTTGGTGGTGCTTGGTAATGAAGTTGAGCCTGATGGATAGTGTAAAGTTGAGTTGGGTAAGCCATTGTCCATTTGAGGGCATTTATTATCGGCTTGGATGGGAGTATTTGTTGGAGGATTTGTTGGTGTTAAAGTTGGAGTTAAGCTGGGTGTTGGGTTTGCAGTGATAATTGGGGTGTTTGATATTAAATTGGTTGTCGGAGTTAATGTTAAAGTAGGAGCTGATGTGATGTTTGGAGTAAGAGTGGGAATTGGAGTTGGGGTTGTGGTTGGTTTGGGTAAAAGCTGAATCCGATCTTCCTTAAAATTATTTTTTAATGTATATAAAGCCATAAAATAATCTTGGGTGTCAGTTGTCCCATCTTTGTTTAAATCGGTTTCAGCAATTTTTTTTCCTAAATTTTTAAAAATCTTTGATAAATCATAGGCAGATACTTCACCGTCATAAGGAAAAAGATCACCGCCATAAAAATATTCTTTGGTTAAATTGATATCATTTATGTCTTTTTCAATTATGTAATTGGAAAAAATACGCCCTAAATAATTTTCCGGCTTTATAAAAAATGAATAAATATTATTTTTATCAAAATTAGAGATAGAAATTTTGGTTGAAAAAATATTATCTTCAACTAAAGTAAATTCTTGATTTTTAAATTCATATATTTTTTCATAGGGGCTGTAAAAGACAATTAAAGCTTTATAAATAACGTCTTTTTTGTTACGAAAATCACCCTGGATTTTTATTTTGAAGTTGAACTCAGTAATTTGGGCTTTTGTTTTTGGAAAATATTTTAAGCGTGATAACAAAAAAATAGTAAAAATAATAATGCCAAAGATTATTTTTATTAACTTTTTTTTACCCTTTTTTATTACCTGTTTATGCGTTTTTTTCATTTTTTAAATTGTTTAAAAGACAATTTCTTTAAAAGAGTTTTTAAGATCGGTAATGTTTTTTCCGGCAAAAAAAATCTTTGATTTTTCTTGATTTAATTTAATAGAGGATTTTTGATAAGGATTTTTAATTAAAAAATTGATTTTAATAAAATTAGATCGGGGTTGAGCTAATTTAAATTCTCCTTTTTCGCTTAAGGCTGTGCCGGTAATTATTATGTTATTGGGATTGATAATTTTCCTTGGATAGGAAATAAAGCTGTCTCCTTCAATAATCTTTTTAATTTCAATATTATTGCCGATTTCTAATTGAAGATCAATGGCATCACTTAGAGAATTTTTTTCCCCCTCTAAATTAATATAAAGAATTTTATTTTGAAAATTAATATTTTCTATTTTAAAAGAGAAAAACATTTTTTTAGATTGAGAAGAAGATTTTAATTGATAAAAAGAGGTATCTATATTGGTAATGCTGGGTTTAATTATTGTTTTTGTTTTGTTATCTTTTTTAACCACTTCCAACAGGTAATTTTTTTTATATTCATAAACAAAAAACAAAGAAAAAATAGCAATAAAAATTAAGCTTATTTTAAAAAAAATTGTTGGTGGTTTAATATTTTTAATTTTATTGAACATATAAATAAGTTTATTTTATCATTTTAATCTCATCCACATCAAAAATTTCTCCCAAAGATAAGTAAAATAGTATTTATTAGAAATAATATAGTCTTGGGTAGGTAGAAAACGGTGAATTTGGCCGCCAAATCCGGTTTTAAAAAGAGTCAGCCCCTGCCAAGACTTTGGTGTTCTTTGCGGTCTTTTTTCATCATAAATCCCCCAAAAGTTATAAAGTTGGCAACCACGGTTTTTAGCTTCTTTAATTACTTCCCATTGAAGTAAGTAAGCGGCTGGAATTTTAGTATGAAGAGAGGCGCCTTGGTGATAAAAAGCAGCAGCTTTGGTGAAAAAAATGATAGATGAGGCAATAACGGGCCCTGTTTCGGTTTCCCTCCCGCCAATCCTCATTTGAGTGTTTTTTGAATAATCTTGATTGTTTGAAAGCACATAGTTGGGTGGCATTTTTTTTATCGGCTCATCAATCTTAGAAGTGCTGTGCGTTGGTGGGATTCCTTCCACTTCACCACCGGTTATTTCTTTTGACATTTTTGCCAAAAAAATCATCACGTTTTTAGATTTTGCGAAAGCCTCAAACTCTTTTTTAATAAAATCAAAAGAAAAAGGATTAAATTTTTCTCGTTTTACTGTTTCAAGATAGAGATGGTAGAAAATTTTTAAGGCTTTGGGGTTAGTGGTTTTTTCAATAATTACTCCATCACGAATCGCTTTTTTGATAAGATAGCGGGTAGTTTTTCGCATCTGATAAAGGAGATCCTCGTTGGTTTTATTAATTAATGGCAACTCCCACATGGTCTCAGCATGCATATAAATAGGTGCGGTTTTGAAGCCTAAATCCGCAAAAATTTTTTGGTACTCTTTTTTATCTTCCAGAATTGGCGCAATTCTTATAAAAGAATAGTTTTCTTTTTTAGCAATATATAAAAGATAATTTTTAATTAATTTTAATATTAACTTTTGACTTTTGACTTTTGACTTTTGATTTATTACTGGTCCATGAGGGACAAATAAAAAACTACCCCTTTTGCTTTTTATTTTAACAACAAGACAGATTACTTCTAATTGATTATCTTTATTATATAAACCTAATCGGATTATTGGATAGCCTAAAGATCTTTGAAATTCGCCCCATTCCCATGAGTGTAAAAAGGAATGGCAACAGTTTTTATCAAAAAAGTTTTCCCAGATTGTTTTTTCGGTGATGAGTTTAATTTTCATCAATAACGTCGTTTAATGTTTTAATCAACTTATCTGCTTGATTTTTTGTAATGTTGATTGGTAAATTAATAATTTTTTGACAAACTTCTTCTGCCACGGGGCAACTTCCCCACTTGTACCCTACTCTATCAAGTGGAAATACCTTTGGGGCAACGGGACTATCATACCAGCGAGCCAAAAAAATGTCCTTTTTAGCTAAATTTTTAAGGATTGGGTCACGGTTTTTGATAAGAAGAGGAAAACGAATAAGGACGTTATTAGTTATTGGTGATTGGTTATTAGGAAAGAATTTTTTTAAATAAAAATTGGTAATTTTTTTTCTTTCGTTTTGGATTGATTTGAAGCGTTTAAGTTGATTCAAAAGCAAAATTGCCAAAGCATTGGGATATTTTTTGTCGAAAAAGTTGTCATACTCACCCTTCTTTTCTTTTTTGGTAATTTCTGGAATTAAAAGGTTAACTTTCTGAGTAAAAGAATGAAGAATTTTACCCAAATATATATTATAAGATATTTTTATTAAAAATGCTATAGGTTTATAAAGTAGGAGTTTAAAAATCAGACTATAGGAAGGGTATGGAAGATTTAAAGAGTTGAGTTTTTGAGCAATTTTTTGGTTCTTGGTTACAATTGCTCCCCCAAAAACTGAAGAAAGGCTTTTTGAACGTCCAAAAGAAAGCAAATAAAAATGATTTTTTAGTTTTGAGTTTTGAGATTTGAGTTTTGAGTTGTTTACTCCGTGTGCTATATCCTCAATTAGCAATAAGTTATGTTTTCTGATAATGGAGAGTATCTTTTCTCTTTGGCTTGGTGGGATACCAAAAGTATGTTGAAGGATAGCGACTTTAGATCTTTCTGAAAGCTTTTTTTCCAAATCTATAGGATTTGCCGAAAAACTTTTCTTTTCAATATCAACAAAGACGGGTTTTAATTTTAGGGCTATAATAGGCAAAACAACTGCTTCGCAGGTGAAGGCTTGGACTAAAACTTCATCGCCTTTTTTAAGATTTAATGATTTTAAAAGGTAATATAAAGCAGAGCGGCCGGAAAAAAAGAGTGTAACGTGTAACGTAGAACTCGGAACGTTTAGATATTTTTTCAAAATTTCTTTTTTAACTTTTTCTAATTCCCTTCCCCTTTTCCAGCACCATGGTTGAAAAAGCAGGAGAAAAGAAGTTAAAGCGTCGGAAAAAGTTTCGTTGGGGGCGAAGTTTGGATTGATCATAATATTTTGTAATTTTATAACTTGTGACTCAAAACCCAAGAGAAAATACGGGTTATAAGTTACAGGTTACAAGTTACAAGTAATGGTTTTTGCAATATGTTTATTTTATAATTTCTTCCGTTAATTTTTAGATTAAAATCACATCCATAAGAGGCAACCAACCTATCATCCGGGATAAAACCAAAACCGCCTTGTCTTTTAGTTAGTCCTTTTTTTCTTCTCCATTCAATTGATGGATCAAGCGGAAACCATTGGTTATTGGGTAGCAGGATTTCAAGCCAGGCATGCATAAAAAGATCGTTAAACGTGTAACGTGTAACCTGTAACGTTTTTAAAAAATTTTTAATAATATTTTTTTTGATTAAAAAACCAACTACCAAGCGGGAGGGAATGTTTTGCGATTCAAAAAGGGAGGCTAAAAAAGTGGAAAAGCCGCCACAGTCAGTTATTTTTTCTTTTAGTGCTTGATGGTATGGATAAAGACCATCGATCGGTTTGCCATAGGTTAAATAATCTAAAGTAAAATCATAAAGTTTTTTTACCAGTTTTAAAAGATTTTTTTCTTGACCTAAGACTTTTTTGGCTAAAGATTTGATTTTTTCGTCTTTACCATTTATAAATCGGTTTGGATTAAGATAGATTTTTTGAGTTTTGTTTTTTTGGCAGGATTCAAAGGTAAAGTTTGGGTCGATTGAGGATTTAAAAGACAAAGGTTTAAGGATAAAAGAAATGAAATTATGTTGTTTGGGATACTGACCCTTTGATTTAGATGACAGGATGACAATTTTGTTCCCCCAGTTTTTATCATTAATGATTTGATAGTTTTGAGAATTGATTTTTAAATTGGAAATTTGATGATAGTGTGAGGATTGAGGTATCGAAAATCCAATAATGCTTTTTTGATAATTGAATATGAGCTGAAATAAGTATTTTTTATTCATTATTTTTCCAATCCAATTTTTTTGACCAAGAATGGGGTAAGCGGTGGTTCGATAATTAAAGTTAAAAGAATAATCCACATTCCCAAAGAGAGAACAATATTTTCGTTGACAATACCCGAATCAACAAGAATTATTAATAAAACGGCGCTGATGACACCGGTTTCCCGAATAAAACTTAAAAATAAAATTTCTGGCAATTTAAATTTACCTTTGATAATCCACGGAAAAAGGGAAATAAAAACAACTAAGGGCCGAACCACAAACATAAAAATTAAAGCGGTTAAAATTCCAAAAAAAGACATCTTTATCATAATTGAAACCGGAACCATTGCTCCCAAAATAACAAAAATCACTGGTTTTATCAAATTATTTAAAAACTGTTCGTAAAAAACAAAATTTTTTTTCACTTCTTCATTTAAATCAGAAAAAAGACCGGCAGAAAATGCAGCTAAAAATCCCGCCCCGCCTAAGATATTGCCTAAAAAAAATGTAAAGATAGGAATAAAAATCAAAAGCGACGGATCGGTTTCATTAAGATTTTTTTTTGGCGAATGATAAAAGGTTTTAATAAGATAATATCCAATATAACCAACAATTATACCGGAAATTATTTGTAAAGCTAATGCGTCGTAGGTTGATTTTTTTATAAGAGGAAGAAAGTAATCAATGATTGATTTTTGTAGCGAAATCTGAGCAGTAAAGGCTAAAAGTAAAAATCGGGTGAAGATACTTCCCGAAATATCAGTTAAGGCGCTTTCTGAGATTGCAATTTCTTTAACAAAGTTTCTTTTTAAATTGATATTTTTTAATGTGGGAAGAATGGCTGTTGGATCGGTTGAAGCAAGCGCCGTTGATAGAAGAATTAAGGAAATTATAGTTACCGAATCATTAATAAGACCCAGTAATTGAAAGATATAAAAAATAACTGCTGATAAAGCAATTGAAGAAAAGATTACCCCGAAAAAAGATAATGAAAAAATAGGAAAAAACCAGCGTCTAAAACGACCAAAAGGAATTTCCAGTCCACTAGCAAAAAGGACAATTGAAGCAAGAACCTCAACCATCATTCTAACAATTCCTTTTTTTTCAACAAAAAAATAAAGCAGTGGTTGAATTGCCAAACCGGCAAAGATTAACCAGACAAAAGATGGAATCTTGGTTTTTGGTGATGATCGATTGATGATATAACCCAAAAAGAGTATGGCTCCAAAAATAAAAAGCTGAAAGTCATGTTCATTTGGAATATGAGGAAAAATTTCTATTATTTTTTTGCCAAGGAAACTGACGATAATTAGGAAAAAAATTATAAAAAAATAACTATAAAAAATATTTATTAAGCTTTTTATTTTATTCTTTGTTATCATCATATACTATTATTTTAATTTATTTTAATATTTTAACTTAATTTAGCATTTTTCATCGTCAAAAATTTTTTTTAAAATTTGCAATGTTTATAATGACAAAAATCCTTTTGACAACAAACGGGTTGGTTGTTTAAGATTTTTATAATTCGCCAAAGGTTTCTTAGAAGCGAGCTTTTAAGATATAAAAAATCACCGGGTTTTAAGATTTTTTTTAAGATTTCTGCTGCTTTAAAGACATCTTTGGCAAAAAAAAGTCTTTCTTTTGGAAAACCTAATTTTTTTGCTTCATCAATTGTGTACTTTCGATACTCTCCTACTCCAACTACAATATCAGGCGGATATGTGATTAAAGTTTTGGCTGTTTTTTTGTGTTCTTTTATTGGATCGTAAAGCTCACCCATTACGCCTAAAATGGCAATTTTTCGTCCTTTTTTATAATCAATTTTGTAAAAAGTTTTTAATCCCTCATCAGTAGATTTCGGGCTAGCGCGAAGACAATCGTTTAAAAGAATTGTATTCATCGGTCCTTTTTCGATGTTCATTCGACCTCTAAGTGGTTCGATTTTGGAGACAGTCTTATTAAATATGGCATCGACTTTTGAATTATTAGGAAATAAAGTTTTTAATACGGCAAAAACAGCGGTTAAATTATAAGCGTGATGAAGACCGATTAATTTGGTTGAAATCTGTATAGAGTTGTTTAAACTGTTTGAAAATAGTTTAAATTGTGTACCGGTTAGACTGACTTCTACTGATTTTTTATCAAAATAATATTGACATTTTTTTTTATCAGAGCCATAGAATATGACTTTTGCTTTGGTAAACGGCGCCATATTTCTTACATATTCATCATCATAATTTAAAATTGCTGCTCCTCCATCCTCTTTTTTAGGAAGAAACTCTATGAGTTTTCTTTCTTCTTTTATTAAATTGTCAAGTGTTCCAAAATGCTCACTGTCTGTGTGTACGGTTGAGATTCCGGTAACAATTCCTAATTTTGGTTTAACTATTTCAAAATGTTTATTCATCTCGTTAATATGGTCAACACCCAGTTCAAAAACAGCAAATTTTGTCCACGGCATTACTTTTAGGGCAGTTATTGGGACATTGAAAATAGTGTCAAGATTGATATCAGTAACTACAGTGTGGCCAAAATCCGATAAAACCATAGCTAATACTCTGGTAGTGTTCGTCTTTCCCTGAGAACCACCAATACCGATCTGGTATGGTTTCCAAAAATTAAGCCATTTTTTGGCAAAAAAACGACGGGCTTGATGATATATTTTTTTTATACCTTTGGGTTGATACATAATAAAAGTTCAAAATGCAAAATTCAAATCTCAAAATAAAAATTAAAAATACAAAATTATTTAATTTTTAATTTTAAACTGACATTTTGAGATTTAAGACCTAAATTTTTAATTATTCAAAAATAACAACAGTCCATACATCACTGTTACTCCCAAAATAAAAGTAATTATCTGGATTATCCCTTTTTTAATTTTTGTTTCTTTGTGAAGTTCAGGGATTAAATCAGATGAGGCAATGTAGATGAAGTTTCCGGCGGCAAATGGGACTAAAAATAAAGTTAAATATTCGATTCTGTTATTCAAAAAGAGACCAACTATTGTTCCAAGAACGGCGCTTAAAGCGGTTAAAAAGTTTATAAATAAAGCTTTTTTTATTTTAAATCCACCATGAAGAAGAATTCCAAAATCAGCGATTTCCTGAGGAATTTCGTGGAAAATAACCGCCAACGTTGTGGCAATACCGACCGGAATTGATAATAAAAAACTGCCTGCAATTGTTAATCCGTCAATAAAATTATGAAAAAAATCACCCCATAAATTCATCCAGGCAAAGTTGTGAATATGATTTTTGGTGATTGGCAGATGGCAATGACGCCAATAGATCATTTTTTCTAAGATAAAGGAAGTTAAAATTCCAACCAAAACGTAGATAAAAATTAGTGAAATTGATTTATCATATTCCTCTATTACTTCCGGCAAAAGATGGATAAAAACATCACCAAGTAAAGCGCCGGCAGCAAAAGAGACAAAGTAAATAAGAAATTTTTTAAGTTTTTCTTTTTTGATCGAAAGGGTTAAAAGACCAGAGAAAGAAAGAATGCTGACTAAAAAAACTGAAATAATTGAATACAGAAAGATATTCATAATTTTATCCCATTATAGCAGAAAAAAATTTTATAAATACCAAATATTTTCATTAAAACTTTCACTTTTTTTAAAGTTTTTGCGTGCTTCTTGAGGAGTCTCCCCAGTGGCGATAAAGTATCGAAGCTGTTTTTTTTCATCAATTACTCGTTTTTGCCAGCCAACATAGAGATATTTTTTAAATTTGTGTTTTTCTTTTTCGATAAGATTTTTTAAATCATTGATCAGGATAGGATAGGTGTTTCTTCTTGGTATAAAAGGTCGAATGATGACTCTTATTTTTTTTGATTTTTTCGTCATATTTTTATGAGTTTAAAAATCCCATAATTATCATTTTTGCCCCATATGGGTCAACTGGTAAAAAGAAATTGTCATTCAAACTAAGGGCTAATGAGGCTTGTTGAGATTTATTAAGTCGTTGAGCTGATCTTTTATACCTTAGTTGAAGAGATATAGGATTTTGACGAATATTATCTTTTTCATTATAAGTTTTTCCACCCAGAGTTATTTCTCTTTTTTTATTTAAATAATTTTTTTTTCCACCATTTATCTGCCTTTTTTCGTAGGTTCCTTTTGATTTACATGCAGCTAATTCTTGGCTTACCCCTAAAGTTAGCGAAGTTGTTTTTACTTCTTCTTTTGAATTTTTCACTTCGATTTGAAAATCTTTTCTTTCAATTTGATACTGACGAGATAGAATCTGATTTGAATAAGTTGATTGGCCAAAAGATAAAATTTTCCTCAATCTTGAACCCACACTTATTTCTTTATTCTCTTCTTTATATGGTTCCATTCTTCTTATTATTGATTCTTTATCTTTGTTTAGTCTTAGTTTATCTAGTTTTTTTTTCGTAAGTGAAGAAGAAGCATAAGATGTTGATAGGTCTTTTTTTATTAGTTTCTCTGGTTCTTCTATTCTTTTTTTTTGAATGGTTTTAGTATAAGGTTGATTTTCTCCATCTATGGGTATTTTACTTTTTGTTGGTTTTATTTGTTTTATGATTGAAGTTTGTCTAATTGATAGTTTTATGAGCGGTGATACCATGCTTCCTCTATTATCAATACTTGGAATGGGATTATCATTATCTTCTACTAGTTGATTAGTTTCTTGCTTTTTTTTTGGTTTATCGGTATTTGGTAATGAAATAGCGACTTTAGTTTGTCTTATTTCATCTGGGTTTTTTTTCGATGAATTGGGTTTCTCTTTTCTAATTTCTCTATTAGATGATGAAATATTTTTAGGTTTTTCTTTTTCAGCTTTTTTCTCTGATTTTTCTATGTCTTGTGATTTCTTATTATTGAGTAATCTGTCCCCAATAGTTTCTACACTAACATTCATTGCGGGGTATCTTTGATCAGATCTATCAGGTTTTTCTGGAGATGGTTGAGGTATCGCATCACTTATTTTAAAAATAGGAGGTGGATATAAAGAAATTGTGGGTTCTTTTAGAAATTGTTTAGGGTTTAAATTTTTTTCATTTTTTGAGACAATTTGATTAATTGAATTGAAAGTTTTTTTTAGTTTTTGATCTGATTCTTTAGTATGATGAGGACACATATCAACTTTGACTAAATTTCCATTTGCATCTTTTGTTTCTAAAAAATGGTAGGCGCCTTGATGATCGGTAGTTAAGTTTATGTAGTAAATACTGTATTCTTCATTTATTTTTTTTGCAAGATTTAAAATTTTAATCTCGTCTGGAGTAAGTTTTTCAATATTGGGTCGGGTTAGAATTTCAACTGCTTGACTTAAAACTTTTATTAAGTCATCTTTTGTTGCTAGATTTTGATTAAATCCCAAAACTTCAATTGATGGATTATGAATTTGGGTAAGAAGAAGGGCTAATTTTTTAGGATCTAAGTTGGGGTTTTTTTGTCTAAATTGAGCTAAATTTTTAATAAATTCATCGGTTAATTTTTTATTTTCTTGGGAGATTTGTAGGTTTACTATCGGATTTCTATCTATTTTTCCTAAAAAACCTTTCCCGGCAATTTCTTGTAAGAAAATTGATTGTGCTTTTTGATTTTCTGGGTTTATTAAGTTTTTTAAAGATTCAAAAATAGCTTTAAATCTTTCAGACCAATTTGAAAATCCAGTCTCTTGATGGTGATGATCTTCGTTATGATGATGGGTTCCTTCTGTTTCTTTCAATCTTTTACTTGTTATTTGATAAAGAGTCATTATTCTATCATCATCTGATAATTGTCTTAGTTCTTCTTCTCTTTCAGTCAGTTTTGCAAGCATCTCTCTTGCTGTTTGAAAACCTGCTAAAGCCAAAGCAAGAAGGGCCTTTTTATTTTCTCCGTGATAAGGACCGTGAAGATGAAGAGATAGTTCTTTTCCATAAAATCTACCTTTAATCTCACAACACTGATCTGGATTTTCTGGAGCTTGAGTTTGTGAATTTTTCAAAAAATTAATTACTTGCTCATCAGTTAAACCAAAAACTTCTGGAAAAAGAAATTTTAAGGCTTCAGGCTCAAAGTGAGTTGTGCCATCTTCTTTTAAAAGAACGGCTTCTAAGAATTCTCTGGGATCTTTGGGATTAAAATTAGGAAAACCTAAAGATTGGATTAAAGAAATATTTTTATTAGCTTCTATTTTTGGAACATAATTAGAAAAAATCAGTTTTAAAGAACCATAAGTTGGAGAATGATCACCATCGTGATGATGATGGTTGTGATGATGGTCATGATTGAGATGATGATGGTGATGACTTTGATGATTTAATTCAGCTAACATATTTTAAAATTAAAACTCAATCACCTGATTCTCTTGTAATTGATTGGTGATAATTAACTCAACTAACTGATTTTCTATTTTATCTTGAATTAGTCGCAAAAGTTTTCTTGCACCAAAACGAGGGTCATATCCTTGTTTGGCTAAAATGTCGTAAGTGTTTTCTTTAACTATTAGTTTTATATTTTTCTTAGCTAACTCATATTGAAGATTTTCGATTTGGATTTTGGCAATTTCTTTTAGGTCTTTAGTTTTTAAAGAGTTAAATATGACAATATCATCAAACCGATTGATAAACTCTAAACGAAAATAGTCTTGAAGAATATCATTTATCTCTTTTTCAATTTCCTCCTCTGTTTTTCCTTCATTTATCATATCTACAATTTCATCGATACCGGCATTACTTGTGGCTATGATTATTGTATTGGTAAAATCAACTGTTTTCCCTCGACCATCGGTTAACCTACCATCATCAAGAACTTGAAGAAAAATATCAAAAATTTTTGGATGTGCCTTTTCTATCTCATCAAGAAGAACTAAAGAGTATGGTCTTTTTTTTACAGGATTTGTTAGCTGTCCTCCTTCTTCAAAACCAATATATCCAGGAGGAGCACCGATTAATCTTTGAACGGTATGAGCCTCGGTGTACTCAGACATATCAATCCTTATCATACTTTCTATACTGCCAAAGAACTCCTCGGCTACTGTTTTTGCTAACTCGGTTTTTCCAACACCAGATGGCCCGATAAACAAAAAGCTACCAATAGGACGATTACTTTTTTTAAAACCTAACTTGTAGCGTTGAAATACTTTTACTATCTTATTAACTGCCTTTTCTTGCCCTTTTACTTTTTTTAAAATCTTTTCTTTCATTTTTACTAAGTCTTTTTTTTCAACATCGTTAAGAGAACTGAATGGAATATTTACTTTTTGTGAGGCAATTATCCTTACAATTTCATTGTTAATATTTCTAATGTTGTTTAACTTGGCATATGCAAGAGTTTCTTCTAACAAAGAAATTGCCTTTCCAGGAAATGCTTGGTCAAAAATATATTTTTTGCAGAGATTTATTATTTCATCGAAAAAATTATCTTCTAATTTACTAACAAAAAAATCATTTTTTTTAATAAAAAAATGGTATTTTGCTATCAGAATTTTTTTTATATCCTCTAAATCTGGTTCATCTAAATTAATTAATTCAAATTTATTTATAAGAGTTTTATTTTCATTTGAAAATTTTTCAAAACTGTGAATATTGGCAGAAGCAATTATTTTAAAAGAATTTATAACTAAATTTATGGTTTCAATATCAAAACTAAATATTTCATCAAGAATAAAAATTACCCGTTTTTCTTTAATTTCAGTACCAACTTCGATGAGTTGATCTACTAACTTTTTATTTCCCGGAAATATTTCAAAAACTTTTTTATCTTTTATCTCAGTTTTTATTTTTTGAAGAATAGCGGTTTTTCCAATACCAGTATCACCAATAATTAAAATGTTATTTTTAAAATTTTTTTCAATAATTCGTAATATTTTATTTATCTCTTCGCTTCTGCCAATAAAATTTTCTTCTAATTTACTTTTTTCAATGAAGTGAATATGATTAATAATAAATTCTTTTAAAATCTCTTTATAACCTAAGTTGTTATTTGTCTTTTCTTCGATGATTTTTATGAGAGCTAATAAGATTGAGTAGTCGTCTATCTCGGGGCAGCCTAAGATATTTTTTTCATTTTTGGCTTTTTTTTCAATTAGATCAATTAATTTATTTAAATCAAAACTAGATCCGATATTTAATAATGAATGTTTTTTTGAATCATCTATTTTTTTAATTTTTTCTTTTAAATATTTGAATAATTTAAGTTTTGATAGAAGAATATTTTTATTTAGAAAATAAAAAACTAAATAAATAAGAGCGTCAATTTCATTTTTATATTTACTATTTTTAATAGCATTTTTTAATAAGTCAATGGTAGTCATAGATTATTTTATAAATACCAAAAAACTCCCTTTTTTAGGAGTTTTTTGGTTGTGTTCAATGCCGCGCTTTAGGCATTTGGCCAAATACCTATTTTTATTTACCCAGTCTTTCCTGATCTTCTTTACTTAAAATTTTAAAAAGCTTCATACCATCCTTCACTGCCTTGGCCGCTTTTTTACCATTTTTCATCGTTACCACTTCAACTTCACTATCGGGCACCTCAACTGTTTGACGAGTTTTTACGTTATAAAACTTCATTATTTATCACCCCCTTTAAGTTTTCTGATAAATTATAAGTACCCTATATTTAAGGATTATATATCATAATTCTTCCTTTTTAAAGGGTGATTACATAATTTACTGTTTTACCATACTTTGACAACCCACTATACAGTTGAGGAAAGCAACCAACTTTCGCTCTTTTTATCATATTCTTAGGTTTAAGACTGCCGGTTCCGCACATATCAAAACTTCCTTCAGCTAATCCTCTTTTTAAAGCGCATTGATCACATGCCATAATAAGAATTTTATTTTTCTCAACTATTTTTTCTAAACGTTTTCCTATTTGATTGTTTTTTTCTAGGGTATAAACATTATCATCAAAGAAAAACATAGCAACAACATTAACTTTATGAATATTTTTTTCAAGCTGAGGTAAAATCATTGTCCCTAATTGATAAATAGCAGACATATTGGTCCTAAAGATATAAGCAACGTTCATATTTTTTAGTTTAAACTTATAATAATTGAGTAATTATATGCAACTTAGTTGCATTTGTCAAGAGAATAATTTTTTGGTAAAATTAATAAATGAAATTAACTTATCTCAGAAAAAAAATAATTGCCTTTTTTAAAAATCATAAAAAACCAATTACCTATGAAAAAATCATTGATTATTTAAAAAAAAATGATGTTTCTTTTGATCGTTCGACTGTTTTTCGAAATCTTAATTTATTAGAAAAAAAAGGAATTATTATAAAACTGAATTTTGGTGACGGTGTTTCAAGATATGAATTGGTAAAGGAAAATAATCATCATCATCATATTGTTTGTTTAAAATGTAAAAAAGTAATTGATTTTTTTGATAAAGATTTGGATAAGTTGGTGAAAAAAATTGAAAAAAGATTTGAGAAAAATAAAAAATTTAAAATCAAATCCCATCAATTTGAATTTTTTGGGTATTGCAAAAATTGTTTATAAAATTTTATAAAATATTTTATTTTATAATAATAAAGAATTTTTTTAAATTCTTTAAAGGTAAAAAAACTTATCCTTGTTTAAAAAGAGTCCTTTTGTTTAAATTAGATTTAAGGTATTTTTTATCTTAAATTTTTTACCGCAAGATAAGTAGTGACGGGAATAGTGATGATAATACAGATAGTGGCGATAAGAATTCGTATTATTTCAACAGAAATAATCTCATAATTTAATACTTCCAAAAAATTTTTATTGGATACGGAAAAAAGCAGAAGTAAAGGAAGACTGGCGCTGGTGTAAACCAAAATTAAAGTATTGATGATAGAATTAGCATGGTCTTTGCCGACTGCTATTGCTTTTTGGTAGATTTCTTTAGCAGGTAGTTTTGGATTAGCGCTAATTATTTTTTCAACCATTGACACCTGACTTATTGTCATATCATCTATTGATCCAAAAATACCAATGATAATAGAGGCAATCAAAAGTCCCTGAAAGTCAAAGTTTTTGTGAGTAATAACAGTTAGAAAACCGGTTTCTTCAGCAGTAGTACCGGTGATAAAACTTTTCTTGACAAATATTAGGCTCAAAATTAAAGCAAAAACAACTGATATTAAAGAACCAAAAACGGCAATAGTTGTTTTTTTATTTAGTCCGTGACTGGTATAAAAAGTTAACGGAATCAAAAAAATCATAGAAAGAAGAACGGTAATCACCGGATCGGTTTGGTTGATAAGATTGTTTAAAATTGAGCCAAAAATAATTAAAAAAGAAAAAAAGAGTGATAAAAGAGAACCAATTGATTCTTTATTGATGACAATGATTACAATGAAAATAAAGATTAAAAAAAGGATAAATAGTTTGTCAAGACGATAAAAATCAGCAATAAAGTATTTTTCTCCCATTTTTTCCACCAATACTCTATTCCCCACTTTTGGAATAAATATAGCATCTTTTTTTTGATACTCAATCTTTATAGTTTCGTTTTCTAATTTTCCTTGAAAAATAATTTTTTTATTGTCTTCGCTTATAACTTTCGTAATCGTTACCTGATTCTTTATAAGGTTTAAATTTTTCAGAATTAAAAATGTGATAATAAAAACAAAAAAACCAGCTATTATTTTAAAATTAATTTTTTTCATTTATTTATATTTTAAATCATCTTTTAATATTGTAGAATAATAAAATGTTTCCTTTATCTGATATTGCACCAAGACGAAGATTTCCTTTTATTAATTACTTATTAATTATACTTACTGTTTTTGTTTTTTTTCTTCAGTTAACCGCCCCTGATTTTGAAGAATTTATTTTTCAGTATGGTTTTGTTCCGTCAAGATTTTCTTTTTTTGATTTATCATCATATCAATATATTTTTTATTCAATTTTTCTTCATGGTGGTTTTTTTCATATTTTATCCAATCTTTGGTTTTTGCATATTTTCGGTGATAATGTTGAAGATAGATTAGGCCATTTAAATTACTTAATTTTTTATATTTTGGCGGGAGTGGCGGCTGTTTTTGCTCAGTTAATTTTTAATTTAGGTAGCAATATTCCTATGATTGGTGCTTCAGGAGCAATTTCAGGAGTTGCTGGTGCTTATTTTGTTTTTTACCCGCGGGGAAAGATTAAATCGTTAGTGCCGACTTTTTTTGGTTTTTATGACATTATTGTTTTGCCAGCTTGGTTTTTTTTGGGATACTGGTTTTTAATCCAGGTTTTTTCAGGGGTTGGAAGTTTGGTAACCTTTGATATTAATCAGGGAGGGGTTGCTTGGTTTGCTCATATTGGTGGGTTTTTGTTTGGATATATTATTGGAAAAAAACTTAAGAGTTTAGTTTAATTTAAATTAAAGTTTAAAGTTGAAAATTATTTTAAAATTTAGTAATCTTTAAAAATAAAGACATTTTTTATTTTTAATTAAAATTAAACTAAAAAATTATTTTTTAATTAAATATAAGTTATTTAATTTTGATAAATGATGTTAATAAAAAATAAAATATTTTTTTTGATAATATCTTTGGTTTTTTTATCAGGAGGTTTTGCTTATGCAGCAATAACTAATAATTTAAAAATTCCTTTTATTAAAAACAATGAGACAAAAAATATCGTTCTTAAAAATGAAGAAAATTTTCAATCAGACTCGATAAAGACTGATGAAGAAATTAAATTTGTCCCAACAGCAACGCCCACTTCAACCTTAACTCCCAAAATGACATCTTATTCTCAACCGATAATCTCTCCAAAACAAACAAATAATAACAACAATAATAATCAGGTAACAGATAAAAATGAGACTGATAAAAACATAAAAGAAAAAGAAGATAAAAAAATAGAAAGTAATGAAATCAATCGCGGCGGCTCTTTTCAATACATTGATAATGAGTTAGTGCTTGGTTTATCAAAGGAAGGTAATGGGGTGAGATTAAACTGGACACGATGTAATAGCAATACCTTTAATTCTTATAAAGTGATTAGATCAAAGACTAATCCAAATTTATATTATCCAAATAATGACCCAATTTACTCAACAGTGAATCAAGAAGAGTTGAGTTATTTCGATCAAAATGTTGAGGTTGGGGTAACTTATTACTACCGAGTTTGTTCATTTGAGTCAAATGGTGAGTCTTGGTGTGGAAATGTGGTGAGTATAAAATTATAAATTAAAATTAAACTGGTTTTTAGCCACTGGTTCGACGTTTTAGTCGGATTGGGAAGGCTAAACCTCCCCAATTTTTTGGGGGGAGTTTTGGGAACACCGGTGGGACTCCGGGGCTGTGCCGCAGCGGTAATCCGCCGATTGAGGTGGAAAGCCCGAAGACCGAAACCAGCTTTTATTCCCCGAGCAGGGAAAAAATATGACTCGTGTTGAGACTAATTTTTATGGAGTAAATAGTAAAGGTTATTTTTTTCGTTCTTCTGAAAGATCAAAAGAGTTGTTTTACGATATTCAACTTCAAGATTTTTCAAGGTGGTGGCAGATAGAGGCAAACAGAAGACGTTTTGATGATCTTTCTTTTCGAATAAAAAATCAGGTAGATTTATTTTTTTCTACTTTAGAAAAATCTGGTTTTTCTGAGGCTTTTTCCCAACTTGACAGGGATCTTTATGGTTATTATCTTGAGTACATAAAACAAGAGGCGCTTTTACCTTTTACTTTAAGGTTTAATGAAAGGGGTAAATTAATTGGTGATTTTTACGGTGATAGACCCATCACTGAGATTACTGATCCAAAAGAAAGAGATGGAGTGGTTACTCAAGCAATGATTGATTTGGAAGAGAAAATAAAAAATTTAGGTGATAATCAGTTGATTTTTCGAATCTCTCCTTCTGGTTGGACAGGTTTTTCTTATAGATATACTGAGTCTCAGGCACAAATTTATTGGCGTGAAGGTGATAAAATTCGAGGACTAACAGTGCGTTTGTTGGGAGATGATTTAGAGAAAACAATTGATTTTTTACAAAAAATAGGAATAGTTTTTCCTTCGTTAGATGAAAAAGAGTTAATTAAAGCAATAACGGCTTTAAATTTAGTTATGGATTATCCGCCTTATGATTTTCTCTATCATTTAGCCGATCATTTTGAAAAAGATCATCAAGGAAGAAGTTTGAGAGTTTCAATTTCACTTTGGAAGAATACTGAATCAGATTTTCGTTATTATGATGAATTGGTTGATTTAATAAGTTGGTTAAAACAAAAACTAAAATCAGGAAAAATTAAGTCTAAAGAAGAAATGGAAATGGTTTTGGGCTTTGTTTTGATGGTAATGAGTGGGCAGGAGTTACAAAAGAAAGAAAGAACTTCTCAATTTGTTAATAATGTATCTTACTATTTAGATTTGCGATATCTTCCTTTGAATTTTTACGATAAGGTTTTTGATCATTTAAGATCACTTCCTGGTTGTGCTGGGGGTGGTTTTTCTAAAGAAGATAATGATCCTTTTGGTATTTCAAAAAATCTTTTTAGAATTAATCCTTTTGGTCCCCAAGAGATAGAATTTGAAGATTCTGATACTTTAAAATGTGTTACCTGCCCTTTTTGCAAAAAAACAGTTGATGCTCAGATTATTCATCGGGATGGACAGGATTATATTCGTTGTCCCTCTTGTAATGCGGAAGTTGAGAAAAATTAGGCGGAGAGGGTGGGATTCGAACCCACGTGAGTCTTTTGACTCATACGCTCTCCAGGCGTACCCGATGGTCCACTCCGGCACCTCTCCTGCCTAAGTTGGCATGTCGCCGTCTTAGGCGGCCTTATTATAAATTTACCTACTTATAACTTATATTTTAAAGCG
>Ga0197142_1000616_pt1 | contig 32934 bp, 62 predicted proteins | sample GBS60_MetaG_FD_148614 | JGI IMG/M metagenome (GOLD analysis project Ga0197142, IMG submission 148614) | Sediment microbial communities from Great Boiling Springs, Gerlach, Nevada, United States - GBS 60_MetaG | ecosystem: Environmental > Aquatic > Thermal springs > Hot (42-90C) > Sediment...
GCTTGTCGCGGATGTCCCGCTTTTCATAAGCAAAGCGCCACACCCCAAGCTGAGCCTTGATCCACTCCTTGGGGGGCATACAGCTGAGATAGTTTTCTGGGCACTCACAGAGACGCTGGAAGTGTTTCAACCTAGCGATCATGGACAAAACCCCGACAGTTGGCAACCCCTCCTCGCACGCTTTGGCTTCGCGATTAGACTCAGAAAAGCGACAATTGCCGAGCACCACGTGCCCATATCGTCTTAAACCTCTCCACAGTTTCCAATACGACCACTAGGTTATGCATAATTCTCGCCATACGCGATTGACAAAGTTGAGAAATATCCACACAGAAATAGCAACTGTGTCGCGTGCGTTCCTTTTCACGCTCAATAACGCATCGCACTGTAGCGAATTCACCTAAACGAGTAATATGAAACCTCCGCCCAGCAGGAAAGAAAACCTCGCCAAACCCTCCTGCTTTCCACCACGCTGAGCTGTCAAAGCTGGTTGGGGTAATGTTGGCTTCGGCAAGACGTATGAGGTGGCTGGGACTGCCGATGCCAAAAACATGCACACGCAAGCCGCGCTCATGCGCGATTGCCTGAACAAGGCGCAATAGTTTCAGGCTGCGTTGCGAGACAAGGTTGATAGCGCCGTTTGGACCGGAGGTTCCGAAACTGCCGAAGCCCACATAACGTATCCCCATCTCAGCGTAGGCTTCTACGCAGCGACGCACCTGCTCTTCAGTGCGTCCATGCACCACACCAACAGCTTTTGCTACAAAATCTTCAGGCATCATCCGCACAAACAGACGAGCAAAGTCAATGGTCTCCCGCACCTTGAACTCAACTTCTCGGTCGCTGTCTGTGGAGCGCGGTACATGATCAGGCAGCACATACCAGTCTGCCCAGTTGTTCTCGCGGTAGAAGTGCAGGAGGCGATCAAACAGCTCTTCATAGCTCGCCTTGCCCATCTGCACCTGATAGCCGCCGCTATCGAACATGACGACGCTACCGAGCTCCTCTTTGAGTTGGCGAATAAGATTAGTAGTGGCACGTTGAGAGAATAAAGGAGTGAAAATCACCCGAGCAAACGGGTTGCGTGTGTCCCCGCTCTCTTGCCAGCGGCGAATCACCCGGCGTATCTCGCTGGCATGGTGTGTGAGTGTGAGGAAGAAGGCGGGTGATCCCGCGAAGCAAGACGACGAGCCAAGCGGTTTCTCCCAAACGGCAAGGGGGCGCCGTTTGCCGTCCTCAACAGCAACGCGTGTGAATCCCAGTCGAGCATAGAAGCCATTCGCGGGCAAATCCAGGGGGCACTTAAGGCGGATGCCGGTTTGACGAGCGTGGCGGGCACTCTGTTCGACTTCCCTGACCAACGCTCGCCCCACACCTTGGTTACGATAGCCTTCGGCCACACACAACTCGCGAATGGTTGTCCATCCATCGCGACGATGGTGAAAACTGACAAAGCCGATGAGCACGCCCTGATGTTCGGCAACGAACAGCTCACCTCGACGCAGGTGTTCCTCCAAAATCGCCCTGGGGGTGAACCCCAAAGCATCACGGTGGGCATCTGCGAGCTGCTTGATAGCCCCAACATCTTCTTGATGTGCAAAGCGCCATACTCCAAGCTGGGCCTTAGCCCACTCCTTGGGAGACATGCAGCCGAGATGGTTTTCCGGACACTCACAGAGACACTGGAAGTGTTTCAACCTAGCGATCATGGACAAAACCCCGATCGTCCAGGATGATTCAGTCTCTCATATCGCGCGACCGCATGTCGGAGATCTCCTTTGTGATCTCATCCAGCTCATCTTCGAGGATGACCAAGCACTCCTCGCACAATCCGTGAGAGATCCCCTCGCCACCTTCCTTGCGCCCGATTTCCTGTCCGCACCATGCACAAACAACCGTGATCATCACCATTTCTCCAGAAATTCTCTGACGGCCTCCTCGTTCGACGTATTGAGATAGATCGCCGTCGTCACCAGGTGTCTGTGGCCGAGGATCTTCTGAAGGCTCGGCAGCGACACCCCTCGGCGCAAGGCGAACACGGCAAACGTGTGACGCAGAATGTGAGGCGTCACCTTTCGCGTGATCCCTGCCCGGCGCGCGACTCTTTTGACGATCTCCTGAACCGTCCGAGGGGCCATCCCGATGCTCTCCTCGACAGCAAAATACGCCTCAAGCAAGGCGTGCACACGAGGAGTCATGGGAACAACCCTCCTCTGTCCCCCCTTGCCCACGATGGAGAGACGATGCGACTGCCAGTCCACCGCGTCTCGCGTCAGAGAGCAGAACTCGGAAAGGCGCATCCCTGTATCCAGGAGCGTAAAGATAACCAACCGCTCGCGCCCCGTGCGGCACGCGGCCATGAGGCGAGCGGCCTCCTCCGTTGTCAGAGGCTCGCGTCGAAACGTAGGAATCGCGCGAGATGTGCGCTTTTTCTGAGCCTCCACAGGGGAAGAGGGGGGGTGAAGAAGCGCAGAATGTGATATTTCACGCAATATCATCGTGACATATCCTCCTTGTGTGCGCCCATCTCACAGGCGCGCCCTCACGGGCATCTTACGGGATGCTCATCACAAGACGGAGCCTGCGACGAGAAACCGACCAAGCCCGCCGAGGAAAAACTGCGCGGCTAGCCCTCCCGCCAGCGATCCGAGAACGACCCACACGGGCCACATCCCAGAACCGATGAGGAGCACAAGCACAATGATCGCTTGAGCGATTATCCCCACACTGCTGACGATCGAGCCGACAGCGAAGATTCCGAGCAATACCGCGACCTTCTTCATCATTTCTCCCCTCCCCCGAAGATCCGCATTGCCGCATCCTCGATCTCGCGGGAGATACCCGCGATGATCTCCTTCATCAGAACGGGATCACGGTCTCTCGATACAAGGGCAGCGACAAGCGCCCCAAGAGTCGTCACAAGGCCTGTGAAGACTTCGAGAAACCGATCCTTGATCTCTTCGTCGGAAATCCTCGGATCGCAGAGATAGGAGATGGTGGAGTTGATGATCTCAATCATCCAGGGTTTCATGTCTTTCTCCATGACGCTCCGATCATCCGGAGAAATCCGATCTCCAGGTTGCGCTCGATCCACTGCGGATCGAGCTTCCCCTTCATCTCTTGGGCGATGCGCGCCCCCCCTTCCTCGAACTTGATGCGGAAGACAAGAGCCTCATCGCCCACCTTCATTTTGATGGCTTCGTTCCGGACGGGGACATCGACACCAGTCAGGCGACGAATGACCTCCGCCGTGTCCGGATAGCGGATGGTCGAATGCCAATCGCCCTCCTGCAACCACCGCTTGGCCTCTTCGAGAGAGGCCGGGCGGTATTCCCACGTCCCCCAATTGGTCACAACGGCACTGTTGAGAAGAATCTTCATACGCCCTCCTTTTCGTGTTCTTTCTTCTCATAACGTGCGCGCATTTCTTCCTCGGAGACGAGGATTTCGTAAAAAATCCAACCGATAGCTTGAAGAGCCTCGGCGATAACCTCCGCATGCTGCGTCGCCATGTACGCGCGGAGAAGGAAATATCGAACGCGCTCTGAAGGAGAAAGCCTCACAAGCTCCTCAAGGGAAAGAAGCCGATGACAGACATCCGTCATAACCTCGGCCCTCCCGGCGGAATGCCGCAACTCGGCAACTCGCACTGAGATGCCAAAAGGAAGAAGAGAAACACTATAAAACCAATAGCCCCCCACAGGCCGATTGCACGTCTGATGTCACTCATGACGCACCTCCATGATCACTCATGCTTGGTCTTCTTTGGTCTTCCGACGTGTTTCAGCGCGCGAGCGACGCGCACGGCGAATCGCACGCGCTCGCGGCAGTGTTCTCGCTTCCACCTCACAACGGATCGAACAATGGACGCCAACCCAGCATCTCCATTCTCGAGGGCGCGCCACTCAGCGCGCTCGATGATAGCCCCCAAATGTTCAGGCCCAACCGGGATCGTACTCCAACGCGGGACGAGAACGATCGGGCGCTCCTCCGCGCGCGCGAGATAGCGACAGAGGCGCCGAAATCCCGACATGCGCCCAAATCCCGCAGGTCCCACATCTGCATATTCAGAGACGACGGTAAACCCGAACGCGCGCGCGTGCTGGAGAGCCTCTTCGCGCGCGCTCTCTAGCTCATCTTGAGTGAGTGCGCGAATGTAGAGAATAGCTTTCATAACTCCCCTTCACAAAGCGATATTGTCGGCGCTCCTCTAATTGCGCTACGGTGTCCAACACAACCGCACACTCACGTGCGCGCTTCCCCAGGCGCCGAAGGCGCCGAGTCCGACATCGCCGGCGCCATCGGAAGGATCTCGACCCTGTAATAGCGAATGAAAAATTCCGGGCCGAACTCGACGCACAGCACGGGTGTGCGGCGAAGCGAGGCGCATTCGGCGCAGAGAATCGCAATCGGATGTTTCACGGGGCGATCGGGAAGAACCGCCGTCGGAAAATCCCAAAGCGCAATGCGATCTCTGAGGATGGTAAAGGAAATGGAGCGCTCAAAAAGAAGCGTCCGAAAGCACGCTCCGCACAGCCCTTTCTCACGAACAATAGCGAAAACCGAGTCTTCGATCATTGCTTCCCCCCCGTTTGTTCCACAAGGTCGTGGATGGAGAGATGCCACTCCAGCTCTTCGCGCGATGGAGGAAGACGCCGGTGGCATTTCGGACAGAACCACGTTTCCGGTTGGCACTCGCGCGCGGGATGTCCGAGGGCGATCTCTTCAAGGCGCTGACGGAGCCGACAGCGCTCGATGTGAAACCACACGGCATCCCGCTCCTTCGGAAGCCCTGCGCCGCATATTGGACACACGCGCGGGACTTCGTCAGGTGGACGCGCTCGACATGCATACCGCATGTGCTTGTCGAGGCTCCAAAGGGGCCGATCAAGGACCCATTCCCCGCATTGCGGACAGCACCGCCACGACGGGTTGTCGTCTGGTGGAAAGTTAAGATCTATCTGTTCCCTCTTTTCCGTGAGGAGAGGAAGTTTCTCCTCGACAAACTGCGGAAACCCGTGCGGGATTCGCAGCTCCTCGTCCGGGAGCGTTCCCATGCGCGCAATCCAGGCTGCCGGATAAAGGATCTCGTAATTAGGGTTGGTGGTTTTGTAGTAGTCGGCCATGAGAATGGCAATGATGACTTTCACGTAATTGAGTTTCAGGGCATGCGCAACCCTGTGAATGACAGGGGCGCGTCGGTACAGATAGCTTGTCGGGGGGACGACGACCGAGCGGACGGCCCGCTCTATCCTCTTTCTTATATCACACAGCTTATTAGTATGTACATATATGCTCGGAACTTTTGTCCGAACATGGACGCTATTTGATTGATTTGGTTGTACTTGTTCACCAGGAGCCTCCACGATGCGGGGAGCTGCTCCGAGCTTCTCCCACCTGACGGTGATCAGAGACGGCTTGTAAGGGCGTTTCACCCTTCTTATGTATCCCTTCTTCTCTAGAGCTGAGAGAGAGCGATAGACCGTTTTCTCGGAAAGGTTCAACAGCCGACACAAAAACTGCCCTCTGATCTCGCGAACCCCGCAGCGGTTGAGATCCGCAAGGGCAATGAGGATTCGGATGTCCGTCGAGGAAAGGTTGCGGAGAAAAATCGCATTACCTATTGCGACTGGCGCCTGGTTCGTGTATGATTGCGATTGCGTATGGGTCATTGAGACCTCCTTTCTTGTCCCGGGCACAGCAAGCCTGGGACGGTTTTCCGCTCTGCCCCTGGCTCGACAAGCCAGGGGCGGTTTTTTTATCTATCATAAGAGCTTTGGGGAGTCAACATTCCCTTTCGCCTTTTCTACAAAAGGAAGCATCTCCTGTATGATCGTGCTCATGCTCTCTCCTCTCTGCGAGATCCTTGAGGCGCGGAGGCTGCGGATACGGATGGCGTTGATGCCACCGCTCCAGGAACTCTCGGAACTCCCGATTCCGCCGCTCTTCCCACAACCGACACTCCCGCTCATACTCGGCGTATGCCGAACAATACACCTGCACAACCTCACGCGCCGTCTCGACGGGAACGCGAACGATCTCCCCGATGTCCGCCCACTCCATCCGGACGGACTCGCCGGAATCGAGCACTACAGTGATCGAACGCGATCCCAAACCACGCACCTTCCCGACGATCACAGTGCCGGGAAGGCGCGAGAGCGTCACAACGACGGTGTCTCCCTTTTTGATCACGCCATTGTCCATCCGCACCGCTCAAGGAACCGCTCGATGCGATCGGCGACAAAGCGTGCCCCGTCTTCATCTCCTCGACATTTGAGGAGCACCCACTCCCAGAAGAGGCCCGGGAGTCTGTAGATCCCAGACATGTTCAGAGAACCGCCTGAAGCCTCCAGGATGAACTCCACCCAGTGGTCTGGGATCTCGAAGGGCAGCTCCTCCGTGTGCGTTCCTCGCGAGCGAGCGAGGACCGCACGGCAATTCCACACAGTGAGAAAGAAATCGGGAATGTGATCGTGCACGCGAGCTTCTTCGTCGCTTTCGATCTGGAACCCGCACACTCCACACCTCACACCCCGCGCCCCCCCCATAAAGGAGAGGCGCCGCGCGACAAGAGCACGGCGCACGTATCCGAGAAACCGATCACGCTCCTCAACCGAAAGGCTCTCGATCGTGCGAAGGAACTTCGGAATGACATCTGAGATGGTGCGGTAGCTTTGTCGAATGCCAGGATGGAGAGACGGGGAAGATGCTGCGATACGGGCGAAGCGGAGCGCTTTCCTCAATCCGTGCGTCCGCACGTACTCGCTCCACTTCACCCACTCTTCCTCTATAAGCCCCACGAACCGTCCTGCGACGGACGTGGCAAGCGACACCATTTCCTCCTCTGTCATCATCATCCTCCTATCAGAGAGGGAAGATCAGGATCAAGGCGCGCGAGCGCTTCTACAACCTCACGAAAAGATCTCTGGCCGAATCCTGGGATCTGCATAAGATCGGCATACGACCTCTTCGTGAGATCGCGAACCGTGCGCACACCCGCCCCCTTCAGCACGTTCCGCGTGCGTGTGGAAAGGCCGAGATCCTCGACTCGAACATCGAAGAGATGTTCGGGGATCTCAGGGGGTTTAATGCGAGCGATGAGATCTGCGATCGTGCGCACGCCATCATCTCGCAAACATGCGAGCGTGCGCGGAGAGAGATCGAGATGCTCAACCGGAGTTTTGAGGATGTCGGTGATGTTCATATATCTCATCGTGTCCTCCGCAACCGTATGGGATAAGATCCCCGACCTCGTCCGGGGTCTGCGATAGTGTCACTGCTGGCGCCGCGCGCGATGGCGAATATTGCGCGGACGCCACACCGCGCTGTTCATGTTGACGTTGAGCAGCGCGGAGAGAATGTTAACGCGCTCTGTGCTTGGGGGATTGTCCCCAAAACACAATCGCCCGTCTGAAAAAACGTGCGGATGGGCGTATGGACGCCCATCCTTCGTTAGGACGTAAACCTCCCCGCCTCGCTCGCACACGAACACGGGTTCGCGGCGAGCGGGGATGGTCCACGTTCCCACCTCCTCTCCTCCGCTCCACACACGCGCGCGCATGTCGCGCGCGAAAACGTAGAGCACGCGAAACTTTACGTCTCTTGCAACGTACAGCTTACGCGCGCACGACGCGTCGCACTGCGCGCGCGCGGGATTTGGAAGATTCGTTTCCATGACGATTGTCTCAATTGTCTCAATCCTCATGTCCCCCCCCCCGCTACCACTCAACCATGATCGCCTCGCGCGGCGGGGTGACGACCTCGCCGCGAAGGTTAATCCACTCCCCATTGCGCTTGACGGCGATGATCTCGCCGTCGGCGCTCGCGGCGACGCCGAACACGCGCTCAGCGTCGTGCCTGCGGTCGTCGCACGCGACAAACGTCGCGCGGGGGATCATGTGCACGACTTCACGCACGGGCAAATATGAGAGAAGTCGCCGCTCTTGTGCGGCGACACGTTGCTCAGTGCTTTCGTCTAAATGCACTGAGCGAGCAATCATTTCGAGCGCACACAGTAACACGAGCGCGCGCGAGCGGAGTGTCGGCGCGTTTTGGTGTTGCGACGTCTCAGCTAGAAATAATGCTTTGCTTCCATACTGGGCCTCCCAGTAGCCAGGATGGAGGACCAGTACCCCCCCGGTCGTACGGACAGCAATCCTCCAGTCAAAACGCGCCGGGAGGCGCTTGCCTTCGAGATTCTCATCGAGATCCTCGATGAACGCGAGGAAGTGAGTAAGGTCCTCCGAGTCAAACGCGGATGAGACTACTTCTTTGAACTCGATCATACCTCCTCCTTTCTAAGTTTGATGGATTTGATGGAAAAGACGAACTCTTCCCTCGACATTTTTCGGATCTCCTGAAGAAGAACGTTTGTGCGCGCGGTGATCCCGCATCCCACGCGCGTCATCCCAGTCCCAGCGCGCGCATCTGGGCAGTCGCCCATGCGCGCGCGAGAGAGTGGCGCGCGCGGGACTTCGTGATCTCGCGACGCGCGCGCAACTGCGTCGCGAGATTCGCTTTCTCTGACGATCATCACATTCTGTGACACTCCCCATCTCCCGCACGGGAGTTTGTGCGCGTACTTCGCGCACCACCCGCGCGTGCTCATCACGACTGAAATCGGGGCATTGTCCACTCCCCCCTCATCGGTGGGGGAATGAAATGCACCCATGTCGTGATGGGAGTGTGCAATTCCAATGAACGCGGAGGGATCGAACATCTCCTCCGCATCGACAGTTGCAGCGCTCACGCGCTGCCGTGGTACGTAGACGTCGCGCACGTGCGCAACGCGGTTCGCGCGATCGCCGATGAGGAACAGGATGAACTCATTTCTGATCTCTGAGACGCACTCAACGATGTCCTCGAAGAGTGCGTCTGGGAACACAACAGCGCACGGCGCGTTCGCAAGCGGGCACGACTTCACCCGCTCGACGCGAAAACGCCGCTCCCCAAAACGCCGCTCCCCCACGCGGGGGGGAATCGCACTTTCCTTTTTCTTCTTCTTCATATTCGCTCCTCCACATAGGGGATCTCCAGCCGCGCGGGGAGGCGTACATCCTCCCCTCGCAGCAGACGCACGACGACGTCTGCTGCGAACCCCCCAGCAACAAGCGCGTGCGCGATCGTGGGGGGGAGAGTGTATCCCCCCCGCGCGGGATTTCGTGAAAAACCAAGCCCGCGCGCGACAACGACGACAAACGCGCGCGGGGTTAGGTCATAACTCGCGCGCAGGTATGTCGCTTCGCGCGCGCGGGCAATCTCGACAAACTCTGCTCGCTGCTCAGACGAAAGATCTGAGCAGTCGAGCAGAATGTCTCCTCGCGCGACGACGTCTGCGTGCGCGCGCGAGAATTTCTCTGCGCGCACGTCAACGCCGCGCGCAAGGAACTTGAGTAGCTCAACCTTCTTCCCGAACGCGCGCCCAAAGAGGCGCACGTCGGGAAGCCGGAGCGCGCCCGTTCCCTCGAGCGCGTCGTCATCAAAGACGACAACGCGCTCGCCCATCCGCTCGATGGCGAGCGCGGCCCAGAATCCTACTCCTCCGGATCCTATTAGTATTACCATCTCTGAATTCCCCCTTCTAAATAAAAAAAGCCCGCGTCCGCTTGCGCGGGACGCGGGCGGTGGGGCTCATGCCCCACCTTTTGCATCTGTCACGATTCCCACATACTCGTCGCCCTGGCGTAGCTCGTCAGGTTCAGAAATAGTGACGAGCGCACGACCCCGGCGCACAACTATAAGATACTCTTCCACCCCCAACTCCGCCGCGGCTTCTTCGGCCGCGCGGAGTATTTCTTCAACTGTCTGCCGTTGTTGTCTTCTGAACGGCATGATTTTGCCTCCTTATTTGGTCTCTTCCCGCCCGCACGGCGGGCGGGGAGCCGACTTCTTCATCTTGAGTCGGCATTGTACATTCTACACAAAATGCGCAAAATGTCAATACAGAAAACAAAAATTTTTTAAGTTACGTAAAATCAATAGCTTGAAGAAAAAAAATATACGTAGAAAAATCACAGTGCGCGCATAGCTCACATCGAACCCAAGATCGCGTGCGCGCCGCTTATGTTTCGCTCACAAGTCCTTTCTCGATGAGAACGCGCTCGATCTCTTCGCGCACGATGCGTCTAAGAGTCTCGCTCGTGGTTGGGCGCCCGCGTGCCGTGAGGGAAACCTCCTGCAGCGCCCTGCGCGGAATCAGATATACTCCGCCGAGGCGCTCAGCGGGGAGCTTTCCTGTGCGGATCCACATCAAGATCGTTTGTGTCGAACATCCTTTGATCCGCGCCGCTTCCTGAACCGTGACGAAATTTTCTTTGATGCTCATATTCCCCTCCTCACTATATACTATCACACAAAAATTCCCACGCGCCACACTGTCGCATTCGGTTTTCCCCTCGAACGTCACGAAAACTCACAAAAACTCAGTGCCCCTGCGTGAAAAACTCACGAAAACTCCCCAAAACTCACAAAAACTCACAAAAACTCCCTAAAACTCACAAAAACTCACAAAAACTCCCCAAAACTCACAAAACGTCATTGACACCGAACGCCATCGCGCTGGAGAATGCAGACTCGCGGAGGGGAACGATGAGCGAGAAAAAAATACGGTTGGGGCCAGTGATACACGTGGATCTCTACAAGCGCCTTCAGGAGATCTGCGCGCGGCGTGGGATCTCGCTCGGCACTTTCATTCGAGAACTTCTCGTGTTCATCGCGCGCGCGGAGGAGGGCGACCGACTCATCCTCGTCTCCGAATCGGACTACGTCCGGTTTGTCCGAGAGGGAGAACGTCTTCCGCCAACTCTCATTCTTTAGAGTTGAGGATGCGCTCGCGCAGCTTTTTGAAACTGTCGAGCGTGATCCGGCGGATTGGTCTTTTTGACCCTTGAATAATCACCACCTCTAGCTCTCCCCTGTCAATATACGAATAGATCGTCTGCCGCGACACTCCGATAAGACGTGCCGCTTGTGAAACCGTAAGCGTTTCGATTTTCAACTGATGCAGAACAACACCAAGCATGACGCAGACGGTAACACTCCACGCCTCCCACATACTCATATCCCCCACGAAGAAACTGCGTGTTCATTTGTGTTACCCGTTGCCCATCATAACGACCTTCGCGCGGGATGGGGTATCCATCATAACCAAAATGTCCTCACTTCGACATTATTCCCTACATCGCCACAATGAAAATCCTCCTCATTGTGTCAATGTTGTCAATACCCTTAGCCTTCCGATCTGCTAGGATGGTTCCTGTCATGGCAAAAGGAATACTCCGTGCGATCGGCGATTTCCTTTTTGGGGACGAACCGAGAAGTCGCGAGCGCGTTTCGACGGCGATTCGTCGAGCGACGCGCGAGCGCCAGGCGGAGGAGGAGGCGTTCCACCGCTTCATGAAAATGCGCGAGCAGATCTTCTCCGAGTACGAGCGTCTGTCTCGGTTTCGGCGTCAGAGTGATCTTCTGGAGACGTTGTCGATCATGCGCGAGATCAGAAACTTCTCCGAGGAATTCGCTAACGGGCATTCTCGCAGTCCGTCTCTTCTCACCGACATCGCTCAGCTCGCCTCATCGCTTCTTCTTCTTTCGGGCAAGGGGCTTCCTCATCCTCACCCCATCACATACTCCCCCAAGACGCAAGAGACCAAGCCTCCCATCCAGGCAACCCCGCCAGCCACACGTGAGGAGCCGGAAGCCCCAAAGTCCTCTCCAACCGTCCAACCGCTCACGGATGAACAAGCGGTCGTCGTGGGGATTCAGATTCTTCTCGCAGACGCCATCGCGTCAGGCGAGGATCCCGACATTTACGTAGATCTCATCCTGCACAAGCTCGATACGCATCCGGAGCTGAGACCGTATGCTTTTGCGATCGCGGACATTCCGGCGGAGAAGCTCCTTGAGGAGCTACGACGCCTTCGCCCCTCGATCCCGCAGGATGCGGTGGCGCGAACGGCTCGGTTTCAGTTGAGCCTCAAAGAGGCTCTTTCCGGCTCGAACTCGGATGCCGGAGATGATTTCGGGGAGGTATTATGAAGATGTCGAAGATTCTCTCGGCGATCCTTCTTGTCGTCTCCTCAGCAGCGCTTGCGACCGGATCGGCGATCTCGAATGCGGCGTTTCTTCTTCTCGTTGTCATTTTCGGAAACGACGGAATCTCTCAAGCGCTCACGCGTCTTGCTCCCGTCCTCGCTCCGGTTGTGGCTTTTCTCGGACAGATCTTCAACAACCCGATCGCCATTGCGATCCTCGCGTGAGGAGGCGCGACAATGCGCGACGATCTTCATCTCATTCAGATTCCCGCCGGAGGGGAGGCTGTCATCAGGGCAAACCCCTTGCGCCCGGAAACCATCCTCCTTGTGGAAAACCCCAAGCGCCCCATGCTTCTCACACATCTCCTCCAGCGAGCGACGAATCCCCTCCGGCGTCTTCGACGCCTGCTTCGTCGGCCCAACATCGCGGGCTACAAGGACGAGGAGGGGGTCTTTCATCCGATTCGGTGGGATCCTGAATACGACTACCGCCGTGCGGGAGAGCCGAAAAGATACGCGACGAACCGATCCCTTCCCGCTGAAGAGGTGCGCTTCTACATGCGGCGGACGGGACGCAGAGCAACCCGTCGAACGGCCCGCCGGACAACCCGCCGAACGGCCCGCCGGACAACCCGCCGAACGGCCCGCCGGACAACCCGTCGGCAACGGCGATGATTCTCGTTCGTCGATTTCCGACATTCTCCGATGTGGTCGTGACGATGCGGCGCATGGCGCGCTACTGGTCTCGCCATCCTGTCATTCGTGATCTTGCGCATCTCTACATGTGCTATCGCGAGTGTCGGTTTGAGGAACTCTTCGATTACGTGAAGGGGCGGACGCGATTCCGTCGCGATCCGGTGGGAACAGAAACCTTGCGCTCGCCGTTTGATGTGCTCGGCCTTCAGCCGGGAACGCTCACCCCGATCGCGGCGCACGGATGGGCCGATTGCGACGATGTGGCCGTTCTTCTCGCAGCGGTCCTTCTCGCCATGCACGAGCGGGATCCTCGATTCTCCGTCCGGTTTGTCTTCGCTCGTCCCGTAGGCGCTGCAGAGCCGACGCACGTTTTCGTCGAAGCCTTTCACCCTCGCTCAGGTTGGATCGCTCTCGATCCTCTTTTCACAAACCGACCGGGTGAGATCGCTCCTAGCCTCGCGCGGGGGTGGATGCTGGAGAGGGTTTCTGTATGATCGTCCTCACGGATCAGGGACTAGCGCTTCTTTCCGGAGAACGCGGATGCTGCGGCCTCTCCGGTTTTCTCGATGATCCCATCGGATGGGCGCGGGAGAACTGGGTGATTGTCGCGGCTGTCGGTGTTCTCCTCCTCATCCTTGTTCTCAGACGCCGATAGGAGGGGTATATGCTTGCTCTCACCGAAAACGGACTTCGCCTTGTCGGAGCGTCGGATCTGGGTCGAGTCATTGCGATCGTGCCTCCTCCCGCTCCCGCCGGCCTGGAGTGCTTCGGGCGGTTTACCGCCAACGAGCTTCTGCACGTCTTGAAAAGCCGATCGTGCCGCGAGAGCCTGGAAAACTTCTATCCGAGCAACGAGCAGCCCGAGATCTCTTGCCAGGAGGCCTCCGACCGACTGCTTCGCGTTCTTACCCTTCCCAAGTGCGAAGGATGGACGGACGAAGAATACGCCCGGAATCGGCGAGAAGTCGCTCTCACCATCCTTTCTCAAAACCTCGGATCGGAGAAGTTACAGGGCATCGCTCGGGAGATCTTCAAAACCGAAGGTCGGGGGGGAGTAGGACCTGTCCCGCCGGCTTCAGCTCCCGGGTTTGACCTCATGGGCTTTCTCCGGCGCTATGGTGTGTATATCGCCCTTGGGGTCGCTGCCCTTCTCCTTCTCCGGCGTCGGTAAGGAGAACTCTCTATGATTGCTCTCACCGAATACGGGATTCGACTGATTGGCAACCTATCGCTTGGACGCACGTGGACGCTGCCTCCTCCTGGTGAAGGATGGCCACCGCGAGAGAAGGATGTGCCGCTTGGCCCTTCCATCCAACCGCCGTCTGAAGAAGGCGGAAAGAAGGATGTGCCGCCACCGTCGCCCGTCTCGGATTTTTTGCGGCGATATGGCATCTACATCCTCATCGGTATTGCGGTTCTCTCCATTCTCAGGTCACGGAGGAGATGATATGCGTCGAGAAGTTCGCACTGTCATCGAAGAACTCCAGGCGTGGCTTCCGAGCGAGCCCGAGGAGTTTCAGGAATTCATCGCGCGCGCACTTGCCTCTCTTCCTGGAGGCGAGCGTTTGGAGGAGCTTGGGGTCGAACCCCTTGGGTTCCTGGGATGGAAAGAGATGGATCTTATTGCCTCCCTCTTCTCGGCCATTCGGGATGCCGATGATGTCCGTGCGATCGTGGATGCTTTGTACTTCGAGGAGGAATGAGGATCTCGGATGCTCGTTCTGACTCCAACAGGGTTGCGGTTGTGTGAGGCACCCCACGCGATTGGTGACTCAGACGACATGGGTGCTCCCCCTGCGTGGCTCACGAATATAGGACGGGCAATCTTGAGATTTTTCAGAGCGGCAGGCCCCGCCGTTGTTCAGGCGGCGGTTCAAACGGGCGTTCGCATCCACTCGGATGGAGAGCAAGACGGACAGCCTCCCCAGGGCGCCCGACGTCCGCAGATCGTCCTCACGCCGGAGATGGCGCGGCAATGGCTCACGCTCTTTTGCCAATTCGGTCTGCTCCCGCGCGAGAACTGCATCAATGTTCTTCCGCCGCAGCCGGGGCAGATGCCTCCGGCGCAAACGCCTCCGGCGCAACCGCAGAACTGGTGGGAGAAGATTCCGACGCCGGTATGGATCGCACTTACGGCGCTCGGTGTTGCGCTTCTCGTTCGGCAATTGCGATGAAAAAGGACGCGTCGTTTCTTCAAGAGTTTTACGACCTGTACGGATACGGGGTGCCGTTTGAACCGTATCCGTCGATCATCACCACGAAGGACCTGGCGCAGGCGCGGCTCATCGGTCATGCCGTAGCGATCTCCTACGGTTCTCACAAAGAAGGAGAATATGCGGAATACGTGCACGATTTCATCTCGCGTCCGGCGGTCTACGAACTCGGCGTGCCGGACGGCGAGCAGATCGAAGCTCTCCTGAACGTCTCCGAAACCGATCTTCGGGACGTCGTGTACTTCGGAGACTTTCTCGATCTCGTTTTCGAGGACGCCGAGGGCGCGGAGGTTGTGATCGACGGCCCCGGCGGCCTTTTTGTCGAACCGCTCACAGACCTCATCCTCATCGAGACCGATGAGGGAGGGAAGTATGCCATCGTCGGCTATCGCGTGGACCGGTGGGTGAAGGGGTAAGTCTATGGCGCGTCGCAGCCGCTACAAATATCCGGCGCGTATTCAATCGTTGCTCTTCGATCGGGATCTCTTCACGGTGACGAGCGCAAAGGACTGGGCGCACCGTCACGGGTTTCGCTACGGAGATGTGGAGGTGGGGCCGACAACCATTCGGCTTCGCCAATTCCATCCGGACGAGTGCGCTCCCAACACCTTTGGAACGCGCGAGATCCGCGAGGGCGTTCAAGCTGTCTTCTGCGGGCAGAGAAGGAGAAACCCTCCGCCTCTGCTCGTCGCTTACAACCCAGAACATCGTGGAGGAGGATCTATGCAGGTGACTGTTCACAACCCGCGTCGCATCTATCGACGTCGTCGGAATCCGGACATCCCTGGCCTTCTGCTCCAAAGAGCGTTGCGCCGGAAGAACGATCCGGATCCGGACTTTCGCACGCCGCCCGTTGTGGTGGTGACGCCGAATCCGGTTCACCGCCGGAACGCGTCCAATCCGAACCCGCGTCGGCTTCGGTGGCGCCGTCGGCGCAACGAGCCGAATCCCCGTCGGCGCAATCCCCTTTTGCCTCCGGCTCAGGAGTGGATCGAGCTGGCGACCGACGGCGCGGCGGGCGTCATCGGCGGATTCTTCGCGAGCAAGATCTCGGAGATGTTTCTGAAGGAGCAAGAAGGGAACCGCTGGGTCGCAGCCATCAAGCGCTTGCTGATCGGATTCCTGGGAATGAGCATCCTGCGCCCCGTCTCGTCACGATTCGCGCGCATGTTCGCCGTCGGAGCGGCTGTGTCGGCTCTTCAACCGATCATCGTGCCGTACATCCAGATCGGTCCCTTCGCTCAGCAGCCCCCACCGGTCTCGCAGCCGGGTGGAGGAACATCGGGAATCTACCCCGTTGAGCAGACGACTATTCCCGACCTAGCGGGCATCTATGCGGCGGATCAGATCAACGTCTCCGAGCCGAGTTTCTGATCGGTTGAGATGTCCGGCTCTCATCCGATCACGGTCACAGCCGGAACAGTCCATCACGGAAAAGAGGAGGTAACATGGCAGAGCACCTCTTCACCGACAGCGAATACGAGCTTCTTCGACGGGCGCTCTTGAAGGGAGATGCGACGGTTTTCAACTTCAAGGCGTCCGAAGTGGGATACGTCAACATCTACTATCGCGAATTCTACGATGTGCTCGACAGCTCGTCGGGATCGCTTCCCGCTCAAGAGACCGAGATCTTCGTGGACGCGGTGAACACAGCCGGTAAGTCCCTGAAGGACACGAACAACCCGGAGGGAAACACCTTCGCTTCGCGAACGGCGTTCTTCCTCATGGGGATCACTGTCGACGTTTTCACCAAGCAAGGGTCGTCGGCGCAACTGTCCTCGACCGACATCGCGACGATCAAAAACAACGTCATCACGTGGTTCAACTTCAGGACGAACCGGTACTTCGACATGCCGCTTGCGGCGTACCCGTCGGCAGAGGACCCTTCCGACTTCCGTCGGCGGCTGTGGCTCGGAGTCTCTTCGCTCTGGATTCCGGCCCTCGCGCGACGGAGCCAGACGATCCTCGTGCGCGATGCCATCACGCTCACGACGGGAGCGGTTGCCCGAATCCGCGTTGGATGGCACGGGTACTACGCGCGACCGGTCGGATAAGCCCGAAAACAACGCTTCTGGGCGAGGGAGAAAACGTCTCAGACATTTTCTCCCTCGCCGGAAAGGGGGAACTATGCCGAACATCCATATCGGAGTAGGAGGGCTGAGAATTCTCGATCTCTTCATCATCAACCTGAACGCCCTGGTGACCGATGTCACAAACCTTGTCGGCACGATGAGCGGGCACACGCACGGGGGCGTCGCAGCGGGTGCGGCATCGACGGATGCCGGGCCATCGCTTCCCGCGCCGACAAGCCAAGCGGTTCTCTTTCACCCGTCCGTGTCGACGCTTGTGATCCTCCGCGAACTCGCCGAGCAGATGGAAGCGCTCCGAAGCGACATAGCTACCGCGAAGAGCGTCCTCGACGGGCACACGCATGAAGGCGTCACGGCAGGAGGGGGGTCAACCGCTGCCGGTCCGACCGTAACGGTAGGGAGCGTTCCCAGGCCGTCGATCTTCGAGTCCAGGCGTGGGAGGCGCGAGCTTCTTCGCGTTCTGGTTGAGGAGTTTAACCGCGTTCGCGCTGACTTTCTCGCTCTGCACACTGCGATGAACGGTCACACGCACGGGGGCGTCGCGACGGGCGCGGCATCGACCGCCGCCGGACCGTCTTCGCCCGCTCTCACGGCGGATGCAACCGTGCGCCTTGTGGCGTGAGGAGAGAAGAAGGTGAACACTCTGGGAGCACGCATCCTTTCGGAGAGGCTGAAGTGCCAGGTGGATCTCCGCCCGGCCTTTTCCTACCGCAGCTTCACGGGCATCGCCAACAACGCCGAAGCTGTGCTCTCCATTCCCAGAGTGACCAACCGGTATCTCTTCATCACAGATGTCTATATCTGGACATCTGCGACTCCGGACCAGGTGACCTTTACGCTTCGCGCGAGCGGCACACCGGTTCCGCCCTTTGTCAACGTCGTTCCCATGACGCTCAATTCCGCAGCGACAACCCCGGGGCAGATGAGCACGCTCCTTGAAGGGATCGTCGCTCTCTTTGCGCCGGATGAGAGTCCCGTTGAGGTTGTCGCGCGAAACATCTCCGGAGGCGCTGCTGATATTCGCATCTACGTCTTCGGACTCACGACGGAGAGCCTGCCTCCGGGATTGGAGAATTGGAAATACGGAGATCTTGCACAAGGAGTGTGATCTATGCCGACGACTCCGCAATGTCCACCGGATTGCCCGCCGGAGGCGCTCCCCCTCACTCCGGAGCAGGCGCAGCGCGCGATCATGCAGACGCGGCAGCCTCCGCTCAATCCCTACTTCTCGACGATCCTTCCCGCGTTCGGGGATCTCGTGAGCTACTACGCGCGACTCTGGCGCGCGGGATATACGGACTGGTGGATCGGCGTTCGGTTCGGAACGATCGCGGCGGGACAGACGGCCACTCCTCAAGTCATCCGCGTGGCCGGATACCGGTTTCTCGCTCTCGCCATTGTCGGCATCTCCGATCTTCCGGACTACGTTCTGATCCGCTTGACCGAAGCGCAGCCGAACGAGCCTCTGATGAACGATTTCGTCTCCGTGCGCAATCTCGCCGGGGATGGATCGCGCCCGAATCTCCTCTTTGTCCCGCGCGTCCTGGAGTACAACCAGGCAATCATCGTCGAAGCGAAGAACACGCACGCGGCGACGGCATCCGCGTACACGGAGATCGTCCTGCGGGGCGTGCGGTTCTTCCAGGAGATCGAAAGTGTCAGCCGCCAGTTATAGAGACATCATCAGAGAGATCTCCGTTCTGGAGGCGATCGGCCAGTGGCAGCTCCACAGCGAGCTCTTCTCCCTCCCGCCCGGGGGACGGGCCGATCGAGTGGTGAGGATAACCGAGTGGCCGATGGTGGTGTTCGGCCTCTCGGCCCACGCCATCAACCCTGGGGACCCTGAGCGTCCTCTTGTCCATGATGCCGTCCTCATCCGGCTCTCGGATAGTCAGTCGGAGACCCCGTATATGGAGGGTTTCTATTCGCTCACATCGGTCGTCGGGCGAGAGCCGACGCCAGCGTTCATGCGTTTGGTCAAGCCGCTTCTTCTGACGGAGAACCGAGGGTTGAGAATCGAGCTGTGGAACACAGGGGGAACAGCCGCCGATGTCGCGGTTGTCCTTATCGGAGTGCGCATCTATGGAAATCCATTCGCGCGTGAACGTCGAGTATGATCTGCGCCTTTTTCCGCACGCTCGCGCGCTTGTCGAGCGCCTTGAGCGGTTGGGCGAAAGCTCGTACTCCAAAGACCATCACATCGTCATCCGGAAGGCGAATTTCTCCGGAACGTCCACCGAGCGGATCGTGAATCCTCACTATAACTTCCTCGTTCTCACGGTGGGGATCTCAGGTTCTCCGACGGCAGCTCTTCGAGAGACGCGCATCACGCTCGCCGACGGAATGATGGGACGCATCTACATGGATGCTCCCGCTCAGGTTGCGGGTGCGCCGATAGGAAGAGCACCGCTCTGGGGAATCCCCATTCTCCTTCTCAAGGGAAAGCCTCTTGATCTCACGCTCCATGTGGGCGGCGGGCTGACTCTTGATGTCCTGGAAATCATTTTCCGAGGGATACGGTTCTGATGTCGCGTCCGGCATACATCGCCTTCGATTTCCGGCTCGCGAGCCGGTTGTCGAACATCCCTGCCTCCGGCAAGGGGGAAGATCGGCTCATGATGGCCGATTACGACATGCTCATTTACGGATGGAGGGCGACATCATCGGATCCCGATCGCACGCTCGTCCGCATTGCAGATGCCGCGCGAAACGACCCCTGGATGAACACGCCCATTTCGATCTCGGCATGGGCGCGGGGAGTGCCAGACCGACAACCGGGCTATTTCGTCATCCCGAAGATCATCCCTGCGGGGAATGCTCTGCTCATCGAAGTGTTCAACGTCGGGGCGTCTCCGCTCGCTTTTGCCGAGATCGTCTTCTTCGGGATCGTGTGGAGAACACGAGGAAAGATCTCTGTGGCCACAAGAGAATCCCCCGCGATCCCGGGAGCGCGTGGAGTGCCCGCATGAGGAGGCTGCTCGTCATGAGCTTTGTCTTGCTGACACCGCTGCCGGTTTCCCCGACAGTCGTCGCCGGAAGTGTCTCCGGACAGCCCATCACCTTCGCCATGCGCGGAGCCTCTACGGTCACGAGCACGAGTATGCTCGTGAGCGACGACGCGAGCTTTGTCATGGATGTGCAATGGATGGAGACGCAGCTTCTGCCCTTCCCCTTCCTTCCGGTTCAGCGGATGGGCATCACCGGCGTCGGAGTTCGATGCGGTGTTCGACACACGAGCACGCTATTTGCAGCTAACGAGTATGCACTGCTGCTCTGGGACTTCATTGCGGAGCAGTGGGTTGAGGTGGTGACGATCGCTCTTCCAGGAGGCTCGACAACCCCAATCGAGCACCTGGAGATGATCACGACTCGGCCCCTTCGCTTTTTCGACACCCAGGGACGGCTTCGCGTTCGGTTCGTCAACGCCAAGGCCTTGGGACGCCCGCCTTCGGCGGATTCTTCGGTTAATCTCTTCTTCCTTATATATGTTGACGCCGAGCGCGTCATCCCCGCCTATCCGACCGAGCGGGTCAATCCCCTGCCCGGATACGGAGCGGCGACGATCGAACCATCGAACAACATCACCTACCAACTTGTGTCTTCTCCGGTTTTCGCCCACGTTTTAGGCCAGGACAGCGTCCGTCTCTCGACGGCGGCCAACAGCACGGACCGAAAGGGATGCGATCTCTACTCCTTTCCGATCGGTGCTCCTTACGAGCGCATTGTCCTGGAGATGTCAGCCCGACATGGCGCCACAAGCGATGCTGGCCTTTCAGAAGTTCGGTTTTCGACCGACGACGGCGCGACATTCGAGTCCATCTTCACGCGGTCGGGAGCTGTCTCAAGCGACGTCTTCGAGATTCTGCGCGTCCACAAGTCTGTCTCTGCGGGGGCGTTTCGCCTTCGTGCCGTCGCCGAGAACGCGTCGACAGGAAGCCGAGTTTTTGGCCTCTACAAACCCATGCTCTATGTCCTGCTCCGAAGCGACAAAACAGTGCGAGTGTTTCTTTCGGGCAATCCGAGCGCTCTTGGCGGGATCGCGAGCGGCGATTACACGAGAACGCGTCGATGGGACGGAAGCACGCTGCAGATCTCCTCGTATGTGAAGGGGATTGATGGAGCGGGGAATCCTCGCTACGCCATGCACATGGACTTCACAACCTGGGATCCGCTTCCTGTTCCCGTGTCCCAGATCAAGGAGCTCCTCATCTTCGCCGGACTCTGGAACAGCGCGGGAGTCTCGCAACCGCTTGTCTTCCGCGACGTTCCTGGAAACGAGTGGGCATCGGGAACGTTTCACACCATCACGGGGCAGGTGATGGGCACGTCCCAATTCACCAGCCCTCAGCAGCTCAGTCTCATCGTGACATCGAACATCTCGAACTTCTTCTCGTCGGGACTTCGGTTTCGCATCGAGACTCCACAGGCTGTGCTCCTGACGCAGCTTCCGACATCGCCCTGGACGACGCACATTGACGTCCTCTATGTCGAAGCCGTCGTTCCCGCTGCCGGGGAAACCGACTGGCCATTTGGGGTCGACGTGAAGGGGCGGATCATCGCCTCGCGCCTGGCGCGCTACCGCGATCCGCGCCCGGCATTCCTTGACCGAGAGATCCCGAATCTCGCTGCCGGAAGCACGGTGGATATTCACATCCCGAAACCGACAGGCCGCTCGCTTCTCCTCACCGATCTCTATGTGTGGACAAGCGGCCCTCCGTCAGCGCTCCTCGTCTCCATTCTCCGCAATGGGCAGCCGATTCCTCCCTTCCACGACGTCGTCCTCTCCCCGGTCATCGAGAAAGAGGGCGTCATGGGAAAGATCTTCGGAAATCTCAATGTCTATTTCGACCCGTCGGAGGAGGGAGCCGTGCGCGTGCGCAACCTGGGGGCAGCTCCCGTATCCGTTCGCGTCTACGTCGTCGGATTCACGTGGTGGTGGATCAATGAGATGCACGGATGGCAGTTTCACGATCTCTCCAGACCGGTGTGAAGGAGGATGGGCTATGTGGCGAAACCCAATCGACGAGTACCTGCACAAGTGGGCGCTGAGGGGATGGAGCGGCGATTACGTGGATGTCCGCTCGGTCGAGTACTACGAGACGCACCGCGAACTCGACGAGCGGTGGGAGGATCTCAAAGAGATCGCGAGCGACATCAACACGACGAGAAAGGAGGACTGACGATGCGACGACGTTTCCAACGCACACGACGCATGATGCGAAATCCCGCGCCCTATCTCTTCAGACGCGCACGGCGCCTGAAGCGAAACCCCCGCCCCTACCCATTTCCCGGGAAATTCGAGGGCGGGTACGTCATCGACGAGTACATCTACATTGGGACGCTCGAAGGATGGGGCGACGATCACCTTGGAGATGTCACCGAGGTCGGTTTCTTCGCCGTGCGGATCGACTTCCGGGGAGATGAGGACGCCGCTCTTGAGGAGATCGCCCGTGAGCATGGAGATACGCTCACGGACGAGGAGCGAGAGTTTCTCCGCGCGCAGAAGGGGGCCATCCTCATCGAGGACGACCGGGGTTTCGTCTCTGTCGAGTACTACGAGACGCGCCGCGAACTCGATGAGAGGTGGAAGGAACTCCAAAAGATCGAGAAGGACATCTGGAAGGAATACGGGGAGGAGTAGCCATGCCCATTCGATCCACGTCACGACGGCGGTCGAGAAAACGGCGCAACCCAAGCCTGACGGAAGCCTTCACCGTCGGGAAGCGGGAACTCAATCGTTCCTTCGAGGAGGGATTTCAGGACGGATTCGATCATCCCGACATTGATCCGGACAGTCTGCTCGCTCCATACCTGCGCGGGAAAATGGATGAGGGCTTTTCGAGTCCGGATGCCTACATCCTCTCCCATGCCTACTATCTCGGTTTTCTCACAGCGGAATCTCTTCGAGAGGAGATGTGACGTATGTTTGCCGTTCTAGGAGTGTATGTCGAGCGAGAGGACGGAGGACGCGCCACAGCCGCTCTCACGGTTTCTGCGGGCGATCAGGTGTGGAAAGAGTTTACACGTGAGACAGAAAGAGGACTCGGATGGACCTTCGACGACATTCTTCGCGCCATCGAGAAGAGGGATGATGCGAAACTCGACGATCTGTTGCACAACTACATGGAATCCTTCCTGCTCGTTGCCGCTGCGGAGGTCCCGGACCAAGTTCTTCTCGAAAGCGTGGAGGTGATCGAGGCCGATCCGGAGGACGCGATCCTCATCGAAAAGGCTTTCCACGATTCGGGAACGGTATGGGAATTCCACATGGCGCTTTCCGAGATCTACGTCTCGGTTGACATTGATTCCGATCCCTACGGGGAGAGCTTCCGGCGAGCGCGTGAGGCTCTTCGGGAACATCTTGAGCGTATCTCCCGATCGAATCCGCGAGATCCCACGTGGGAATTGGCGTGGGAGTACGGACTTCTCACGGTCGACCAGTGGTTTGAAAGGGATCGGGCTATGGTCTCCCTCACTGACAGAGAGACCGGTGAGGAGTACGCCACATGGTGGGACGAGGACGTGTTCGATCTCATCGAACATGGATTTTTCAAGCCAGACAAAGGTCGCTCCGTTGCGGCATATCTCGACCACCTTGGCAAACCCATGCCCAGGTCTCTCGCGCGACGGTTGAAAAAGAAGATGGAGGGAGAGTGATGCCCAAACGCCTTCTCGCCATCCTTCTCCTGGTGATCGTCGCGGCAGGCGGAGCGTGCGAGCGCTCTGAGCGCCACATGGCGCGCGAGCTTTTGCGCTTGAAGCATGTTCACGAGGCGCTCCTTGAGGAAGCCGCTCTTCTGTATATCGCGCTCCATAGGGAAGGGCGGGTTGCGGAAGCCGAAGAGTTTCTGACCACCATCCGCACTCTCGATGAGAAATTGCGCACTGTAGAGCGCGATGCTGCTGCGGCGCTCATGATCGTCCTCTCCTTCAACCGGAAAGAGGATCGAAAGGTGCTCGCCGAGCGTGCCGCTCTTCTTTTGGAGATGGTGGCGGAGCTTGCTGCTGTGGTTCAGCACAGGAGGGAACGCCGATGACGTCTGTGGAGATCGCTGCGCTCTTTCTCAGAATCGCTGCGCGCGTTCTCATCCATCGGATCTCCATTTCGGAAGAGGATCTCCGACGGTTGAGGATCGAGGATTTTCTTCCGAAGGATACACTTGATGAGATCATCGCAAAAAAGAAAAAGGAGGAACTCCGACGATGAGACCACTTTCTGGAGAAACATTGATCGTTTCCCTGATCCTCGTCGTGATCATTCGAGCGACGACGTTTGTCCTCTCCATTTTTGGGAAAGAGGTGTCACCAGGAGTTCGGTTCCTGCTCTCTCTCTTGGGGAGCGTTCTCGCGGTCGTCTCCGCCGGGCACACGGAGACGATCTCGACGTTCACAGAGGATCTCTTGGCCCTCTTTGCCTCCGTGCAGGCGACATACAACACGGTGAAGCGGATGTACTTTTTCCTTGTTCGCCTTTTCGCTTCCCGATGAGGAGGACAAACAATGGCACTTCTTCTTGATGCCATCCGACGCTATGGAGAAGGAGCGCGAATCTTGGATGATGCGATTCGGCGGTTGAGCGGGGAGTTTGGGATCGAGGTGAATCTCCCCCGCGCCATCGCGTTCGTCGAATCCGGCTTCAACCCAGGCTCTCCGCGAGGGAGCCGAGGGGAGATCGGTCCTTTCCAGATCATGCCGGAGACCGCCGAATACGTCCGGACGCTCCCCCATGCTCCGGAGGCTGTGCGGCAAGCGGATGTGTATTCCATCGAAGGCAATGCGGCTATCGGGATCTACTACCTGAAGACGCTTCTGGATCGGTTTCGAGACAAGTGGAAGGCAACTGCCGCGTACAACGCGGGGCCGACGCGAGTGGCCAATCTCATCGCCAAATACGGAGAGGGATACTTCCAGAACCTTCCGCGCATCACGCAGGCGTATGTCACGAAGGTGCAACAGATCTATGCCCAGCTCGTTCGAGAAGGTTCTCCATCTCCGTCTCCCTCCCCTCCCCTTTCCGAAGGGATCCTCGCTCCGATAAGGAAACTCGTCGATGATCTCTCCGCTGCGTTCAACGTCCCGCGTTGGGTGGTTGCGGTGATTGTGGCCGCGCTTGTCGCGCTCGCCCTTATCTCGGCTTCACGATAAGGAGAAGAAGATATGCTCATTGCGACATATCGCAATCCGCTGACGATGACGAACTCGCCATCGGGACTGGGCAGCCTTCTTCGGCGGATCGTGTGTTCCGTTTTCGGATACTCGGCGGAGTGCCGCGATCCGGCAACGGGATACAGAATTGGGTTGAGCGTGCGTCCCGATTGCACGAACATCGCCGATGCGTTCTGCTGCGGCCCCGGTTCGATCATCAAGGAGATGGAGCGGCAGATCCTCCAGAGCGATCCGATGACCTATCCGGACTCGTACTGGTGGAGCGTCTACGATCAGGTGTGCGCGGAGTATTGGGGGAAGCTGTCGAGCATCCCGGGCTGCGGCCCTCGCTCGGCTGCCGAGCGTCCGTGTCGCGGGCAGTGGACGGTTCCTTCGGTCATCCGCGCCGGAGTGGACAACCCTCCGTTTCGCACAATCGAAGCTGCGCTGCGCGCACGACGCGTATGGGGAGTGACGCCTCCACCTGAAGGTGATGGAACGCAGCCGCCTTCGCCTCCGCCTCTCCCGACAGACAGCCGCTCGGATTTCTGGAAGGGAGTCGGAACCGTCGTCCTTATCATCGGAGGGATGTATCTTTCCTTCCTCATCGTTTCGAGTTTCACGCAACGCGCCGCTCGCCGAGTGAGGACGTGATATGCCGTACTATCAGCTTCAGGGCGACATCTTCTTCATCGCCTGTTCGCCGCAGCGAATGCGGAAGAACCGAGAGGAGGTCGAGTCCTGCTGGCAAGCTCTTCTGAAAGACATCCGAACGACGCCGAGCACACAGCTCACCGATGCGGATGTCCTCATGAGAAGCCGAGGCTGCTGCGATCGAGTCCAGAAGTGGCGGCGCGATTGTCCCTTGCAAACCGCTCACGTCATGAGGAGGTTCTGCACGGACTTTCAACAGATCGTGAATCGAGCGCTCGCGGACAGAAAAGCACGGGAAGCGGCTGCTCCTTCTGCTCCCCCTCAATGGGGAAACGGAGGCCCCCCCCAGGTTCCCTGCACACCGACTCCTGAAGGAAAACTTCTCTGCCAAGGTCCCGTTCCAGGTTTGTCCTGTTTCCCAGCAGCTCAAGGAATGTTCATCTGCGAAATCCCCGCCATTCCGATGCCTCCGCCTCCGATTGCTCCCGCGCCCCCGTCCATCCCAGGCCCTGTGTATCCCGACTGGATGCCCGATGTCGGACCTGGAGGGCCTCCTCGGTTTCCCGCGACGGCCTTCCCGCAGGAATCTTTCGCGGCACGTCCGGGCGAGCCTCCGCCGAGCCCCGCTCCGCAGCAGGCCTTGGCGAAGTGGTTGCCCTGGATCTTACTTGGAGGGGCTGCTGTCGGAATCTACTATCTCATCAGGAGGATGCGGTGATTGCTCTTTCCGAATCCGGACTTGTCTTCGTCTCAGGCGGTAGCGCGAACGCCCTCGGACAAGTGCGGTTCGAGGAAGAATTTGCTCGCGTCTGGGGGAAATATTTTCCCTACATCATCATCGGCGCAGTGACGTTCATGATCTTCGTCCTGCTCCGCAAGATGAAGTAAGTTCGATGTGGACACCAAAGAGCACTTGGAGGTTTTGCGAATGAAGATCGAAGCCCTGGAGAGGGAGGCTGCAGAATCTCGGCACCTTCTCAGGGAGAACCGAGAAGCTGTCGCATCTTTGCGCGAGCGCCTTCAAGCTGTCGAGCGAACGACTCTGGCATCGCACCGGCTTATCTTCCTGCTCATCCTCAATCTCATCGCTATCATCGTGCAGATTGCCGTCGCTGTTGCCGGTTGGATGAGGTGATCTATGTACGTTCTCGAAAGCGCCTTCGCTCTCGGACAACCGCAGTTCCATCCAGGGATTGGGTCTCTTCCCGAAGATTATGGGTGTGTCCTGGAGGCTGTGACCGAGCATGGGCACGTCTTCCAGTGTCCGGTTAGAGTGCCCGGGATCACATGCTCTCCCTTGAAAGGGAATCAGATCCCTGTACCGGAAACCGACGAGATGCAATTCCGCTGCATCGTCCCACACCCCCCCCAGGAGAACGGCGAGCCTCCGCCTCCGGGGAACGGATCTCGAAACGAACGCCCGCCCAAGGACGAGCACCCCACGCGACATCGGAATCGCGCGGGCACCATTCCGCCGAGGTCGGTTTCTTTCTCGGAATGTTGGGGAGAACTCCTGCGCTCAGGACGAGTGCCTTCCGGCTGCGAGGCCCCGCTTCTCGTTCTGGGAATCGCTGCTGTGATCCTGATCCTTTTGGTATCGCCATGAAGAAATCTCTCGCCAGTGTGGTTTTTGCGATCGCACTTGCCGCTTTCGGCCAGAAGGAGGAGATCCGCCTCGATGCCCTTCTCGGAAAAGAATTCCGCGCGCTGAAACTCGGAGAGCCGATCGCGTGGGAGAGGACGGGGTTCGGATATGCCTATGACGACGTCCCAGGGTATCATATTGTCATCCTCATTCCCGAATCGGGCCGATTGGAAACCATCCTCGCGTGGCCAACCGAGGAACGCGCTCGCGAGATCGCCCGTCGCCTCTCCGCGCTTGGCCCCGCCGTGACGACATTCCAGACTCGGACAGGACTCATGGTTTCGTCCTATCAGGGAGGGATGATCACTGTCTCCCTATTCCGAAGCGGGGAGATCAATTCCATCCTGATCAAAAGGAGGAAATAAGCGATGCCGTTCTTCCTCTTCCTTCCCATGCTGGCGCTTCCCATACTCTCCATGTTCGGGAGAAGGAAGCCGACACGCGCACAACCAGCTCCCGGTGAGGATCCGAGGGCCGTGTGTCGAGATATTGCCCGCATTCCCGACGAGCGCGTTCCCGTCTACCTTCAGAAGCTCGAAGAGTACCGGAGGGAGTTTGGGGATCTTCGACCGCACTTTGCGCGCCATGCGTGTTGGCACGAGTACATGCAGCTTCGATCAAGGATCATCCGCGAAAACCCGGGGCGAGATGTCAGCGAGCAACTCCGAGATGCCGAGCTGAAATACCGCGTGTGCCTTGATCGCGCGCGCGTCGCCGAGGAAAGGTGGCGGGAGATCCGGGCGCTGCGGATGGCGATCGTTCGAGATTGCATCGCCCGTACCAGCGAGGCGATTCAGCTTCCTGTGACCGCAGGTGGGGCATGATGTACGTTCCCGAACGCGCCTTCGCATTGGGACAACCGCAGGAGATCTTCCCTCCGGGGATTTCGGACCCCGATACGCTCTTCTGCAAGCTGGGCTATCTCTACGGAGGTTCGAGAAGCCGGTGGTATTGCGTGGGACACCAACTCGCCGAGCAGTATCGCACGCGCTTGAAAGAGCTTGCCCACTTCATCCGGACGACGGATCCGAGAATCGGAGTGACAGAGAGCTGGGTGAACAACCGACTCCTCATGATCTGGCAGAACGTGAAGATGTGGCTCGACATCTACGCCCGTGACTTTTTGAAGGCGAACGTGTGGGGGGAAGTCTCCGAGCTTGTCATGCGTGCTAAACGCGAAGGGGAAGTGGCGGTTCGAGAGGCATGGCGCGCTCGGAACCCAGACCGTCCCCTGCCTCCCTCTCCTGTCGAAGATCGACCGCCCAGTCCCCGTCCCCTTCCCGAACCGTCTCCGACAGCTCCTCGAGGGATGTCCTTCTGGGATCGGCTCGCCGAATCCCTTCGAGATGCTTTGCGCCTTCCCGCAGAGGTTCAGACCATCAAAGCGGTGCTCCTTCTCTCGACCGTCGTCGCCACATCGCTTCTCGTCCTCTCTCTCCTCTCATCATCACGAGCGAGCGCGCCACTGCCACAACGAGCACGGAGGGCATGATGCCGTATCTAGAGCGCCTCACGGTTTCGACGCTTGGAGAAATCGGACAAAGTCCGTTTGGGGGACTCACAGCCAGCATCTTCACAGGCCCTGCGGGCATTGCCGTCGGCTTTGTGGATCTCTTTCGCCGGTTTTTCTGGAGGAGTTCCTACAATCCGCAGTGCACGGCGATTGCCAACGCCTTCTGGGATTGGGTGAAGCGCCTCGCTGATGAGATCCGGCAGACCAGCCCCTACGAAATCTCCGACGAGCAGTACTGGGACATATATTTTCGATCGTGCGCTCAGTTTCAGGAAGCGCTCCGCCGCGTCCCACACTGCGGAGAAAAATCCGCTCGCGAGCGCCCGTGCCGGGGATGGTGGGGCGTCGAACCCAAGCGACAACCCTGGGCCTTTCCAGGATCGGAGGAGGAGATCCGGCGCGCTCTCGACGAGCGACGCCAGCGCGACTGGCCACCGCCTCGAACCCGGCCCGTCTTCGCCACGCATCAGTGCGAGCCGCAACCTGGAGGCGGATATTTGTGCACAAAACCCGTAGAGGGAGCCGAGTGCGAGCCGCGAGGCTTTCGATGGTTCTGCGTGGAGCCGACCGTCGTGCCGCCTTCTACCGTCCAGCAGATGAACATCATGCCGTTTCTCATCGCTGGAGGCGCGCTCCTTGTGCTCGCTCTCCTTCTGCGCGATTGAAGATGTTTTGCGAACGGTTCATCGCTACGCATCCGGAGGCCGAATCCTGGGTGACGACATATCGGGAGAAGACGACCAACCGCAGAGGACGCACGGTCTTCCTCGACGCATGGGTGCGCCTTCCCGACTGGGTCATCGTCACTCCGAGAAAGTTCGGGGGGGTGATCATCTCGCATCCACGAGGGAGAACGCTCGCTACCGCCATTTGGAAAGAGAAGGAGGTGGAACCGTCGCAATGGGTTCCATAAGGAACAAAATGACCTTCTTCACCATCCGGCTCGCACGGGGGACGGAGATTCTCCTTTTCCTCACGGACGACATGGCCGCATGGACGTCCGACGCAACGCTCGGAGAGTTTCTCACCAGGCGAATCCCTGGTTTGGACAGCCATCATTGCATGAAGGGACGACACGGAGGGTTTCTTGAAGTCCTCGCCGAGGGAACGCACATCGCCCATGTCCTTGAGCACTGCACGCTCGCTCTCCTCGGCTCTCCGTCCAGAGATGCCATGACGATCAAGGCAGACGGTTTCTTCCGTATCTACTTCCCCGGACTGGACGGAACATCCGTCGAAAACGCCTTTCGCACGGCTCTTGATCTCCTCGACGAGTACGAAACCACGAGAAAAAAAGAAGCGCGATGACACAACCGAACGGGAACGCTATGAAGCGCGAAATGCCAAGCCCAGTTCGGTGGTTCGGCGGAAAGGGCCGCATGGTAGGAAAGCTCCTTCCGCTCGTTCCATATGGCGCGGATATCCGAATCTACGTTGAACCGTATTGCGGAGGAGCGAGTCTTTTCTTCGCCAAAGAGCCGCACCCCATTGAGGTTCTCAATGACGCCGATCACCGCCTTATCTCTCTCTTTCGCACTTTACAAGATAAGGAAGAGTACGAGCGCCTGCGGCATAGGCTTTTCTTTACTCCATACGCCCAGGCGGAGTTCGATCGCGCTCTTGAGATTCTGAAAGACCCTCTCGCTCCCGTTGCGGACACCGCGTGGGCGATTTTTGTTGCCCTGAACCAGGGATTCGGCGGTTGTATTCCCACCAGCAGAGGCCAATGGGGACGGAGTTTTAAGAACAACGGAATTCCCGAGCCGACGAACAGGTGGATAATGCGGCTTTCCTTCCTTGACGCATGGCATCGTCGGTTGCTTCCCGTGTATATCGAGTGTCGGGACGCTCTTGACGTTATTCGGTATTGGGACAGTCCGGAAACGGTTTTCTACGTGGACCCCCCGTATGTTCCTGAGACGCGCAAGACAAGGGGGGCCTATCTCGTAGAGCCCGATCTCGATCACCATGCCCGTCTTGTCGAGATCCTTATTGGTATCTCCGGTTTCGCCTTCGTGTCTGGATACTTCCATCCTGTATATCGTCCTCTTGAAGAAGCTGGGTGGGAACGGCGCGACTTTCCTACGGCTTGCCACGCTGCGGGACGAATTCGGAGGAGCAGGATCAGGGGCGAAGGGGCAGCTCTTCGGAATGCCCCGCGCGTGGAATCTGTGTGGGTGTCCCCGCGCCTTGTGGAGTATCTCAGGAATGAAAAAAAACCAGCCTCAACCGGGCGGAATGCTTGGTGCCTCCGCCCGGTCACGAGAAGGCCAGGCGGGAAAACTCACCCGTTACAGTGGACGCAGAGCGTCCTTGAGATGGCTGATCAGCGACTGAGTGAACCGAACCCAAGGCGCGATGTCCGCCGTCTGAACATTAGCCGCCTCCAGACAGGCGGAGACAAATTCAGGTCCTGTGACGACCGGTTCGATGGCGGCCAATCCATTGAGGATTCCCTCGTAGGTCGACCGCCGATACTCCTCCGAAAACTTCTCGAATGTCCGTCTGGCGATGTCTCGCGGCAGCATCGTCCTCATCCTCCTCTTTTTGTTTTGCCGAAACGCATTTCGGTTACCGCCGATTATAGTCAATTGCACCTTTTTGTCAACCCCTTGTGCGCGGACACACCGCGCGCCCAGCACAACCCCCCAAAACGTGGAGGTGACAATCATGAGCGATAAGGCACACGTATTGTATGAGTTGTTTGTCGAAGAGCTTGCAAACATCGCCCGCATTCGGAGCGATGACCTTGCGGTTATCCTTTCTGAGCTTTCGGACGAACTTGGAGAGATCGACCCTGATATCTTGAACAAAGCTGAGGAAAGGGCTGTGGCTCGGTACAAACGAGAGTACCGGCATCTCCTCGGCCCGCTCGATGATGAAGACTGGGAGGCTTTCGATAACATCATCTGGAAAGAGGGTGGAGCAGGGTTACCCAATGTGCCCAAAGAGGAGGTGCGTTGGCGTAGAATGGACCATCCAGGGGGGGTAACCCAGTGGTGGACAGAAAGTCCACCACACCCCTTAATCAAGAAGGTAGAGGTTGTCCGATATGCCGACGGCACAGTTATGGTTTATATCCACTATTGGGGAGACATTAAACCCATAGACCCAGTCTCCAAGCTGATGTTGGGGTATAGGTCCCCAGACTGGGAGCCTCCGGAAGACTGGCAGATTTTATTGCCAGCTCATTTTCGAGGATGACCCAGCACATCTCATCTGGGAAGAAAGTGGAGGAGGTATTCAAACGTCGTTCCCATCGTGATGTAAGTGCTGGGCCAACCAAAGATGCCGATTCTATTCACTATGTTCGTCCTATCCCAGATGATAATATTGCGAAGCTCATATCCTGCGGCACGCAAGGCTTCCGCAAGGGCAATGTGTAGGGGGATACGGTGACCGTCTAACCAGGGGTCGGGCACGTTAATGACGCAGTGACCGTTGGGACAGAGGATGTCGAGAATGCGCGTGAATATGCTCGCCATTTCCTCTACGTAGGGTTGGGGAGGGAGTGTTCCGAGATCGCGTGGGTCCCGGGAGTATTGCTCTATCTTCATGTACTGGGAGTTTTTGCGGTCCTGAGTGCGACGGCTCTTGTTGAGTCGTGGTCTGTTCAAGAGATTGGCGTATGGGGGAGATGTGAATACTAACTTGACGCTCTTCGGTTCAAAATACTGAGCGATGTTCCGAGCATCATCGCAGATAGCGAGTTGCACTGTCTTCCGAAAGAGAGGATCGCGCTCGTTTTGTTTCAGGCGCTCTTGGGCTAAGTGCACATACTGAGGGTGAAGGTCGAAGCCAACGGCATTCCGTTCCAGGTCTTGGGCAGCGACGAGCGTTGTGCCTGTTCCGACAAAGGGGTCCACGACGCATTCGCCCTTATGCGTAAATAACTCAATGACTCGCTTTGCTAACGCTATGGGGAATGTCGCTGGGTGAATCCGCTTGT
>Ga0197142_1000619_pt1 | contig 32859 bp, 36 predicted proteins | sample GBS60_MetaG_FD_148614 | JGI IMG/M metagenome (GOLD analysis project Ga0197142, IMG submission 148614) | Sediment microbial communities from Great Boiling Springs, Gerlach, Nevada, United States - GBS 60_MetaG | ecosystem: Environmental > Aquatic > Thermal springs > Hot (42-90C) > Sediment...
CAATTATTTAACAATAAATTTTCTTAATGGGACGATTTTACTGTAAACTACCATAAACTATTGTAAAATAACAGCCATGGCTGTTATTTTACAATAAGTACAATAAGGGGCAAAAAAGAGAGATTAAAAAGATTGGTGGTAAAGTTGGATTGGCTTCGAGTGTTTAAAATAAATGAAATGGTTTTTATTTTTTCCTTTCTTTTTAGTTTAAAGTCTTGCAAAATTAAAATTATTGATTATAATTTTAAACTATTAGAAGAAATTTAGAAATATTAGAATTAAAAAAGTGGCTGTTCCAAAACAACATCGAAGCAAAGCAAAAGTAGGGAAGAGCCGGATGCACAAATACATAAAGCCGGTTTCTTTGAGCACTTGTCCTACCTGTAAAAAGTTTTTTCTTCCCCATACAGTTTGTAAAAACTGCGGATATTATCGGGGTAGAGAAGTTATTAATGTTTTTGCTCAATTAACTAAAAAGGAGAGAAAGATGAAAGAAAAAGAGTTAAAAAAGTGAATGCCGGTAAAAATAAAGAAGAATTAAATAAAGAAGAAGTTTCTCAATAAAAATATGGGAAGCCGTCATTTAGCCAGAAGTATTGTTCTTCAATCATTGTATGAGTGGGATTTTTATGAAAAAAAGAGAAACCTAAACGAGATTATACAAAGAAATTTAGGGAACTTTGCCCCAGGTCTGGAAGAATCTGATTTTATTAAAGGTTTAGTAGATGGAATTCAAGAACACCTGTCTGATTTAGATAAAATAATTGAAAAGACGGCTCCTGAGTGGCCGCTATCTCAGATTGCAATGGTTGATAGAAATGTGCTTAGAATAGGGATATATGAATTACTTTATGGGAATAGAGAAGAGGTGCCTCCTAAGGTTGCTATTAATGAAGCCATTGAATTAGGAAAAAATTTTGGAGGGGAAACTTCAGGTAAATTTATAAACGGAGTCCTGGGTACTATTTACAGAGAGCTTTATCCCAACGAAGCAGAAGATAAAAAAGGAAAAGAGGAATCAAAAAATTAAATTTTTTTAGAATTTTAAAAAAGACTTGAAGGAATGAAGGATTTCTCATCATTAGAAAAGAAATTAAATATAAATTTTAAAAATAAGGATTTGTTAGTTCAGGCTTTTGTTCATCGATCTTATTTAAACGAACATCCTGATTTTAGATTGTTGCACAATGAAAGGTTAGAATTTTTAGGAGATGCGGTGATTGAGTTGATAGTAACCGAACATCTTTATAATTATTATCCTCAAAATTCAGAAGGGGAGATGACTAATTGGCGCGCTGCTTTGGTTAATGCTAAAATGTTAGCGAAAATTGCTCAAGAATTGGGATTGGATAATTTTTTGCTTCTCTCGAGGGGAGAGGCAAAGGATACAAGCAAGGCGCGTATGTACATTCTTGCCAATACCTTTGAAGCCTTCATCGGCGCTTTTTACTTGGATAAAGGATACGAAAATTGTAAGAAATTTTTAGAGAAGTATTTACTTGTTCATCTGCCTGAGATTATTGAAAAAAAGATTTATAAAGACGCCAAATCGTGGTTCCAAGAAGAAGCGCAGGAAAGGGTTTCTATTACCCCTATTTATAGAGTATTGAAAGAGTCGGGCCCCGATCATGCCAAAGTTTTTGAAGTTGGAGTCTTTTTAGGCGAAAAATTGATAGCAACAGGGAGGGGATCTTCCAAGCAAGAAGCAGAGGAAGAGGCGGCAAAATTAGCGTTAAAAATTAAAGGTTGGGAGTAAAATTAAAATCAATAACTAAAATGTTGGTAATACGTTTAATGCGAAAAGGAAGAAAAAATCAACCGTTTTTTAAGATTGTGGTTACAGATAAAAGGAATCCTGTAAAAGGAGGTAGGCCCGTGGATGAGGTAGGTTATCTTGATCCTTTGACGAAAAGAAAAAGAGTCGATAAAGAAAAAATTCTTTATTGGCTTTCAAAGGGTGTTAAACCATCAGATAGGGTTTATAATCTTTTAGTGGAAGAAAAAATTATTGAGGGGGCGAAGATAAATGTTTCAAAGAAGGCAAACAAAGCTGCAAACGATCAAGTCTCTTCGAAAGAGTAATTAAAATCTACAAGAAATACTTTTAAAAGACAGATCTTGACATTCCTTTAAAAAAGGTTTATATTTTTTATATCAAGATTGAAGTCTTTTGGTAGTAATGAAAACCTGTTGGTTTCAGCGATAATGTAGCTGGAATTAAAACAGCAGGAAAGGTTATTACCAGAGACGAATTAGTTAAAGGTCGGATTGATTTATAATTAATATTGAAAAGTTGATAGGAAAGCATGAAAAAAGAGGCAGATAAAGAATTTCTTGAATACGTGGTAAAACAGTTAGTAGATCATCCTGAAGATGTAAAGATAGAGAGAAAAGTTGATGAGATGGGCGTCCTCCTTTCCTTAAAAGTAAATCCTCAAGATATGGGTCAGGTGATTGGAAGGAAGGGAATGACCGCTCAGGCAATTAGAAACCTGGTGAGGATTATTGGATTGAAAAATCACGCCAGGGTAAATCTCAAAATTGAGGAACCAGAAGGCGGACGTGCCTCCAAAACAGAAAAGACAGGAGTTTCCTCAGATATTGATAATCTTTCTCTCTAATCTTAAAAATTTACAATTTAACAAAAAGACGCTATAGTAAATAAAAGCGTCTTTTTGTTATAAAATGAAGAGATTTGAAGTTTTAACACTATTTCCAGATATTTTTAGTTCGTATTTAAAAGAGAGTTTAATTTATAAGGCTCAGCAGAAAGGTTTAATAAAAATAAGGATCCATAATTTGAGGGATTGGAGTAATGATCCCCATAAAAAGGTTGATGATAGGCCGTTTGGAGGAGGTACGGGTATGGTTATAAAAGTAGAACCCATTTACCGAGCAGTAAAGGATTTAAAAAGAGGGATGGGTAGGAAGAAGGGAAGGGTAATTCTTTTTACTCCTCGTGGTTCCAAATTTACGCAAAAGATCGGCTTTCAGCTCTCAAAATTAGATTATTTTATTTTTATTTGCGGTCGTTATGAAGGAGTAGATGAGAGGGTAGCTAAATACGTTGCTGATATGACACTTTCGATTGGAGATTACGATTTAATGGGTGGAGAATTACCTGCTTTGGTGGTTATAGAAACTATCTGCCGATTAATACCTGGCGTTTTGGGAAAGTTTGAATTATTAAAAGAGAGAATTACAAAAAAAGGTGGTTTTATTGAATATGCTCAATATACCAGGCCAGCAGTATTTCAACCCAGAAAAGGAATTAAATGGAAGGTCCCCCCTGTTTTGCTTTCAGGCGATCATAAGAAAATAGAGAAATGGCGCGCGGAACATTCAAAAATTATTGAATAAAAAAATTTTTTATGATAAGTTAAAAATAGAATAAGAATGGGCAGGTGGCTGAGCAGCAAAGGCGCTAGACTGTAAATCTAGTGGGTTCTACCCTTCGGGGGTGCAAGTCCCTCCCTGCCCACTTCTTTGCCAGAGTAGCTCAGGTGGTTAGAGCACGTCATTGGTAATGACGAGGTCGGCGGTTCAACTCCGCCCTCTGGCTCTTCTTAATAATTTATTGGTTATTCAATTTTATGGCAAAAAAGAAATCTCTTACTAAACTTAGTTGTAGTGTCTGCAAAAACATTAATTATTACACAAAAAAGTCTAAAAAATTTTTTGATAAGAAAATTGAACTAAAGAAATTCTGTCGAGAGTGTAGGAAACACACTTTACACAAAGAGATAAAGAAATAATTGAGAGGTTGAAGGATAAAAGAAAATTTAATATGATTTTTATAAAGGGGGGTGTAGTTCAATGGTAGAATAACGGTCTCCAAAACCGTTGATCAAGGTTCGATTCCTTGCACCCCTGCTTTTTTGCGATGAAGAAAAAAGCAAAGAATTTTACCCTCTCCCTGAATGATATTATCCTTTTTTGTATTTATTTAATAATTAAGAACAAAGAAAGATGTAGTTTCGATCGTTTGGTGAAAGAGTGTTTTACTCTTTTTCCTGATATTTTAAAGTTTGAAAGATACCCTCTTTGGCCAGATTCTAGAAAATTAGATAGACCCCTTCGTTGGTTGAGAAGAGAGAAATTTATTATTGGAGATCCAAAAACCTATTTCCTTCTTTTACCCAAAGGTGAGGCGAGGGCGTTGGAGATTGAAAAATTATTGAGACAAGGGAAATTGTTATAGAATGTTTATTATGCGAAAAATAATAAAATTTTAAGAGAATTTCTATGGGATTGATAAATAATTTGATTAAAGAAGGATGGCTTAAAACACCCCAAATTATTAAGGCTTTTCAAAAAATAAAAAGAGAAGATTTTTTACCCTCCTCAATAAAATCGTTGGCAGAACTTAACGAAGCTCTTCCAATTGGTTTTGGACAAACCATTTCTCAACCATTAACAGTTGCTTTTATGTTGGAATTACTGGAACCCAAAAGCGGAGATAAAATTTTAGATGTAGGAGCAGGTTCAGGATGGACAACAGCGTTATTGGCTTATATTGTGAGCAATGGGGGAGAGGAGATGAAGGGAAGGGTCATTGCGATTGAAATTATTCCTCAACTTTATGAATTTGGAAAAGAAAATGTTAAAAAGTACAACTTTATCGAAAAGGGAATTGTAGAATATATTGAGGGAGACGGTTCAAAAGGTTTTAAAAAGTATGCCCCTTATGATAAAATATTAGTATCGGCAGCAGTGTGGGGTGATATTCCCTTTGCCTTGAAGGAACAATTAAAAATAGGGGGTCGTTTGGTGATTCCGGTAGAGAATTCTATTTATTTAATTATTAAAAAAAATGATAGTAGTTTTGAAGAAGAGAAATACCCCGGTTTCGTTTTTGTGCCATTGGTTCAGAGAAAAACGTAAAAGCGTCATCATTGTTTTTGCCTCTTTTTTTATTTTAGCAAGTATTTTCTTTTTTTTATTGTTTCTCTTTTATATTTATGTTCCGCTTAATCCTTATTCTCAAGAGAAGATAGTGTTTACTGTTTACAAAGGGTGGGGAGACGAAGAAGTTGCCAGAAACCTCAAGGCAGCGGGCATTATTAGGAGCGATTACTTTTTCAGAATTTACACCCTTTTGTCTCTTAAACATCATCTTTTGAAGGCTGGAACCTATGAACTATCTCCTCGTATGTCGGTTTATCAAATAGTTGACAAAATGAAAAAAGGAGAAGTGATTAAGAACAAGATAACGATTTTGGAAGGTTGGGATTTGAAAAAAATTGGGGCGTATCTTGAGTCAAAGAATATCTGCTCTAATCAAGAGTTTTTTTCCATAGTTCAAAAAAATTTTTTAAATGATTTTGATTTCTTGAAAGATAAACCACCGGATGCAGATTTGGAGGGATATCTTTTTCCTGACACTTATGAGATTGTTGAGGGAGAAGGGTGCGAGAAAATAATCAGAAGAATGCTTTCCAATTTTGACCAAAAATTAACTCCTGAATTGAGAGAAGAAATAAACAAACAAGGAAAAACAATTTTTGAGATTATTATTATGGCTTCAATATTAGAAAAAGAGGCAAAAAGAGAGGAGGATAAGAGAATTATTTCCGGTATTTTATGGAAAAGAATCCAAGCCAATATGCCCCTTCAAGTTGACGCGACAGTAAATTATATCACAGGCAAGAATTTACCAGCTATTTCTCTTCAAGACAAAGAAATTGATTCGCCTTATAACACCTACAAGTATAAAAATCTTCCCAAAGGCCCCATTTCTACTCCTAGCCTGGAGAGTATTAAGGCAGCAATTTATCCAAAAGAAAGCCACTTTTGGTATTATCTTTCTACCCCAGAGGGGGAGATAATTTTTAGTAAAACTTTTGAGGAGCACAAAATTGCCAAGCAAAAATACTTAAGATAATTTTTCCCAATAGAGAAAAAAATAGATTGTGATTGGTGCAATTTCGATTTTTAAAAAGTATTTATTCATTTGTAAAAAATCTTAGCGATTTCTCTTTAAACTCTTGACAGTCACCACAAAATGGAGTAGGCTGATTTATAGCCACAGACAATAGGTATCCTTAGTTGGAGTAAATCCTATTGAGGCAAAAATTTTTTTAAAAATTAAAGCTGTCTGTGGTACGGCTTTTTTTGTTTAAAAATGGCACTTACAAAAGAAGAAAAGAAGAAACAAATTCAAGAAATAGAAGAAGGTCTTTCTCGGCAAAAGTCGATTGTTCTTGTTGATTTTTATAAAACTCCAGCCAATGAGTTATTTTTATTGAGAAAGTTGTTGCGGGACTCAAATTGTTTAATGAGGGTGGTTAAGAAAACTTTGGCAAAAATTGCCTTTAACAAATTTCAGCCTTCATTAGGCGATGAGATAGAGAAATATGCGCCTGGACAATTGGCTTTGGTTTTTGGATTAGAAGATGAGATTGCGCCAGCTAAGATAGTTTATTCTTTTGCTAAAGAACACGAAAATCTTAAAATTTTAGGCGGTGTATTTGAAAATTGTTTTATTTCCAAGGAGAAAGTAATAGAATTGGCGACCCTTCCATCTAAAAATGAATTATTATCACAATTGGTTTTAAATTTAGGATCTCCGCTTCGAGGATTGGTGAATACTCTGCAAGGCAATATCAAAGGTCTTTTAAATATTTTAACTCAAATAAAGCAAAATAATTAAAAAATAAAAAAATGACAGAAGAAAAAAACACAGAAATACCAGCCAAATTTGAAAAAATAATAAAGACAATTGAAGAAATGTCAGTTTCAGATTTGGCTGAATTAGTAAAGATATTAGAAAAAAAATTCGGGGTTTCAGCTGCAATGCCGGTCTCTGTGGCAGTTGCTCAGCCGGCACCTTCTCAGCCTGTTCCAACCGAAGAAAAATCATTTTTTAACATAGAATTAAAGGAAGTGGGTGCCCAAAAGATTGAGGTTATTAAATTGGTTCGAGATATTACAGGTAAGGGATTAAAAGAATCGAAAGATTTGGTTGATGCAGCTGCAGGAGGTACACCCCAAATGATTAAAGAGGGTGTCAAAAAAGAAGAAGCTGATGAAATTGTTAAAAAGTTTACAGCAGCGGGCGCAAAAGTAGAATTGAAATAAAAGAGAAAAAGAAGTGCCTGCTGGCACTTCTTTTAAAAAGGGTGCATAGCTCAGGGGTAGAGCGCTTTGTTCACATCAAAGAGGTCGAAGGTTCGAATCCTTCTGCACCCATTGCAGGATAGAGAAAAGAGTTCTTTGTCATTTTAAGAAAGGATTAAAATATGAGCTCCCAACTTCCGCTTCAAATTCAAAAGTGGGTTTCTTTGCTGGGATTGAAATGGCCTCTTTTAGTAGAAAAGAGTAGAGAGAAAGGAGGTTTGCCTCAGTTTAAACCATTACTTTCTTTGAAAAGAAATAAGTGTTTGAGAGAAAAAGTTCATTATTTGCAAGTACCCCCTGCTTTTTTGGATCGTCCGGAGGATTTTCTATCAGAATGGGGGCATGAGCTCTGTCATTGTGTTCTTGCAGAAAGAGTGGATCCTCTTTTTGAAACTTGTCCGATTCAACCCAGGGATGATTTATCAGAGAGAGAACAAATGATAAGAGCCGCTCTTTTTGATTTTGCCAGATCTCACGAAGACTTATGGGTGAATGATTTAAGACATGAGATTTTGGGAAGAGAATTGACAATTCGTGATTTGAACGAGGGTTTTGAAGCAATCTCTGCTCTTTTTTCTCGTTTTGAGAAAATTTTTGGATTTTTATTTTTCCCAATTATTGTGGAGAGTATGTTTCGGAATGATTATCTGTTTTTAACTGCTTTTTGTTTATATGTGGTTTCAGAAGAAAGGTATAATGCAGAAGAATTAAAATTTGACAGTTTAAGAAAGAACATTTTTTCCATAATCTCACAAGAGACGGCGACAAGGGCAGATGCTCTCATTGACGCCTATTCCCGCTTACCCTATTTTTCTCTTTTGGAAAGAGAGGCGGTAGTAGAAGAGATTTTGGAAATTTGGCAAGAGAGCGTTCGAGAGGTGATTAAAATTCTTTTTCCTCACATTGAGTGGGAGCCGACATTAATAATTCCGCAAGGAACTTGGTTGGTGTAAAGTAAATTTTAGAGGGTCATAAAAATGACCCCTTTTTAATAATTCTTTGCCCTTGGATACCGTTGTTTTATTTGTTAAAATTAAATTAGGAAATTCATTATATGCCATCTTATAGAAAAATTTATTGGACGAAACATTCTCAGCTTAAAATGAGAGAATACAATCTTTCTCGTCAGAAACTTCTTTCTATCTTGCATAACCCTGAACGTCGAGAAAGGGGAATTGTTCCGGGAACAATTGCTGTAATGAAAAGCCAAAGAAGAAAGTCATCCTTTTTATTTAAAAATAAAAGAAAAAAAGGCGGTGAAATATGGTTGATGTATCAAGATACCAAATATCTTAGAAAAATCATTAGTGCTTGGCGCTATCCTGGTATTTCCAAGCCAGGCGAAGAAATTCCCTTACCTGATGATATTCGACAAGCGTTATTGGAGGGGCGAATTGAGTAGTTTATTTTTTGTAAAGTATGGAGTATAATATTAAGGAGAAGTAAAAATATTAATATTTTATGAAAATTAAAAAAATTATTGGCTATTTTTTGCTTTTTGTGGGACTGGCTCTCCTTTGTTGGACATTGGTGAAATCTTATAATATTTTTTCAGGAAAAATTCCGCCCCCTTCTGTGTTTTCTCTAAAAACCGAGGTAAAAAAAGAGACAGCCGGATCGATTAAAAATTTAACCCTTCAAGTACAGGATCAAGTCGAACAAATGGTTTTGCGATATTTTAATCAGGTGCTTCCCGGTGAGGCAATTGAGAAAATGTTAAATCTGAGCGCCTGGACAATGTTAGCTTTCGTTTTTATTGCCGGAGCGAGTGTTTTATGTAATATTAGTATTCGAATAATTTTGTTTTAAATTTAGAAATGGCTTGGAGGCCATTTGATAATATTTTTATCACCTGGTTAAAATGGCATTTCTATGAAGCCCCCTCTTTTTTATCGCACGTTTTAGTTAATTTCTTTAAATTTTCTCTTAATCTTTTCTCACTTCCTTTACTTTTCAAAACACTTTTTTATCCCTGGAAGGGTATTTATTGGACATATCCGCGAGCCTTTAGCCCTCAGGCATATCTTGAAGCATTTTTGGGAAATATTTTTTCGCGTTTAATAGGAGCGATATTAAGAATTACGCTGGTAATGGTGGGTATTGTTTTTCAATTTTTTATAATGTTAATAAGTATTGTGATTTTTAGCGCCTGGCTATTACTTCCATTTTTAATAATTAGCGGAATTTTGTTTGCCTTTCTTGGTTAAAATGAATTTCAATTTTGAAGACACAACAATTTTCCGAGCAGTTAGATTAGAGAGAATGATTATTTTTAAGTATACTGATTTTCTTTTTAATCTTTTCCTGGGATTGTTTATTATTTTTGCCGGTTTGGTAGGTTTTTCTCTTTTGGGATTGTTGTCTTTCAAAATTCTTTTTGTAAAATTGGGTGTTCTTTTTTTGAGTTTGGCACTTCTTTTTTGGAATCTGTCATTATTTGTAAAATATAAAATAAAAAATCCGCCCCTACCTGGAGCTCTCAAAGAGGCGGTAGATTCTCCTCAAAATTTTAATTTGGCAGAATGGTTCAGTCTTGAAATGACAAAGCTACTGGAAAAAGCAGTCAAATTTTGCCAAAGAAAAAATATTGCTCTTGATTCAATTTGCTTTTTTTACTGGGGATTGAAAACAAATCCAGAGATTCAATTGATTTGTTTTAGATTGGGAATGGAAATAAAGACCCTACAAGAGAATCTTAAGAATTATTTGGAAAAAATTCCCCGCTTGCCTTCGGCTAAAGAGACGAGTTTTTCTTTTTTCTTTTCAAGAAGAGAGGCAACAATAGATCCTAAATTTGAAGAGTTGGTTTTGGAGATGTTTCGGGTTGCTTCTGAAAGAAAAAAGGAAAGAGTAGGCGAAAAGGAATTTTTGGTTGCTCTGGCAAGAAAAGAGGATTTTTTTAAAAAAATATTAAGAGAGTATGATTTAAAGAGGGAAGATGTAGAGAACATCACTCAATGGTTAGATTCTTATGAAGAGAGATTGAGAATAATAAAGGAGTTTTGGAGGCCTGAGAATCTTGCCAGATGGGGATCGGTGGGAAGTGATTGGGCTTTTGGTTATACCCTTAATTTAGACGAGTTTTCAATCGATTGGAGAGATATTGTTTCCAAACAATTATCCAAGCAAATAATAGGTCACACCAAAGAGATTGAGACCTTGGAGATGATTTTGGCACGCTCTCAATTTTCCAACGCTTTGATAATAGGAGAACCAGGCACAGGGAGAAAAAGCATTGTAGAAGCGCTTGCCCAGCGCTGTTATTTGGGTGAGTCTTTGCCCGAGTTAAATAATAGGAGAGTAGTTGAGCTGGATTTAACAAGATTGATTGCTGCAATTCCAGATTTTGAGTTGGTAGAGAAAAAATTAGATCAGATTTTTTATGAAGCCACAAGCGCTGGCAACATTATTTTAGTAATTGACGATTTGCACAAATTTGTTGGTCGTAAAACCCAAGCTGTGGGCACAATTGATATTTCTGGCATTTTATCAAGGTATTTGGCAATCCCTTCTTTTAAATTTGTTGCTATTACCACTTATGATGGCTTGCACAGAGATATAGAGAGTAATCGTTCTTTTGTTGAATATTTTAGGAAAATAGAGGTTTCTGAAGTTTCTGAACAAGAAACAATTCAAATACTTCAATCTTATGCTTTGTCTTTTGAAAGAAAATATAAAATTTTAATACTTTATCCAGCTATTAGAGAGATAGTAAAACTCACTGGCCGTTATATGCCCAGCCTTTTCTTTCCCAAAAAGGCAATTGATATATTGGATGAAGCGGTTGTTTACCTTCAGACTCTGAGAGAAAAAGTTCTTCAACCTCATCATATTGTGAAAATTATTTCTCAAAAGACAGAAATTCCCTTGGGGAAAATTGAAACAAAAGAAAAAGAAATTTTACTTAATTTGGAAAACCTACTTCACCAGAGAATTATTGATCAGGAAGAAGCAGTAAGACAGATTTCTATTGCTATGAGACGAGGAAGGGCAGGAATTGGGTCTCAAAAAAGGCCATTTGGAAGTTTTCTCTTTTTGGGTCCCACCGGAGTGGGAAAGACGGAGACATCCAAAGCCCTTGCCCAAATTTATTTTGGTTCAGAGGAAAAGATGATTAGATTGGATATGTCGGAATTTCAGGCAATTAGCGATATTCCCCGTCTTATTGGTGGAGTAATTCCAGTCGAAATTCCAGGACTTCTTACAACCGCTGTCAGAGAAAATCCCTTTTCCCTTGTTCTTTTAGATGAGATTGAAAAGGCCCACCCTGATATTCTTAATCTTTTTCTACAGGTTTTGGATGAAGGACATCTTACTGATGGCCAGGGAAGAAGGGTAGTTTTTTCTAATACTATTATTATTTGCACCTCCAATGCTGGCGCAGATATTATTTTTAAAGAGGCCCAAGAAGGAAGACGGGTGGATAAAGATAAACTTCTTGCCATTCTTTTTGAAAGAAAGATTTTCAGACCAGAATTTATTAATAGATTTGACGCCACCATTATTTTCAATCCTCTTACCCAAGAACATTTGTTAAAAATAGCAGAACTTCAATTAAGTAATTTGAAGAAAAATTTGGCTGAAAAAGAAATTGATTTTGTCATCACCCAAGCTTTAAAAGAGAGAATAGTAATGCTTTCTTATAAACCAGAATTTGGTGCTCGAGAAATGAGAAGAGTTATTCAAGACAAGATAGAGAATGTTATTGCCCAACATCTCATTTCAGAAAAAATTAAAAAGGGAGATAAAATTGAGATTCATCCGGAAAATTTTGAAGTATTAATTTTGAGTAGAGATTCTGAGTAAATTTGAATTTTTATTGACAGAATAAAAGTAAGGAGTTATTCTAAGATAAATAATTATGAGTAATATATAAGATAAATAATTATGAGTAATATAATTACTTTAAAAAATCTCCTGTCTTTGTTTTTGTTGTTGTCTTTGAAGAAGACAGGAGATTTTTTATGATAAATGTGAGAAAGTAGTAAAAAATAAAAAATAAAAAATAAAAAATAAAAAATAAAAAATCTCCTGTCTTCAGGAGAATTTTTTTAATAAAGGGTTCTTTGTAAATTTAAGGTTCTTTTTCTGAAAGGAGGGAGAAATGATAGGCTTGTTTGTGGTTCCGGAAAAACCGAGTGCAGCATGGGGATGGTGGATGGGAAAAGTCTGCGAGATAGAAAGAGATTTTATAGGAATTGTACTCTTAGCCAAAGAAAGAGGAGATGAGCGATGGAATGAGTTATTTTATACAAAAAAAGAATCTGTAATAACGTTTTCTGATGAAGCTTCTGCCAGGCAGTTATTTGAAATGAAGAAGGCTGGCAATTAAAACCAAGGTCCTGTTTTTTAACAGGACTTTTTTGTACCTGTGAATAATTAGTGGAAAATTTAATAAATTCCCGAAAAAAATGAGAAAAACAGAAAAAGGTTGACTAAAAGTTATAAAGTGGAGTATAAAGAAAATAGTGTGGATAATTGTGGATAAATGTGGGATAACTTTTCAAAACTGTGAATAACTTAACTTAATAAAATGCTTATTGGTCAATATCAACACACAATAGACAATAAAAAAAGATTAGCCCTTCCTGCCAAATTTAGAGGGGAAATGGGTGAGAAGGTTATTGTTACGCGGGGAATAGAGGGATGTTTGGTTGTTTATCCTGAAAAAGAATGGGCAGCAATTGCCGAAAGATTAGCCAATTTAACAATTACTCAACCAGAAGCGCGTTCTTTTGTGCGTATGATATTGGCAGGAGCCATGGAAATAACATTAGATAAATTGGGCAGAATTTTAATTCCTGATTATTTAAAGAAATACGCAGGACTTGATAAAAAAGTTGTTATTTGTGGTTTGGTTAATAGATTGGAAATTTGGGATAGCGAAAAGTGGGAAAATTATAACAAAAAGTCAGAAAAAGGAGTCGACCAAATTGTTTCTAAATTAGGAAATTTTGGAATATAGGAAAGAAAAAATGATAGTTCCCACACACAAGCCAGTTCTTTTAAAAGAGGTTTTGAAATATTTAAACCCAGGTGTAAATGAGAATTTTATTGATTGCACAATTGGAGAGGGGGGACATGCGAGGGAAATTTTAAAGAGAAATGGACCAGCTGGTAAGGTTTTGGGGATTGATTTAGATCCTCTTCAAATTTCCGTTGCTCAGTGGTTGGCAGTTGAATTTAAAGAGAGGGTAGTTTTAGTCAACGACAGTTACACTAACTTAACAGAAATAGTTGAGAGAAAGAAATTCGGACCAGTCAACGGGATTTTATTGGATTTGGGTATGTCTTCTGCTCAATTAGAGAATACGGAGCGAGGATTTTCTTTTAAAATCGATCAGGTTTTAGATATGAGATACAACGAAGATATGAATTATTTAACAGCTGAGAAGATTTTAAACGAATGGGGCCAAGAAGAAATAGAAAGGATTTTGAGAGAATACGGAGAAGAAAAATTTGCGAAAAGAATTGCCCAGCGGATTGTAGAAAAGAGAAGAGAAAAGAGAATAAAAACTACTTTTCAATTATTGGAGATTATAAAAGAGGCTCTTCCCAGTCGGTATTGGAAGGAAAGTAAGAAAAAGAAATTTCCCATTCATTATGGGACTAAAGTTTTTCAAGCCCTTCGAATTGCCGTTAACGACGAATTAGAAAATCTCCAAAAAGTTCTCCCTCAAGCAGTGGCAGTTTTAGCTCCCGGAGGAAGAATGGTAGTAATTTCCTTTCATTCTTTAGAAGATAGAATTGTAAAAAGATTTTTTAACGAACAGTCAAAAAAGAAGATTGTTCGGTTGCTTACCCCCAAGCCGATTACTCCCTCTCGAGAAGAAATAAAAAGTAATATAAGAGCTCGCTCTGCAAAATTAAGAGCAGTGATAAAAATATAAAATTAAAAACAAAAAATGAGTGCGCTGGTGTTGAAATTAATAAAACCATTTGGACAACTAAAAAAGATAATCTATTTGCAAGAAAAGACAATAAATTTTTTGGGCAAAAAACAATGCGTGATAATTTTATTTTTGGTTTTTTTGGGCTTATTCTTTTTTTATCTGTTTTTGGTCTATTACCTTGTGCAGTCTAAATATGTGATAGAGAATTACCAATTAAAACTTACTAAATTAGAAGAAGAAAAAAAGGATTTAGAAACAGAATTACAAGAGATTAACTTTTGGAAAGAGGTAAGGGAAGAAATAGAACGGCTTAATTTTCAAAAAATAAATTCAATAAAATACATTCATGTTTTAGAAAAATCTGTTATTACTCTTAAAAAATGAGAAGGTTTTAAATTGGGCGTTTGAATTTCGTTTTGGGGGTTATTATAATAGGCGGCATAATAATTATTAGTCGCCTTTTTTATCTTCAACTATTTCAACACAAACACTACAAGGCTCAGGCTTTGGGTCAACAAATTGGTTTAATGACCGTAAAGGGGGAGCGGGGAGGAATTTTTTGTACTAGTGTTTCTAAAGAAGATTCTATGCCTATTGAAGTGAAGAGCTTGGCTATTAATAAAGAAAGCTGGAATCTTTGGGTTTATCCTCTTCAAGTAAGGGAAAGCAAAGATTTCGCCAAGTTATTAAGCGGAAAGACTGGTTTAAAAGAGGAGGAGATATTAAAAGAGATAAAAGATAATCAATCACCCGTGATATTAAAAAAGGGCTTATCTAAGAACGAGGTTGATGAGATAAGATCGCTAAAATTAAATGGGATATTTTTTGAAAAAACATCCAAAAGATTTTATCCCCAAGGAGAAATACTTGCTCAGGTGTTAGGGTTTGTGGGAGGGGAAAATATAGGACAATATGGCTTAGAGGGATATTATGATGAAGTCCTTCAAGGAAAGACAGTGGTAAAAGTTCCAGAAGATAATTTTGATTATTGGACAAATAGAAAGACAAACTCTTTGGACGGAGGGGATCTTTATTTAACCATTGATTATTCAATTCAACTTGAAGCAGAACGGCTTTTGCAGCAGGCGCGAGAAAAATTGCAAATTCAGTCTGGTCAGATTATTGTAATGGAACCAAACTCAGGAAAAATTTTGACTCTCGCTAATTATCCTTTTTTTAATCCAAATTTTTATTTTAAAGAAAAAGACATTTCCGTTTTTCAGAATGGCGCCATTCAAAAACTTTTTGAACCAGGTTCAATTCTAAAACCCGTTACCATGGCCGCTGCCTTAAATGAAGAACTTCTTACCCCTGAATCCACTTATATTGATAAGGGAAGCGTTTCTTTTGGTTCGCAAACAATTCATAATTTTAATAAAAAGGTTTATGGCGAGGTAACTATGACACAGGTGTTAGAGGAGTCTATCAATACTGGCGCTGTTTTTGTACAAAGAAAATTGGGCAATAAAAAGTTTTTAGAATATTTAGAGAAATTTAGTTTTTTTGAAAAGACGGGTGTGGATTTACAAGGCGAGGTATATTCTCGGAATGAGAATTTAAAAAAAGGACCTGATATTAACTATGCTACTGCTTCTTTTGGTCAAGGTATTGAGTTGACTCCTTTGCAGGTCGCGAGGGCATTCTGTGTTTTTGCCAATGGAGGGAGATTAGTGAAGCCTTTTATTGTAGAGAAGGTAGTGAAAAATGGAGAAGAAATAGTTACAAAACCGGTTATTTCTCCACCGATTCTTTCTGGTAAGTCCATCTCTCAAATAAATTCAATGTTAATAAGCGTGGTAGAAAAGGGATTTGGTGGAGTAGCGAAGATTCCGGGGTATTATGTAGCAGGTAAGACAGGGACTGCTCAAATTCCCCGTGTGGGAAAAAGAGGATATGAACCAGATAAAACCATTCAGAGTTTTGTTGGTTATTTTCCTGCTTTTAATCCACAATTTTTAATTTTAATTAAATTAGATGATCCTAAGGTGCCAGTTTCTGCTCTTTCGGCAGTTCCTATTTTTAAAGAACTGGCTCAATATATTATCAATCATTGGAAAATTCCTCCCGATTATTCGATTAATCCATAAAAAATATTCCTTCTTGATAAAAATTTAAATTAAAAATAAGAGGATAAAAGAGGCGGCCCCAACCGGATTTGAACCGGTGTTTCAAGGATGAGAACCTTGCGTCCTGAACCGGGCTAGACGATGGGGCCTCTTTTTCTATCATACACTTTTTTCCTCTATAATCAAGAATTGTTGTAATGAGATTTAAATAATAGGAAAGCCTTGAATATGAAGAAAATAAATAGTAAAATGAAAAAAATTTAAATGAAAATTTCTTTTTTTCAATTTAAAAAAATAGTAGCTTGTGTTTCAGTCCTTTCAGGAACTATTATAGGTGTGGGAATTTTTTCTCTCCCGTATATCACATCCAAGGTGGGTATTTATATAATGTTGCTTTATTTTATTTTCTTGGGATGGGCAGTGATTTTGATTCATCAGTATTTTGGAGAGCTTGTGCTAATTACTCCGGATTTTAAAAGATTACCGGGTTTTGCGAAACAGTATTTGGGTAAATGGGGCGAAAGAATAGCTTATCTTTCTACTATTTTTGGGATATACGGTTCTCTTTTGGCATATTTAATTGTGGGTGGAGAATTTTTAAAAGAGCTGCTTTCTCCCTATTGGGCCGGAGCAGATGTTTTATACACTTTTGTTTATTTTTTAGCAGGTTCTTTTTTAATAGCGATAGGGATTAAATTTATCGCCGGAATAGAACTAATAGGATTAATTTTATTTTTTCTTATACTCTTTTTTATCTTTCTAAAATCCCTGCCTTTTTTAAAAATCTCTGATTTTCTTTCTCCCCTTGATTCTCATTATTTATTTTTACCATATGGACCTGTGCTTTTTTCGTTGTGGGGCGCTTCTTTAATTCCTGAAACAGAGGAGATGTTGACCAAAGATAAAAAATTATTAAAAAAAGTAATTTTACTTTCTCTCCTAATACCTATTTTTGTTTATTTGTTTTTTATTTTTTTGGTGTTGGGAATTAGCGGCCCTTTTACAACACCGTTTGCTCTTACCGGTCTTAGAAATTTTTTAGGAGATGGTATTTATCCTCTGCTTCTTGTTTTTGGAATATTAACCGCTTTCACTTCTTTTATTACTTTGGGACTGACCCTTAAAAAAATGTTTTTGTTTGATTTGGGAATAAATAAGAGAGACGCTTTTTTTATAACAATTTGTATTCCATTGATTTTATTTCTCTTGGGCTTTCAATCTTTTATTGATGTAATTTCTTTTGTGGGAGGAGTTTTATTGGGGGTGGAGGGGATTTTAATTTTATTAATGTATAGAAAAGCGAAAAAGAAAAATTTTGTTACTCTACTTTTACTTGGTGTTTTGGGCTTGGGAATTATTTATGAGCTTTTTTCCTTTTTAATTTAAAAGAGCATGATGTTGTTGCTTTATTATATACTTATTTTTGGTGTTTCTGTTTTTGTTTTGTCTTATCTAAGCTCGAGGTTGATTGATTGTTTGTTAAGGATTGCCGGATATCTCAAGTGGCGCGAATTTATTATTGCTTTTTTTGGTATGGCATTCGCCACATCACTAACCAATTTTTTCGTTGACGTGAATGCTGTTTTGCATCATCTTCCCGAATTAGCCTTTGGAGATATCATTGGAGGGAACTTGGTTGATTTAACATTAATAATTGCCATTTCGGTTTTTTTAGGGAAAAAAGGAGGAATGGAAGTAAAAAGCGAGACAGTTCAAAAGAGCGCCATTTTCACCGCCCTTATTGCCATCTTGCCTCTTTTGCTAATCGCAGATAAAAAATTAGACAGAATTGATGGTTTGATACTAGTTTTCTGTTTTGTTTTTTATTCTTTCTGGATTTTTTCAAAACAGGAACGTTTTAAAAAATATTACATTCAATCAGAGGATGGATCAATTAATAATTTGAGGGATTTTATGTACCATCTCTTTAATCTTTTTTTGTTTTTCGCTATGTTGATTTTAGCCTCTCAGGGAATTGTAAAAAGCGCTATCTTCTTTGCTGAATATTTTCAGCTTCCTATTTTAATGGTAGGGACCTTGATTGTAGGGTTGGGGAATTGTTTACCTGAATTATATTTCTCCATTATTTCTGCCAGACAGGGCCAGTATTGGTTGGTTTTGGGAGAATTAATGGGATCAGTCATTGTTTGCACCACTTTGGTCTTGGGGATAATTGTTTTACTTTCTCCTTTTTCTATTGATGATCTTTCTCCTTTTTGTGTTGCGAGGGGTTTTATGATTTTAGCCTCGCTTTTCTTTTTTTATGCGGTAAGAAGTGATCACAAGATAACAAAAAAAGAAGCCGTTTTCCTTCTTTTTATTTATATACTCTTTCTTATTAGCGAAATCCTTGTTAGAATTTATTAATGCAAAAGAGATGATTGGTTTAAACACTTTTTTATTAATAATACTTATTTTTTTGATATTAGGATTGGGAACAATTGTTTATTTGTTTTTACACAAGAAGGAAAAAGAAAGTTTTTCTTCTGAGAGTCTACTGCTCCTTCAACAGCAGGTGAATCAAATCGCCCAAGTTTTAGATACTAAACTTTCAGAATCTAACAAAAATGTTCAGGAACAATTCAGGCATTCATTAGAGTTGATAAGGAATTTTACCGAAAGACTTGCTCAGCTTAATGAAACGAACAGGCAGATTATAGGTTTTGTAGACCAGTTAAAATCTCTTCAAGATGTTTTGAAGAATCCAAAACAAAGATCTGTGGTGGGAGAATATTTTTTGGAGACAGTTTTAAAGAATGTATTGCCGCCGGGTTCCTTTCAAATGCAGTATTCTTTTTCAAATGGCGAGAGGGTTGACGCAGTAATTTTTATTGATAAAAAGATTATTCCCATTGATTCTAAATTTTCTTTGGAAAATTATAATAAGTTGGTTCAGGCGTCAGATCCGCTTGAACGAAAAAAATGGGAGAGTGCCTTTATAAATGATCTTAAACTAAGAATTGAAGAGACAGCAAAATATATTAGGCCGGCAGAAAGGACAATGGATTTTGCTTTTATGTTTATACCTTCTGAAGCCATTTATTATGATTTGTTAATTAATAAAGTAGGATCAATTACCGAAGAAACCAATAATCTTATCTACTATGCGTGGAAAAAGAAGGTAATCATTGTTTCTCCCACTTCTTTTGTGGCTTATCTTCAGACTGTTCTTCAAGGTTTGAGGAATCAAAAAATCTCAGAGCAAGCTCAGACAATTATTAAAGAGGTAGAAAGATTAGGGAGACACCTCTTTGTTTACTCGGAATATATGAAACGGTTGGGTCAGCATTTACAAAATACCGTGAATAGCTATAACAAGGCTAGCGAAGAATTAGAAAAAATCGATAAGGATGTTGTGAAAATTACCAGCGGAGAAAGTCAAATAGAAATTAAAAAAGTGGAATTTCCCCTCAATGAGAAATGATATTGACTAAAACAAAAATTTGGTTAAAATAAAGAACAAAAAATGTTAGCAGTTATCAAAACAGGAGGAAAACAATACATTGTAAAGCCGGGAGATAGAATAAGGGTTGAGAGGTTGAGAAAAGAGAATGGAGAAGAGGTGATTTTTGATGAAGTTTTGTTAGTAGAAAAGAATAAGAAATTAGAGATTGGCAAGCCATTTGTTGAGAATGTTAGCGTACGAGCAGAAGTAATAAAACAAGGAAAAGGAGAAAAAATAATTGTTTTTAAATATAAACCCAAAAAGAGATATAAAAGAAAAATAGGACATCGTCAACCCTTTACAGAGGTGGAGATTAAAGAAATAAAGACAGATTGAGTTATATAAAAGAGAGGCAAAAATATCTCTTTTTTGTAAGATGAAAAATAAGGAGTTTAGTTTTATCGAGAGAGAAATAAAGTGGCTCCTTGAAGAAAAATATTCCAATCAACAGACATCATCTTTTTTTCAAGATGTGGAAAGATTAAAAAAAGGAGAGCCGATAGAATATTTAATTGGATTTTCAGAATTTTTATCATGCAAAATCGATTTATCTTTGAAGCCTTTCATTCCCCGATTGGAAACAGAATATTGGGTGGAAGAAGCAATAAGAGAAATAAAGAAGACAGTTCGAGGGAACAAAAGAGTGAAAGCTCTTGATGTTTTTGCTGGTTCGGGGTGCATAGGAATTGCAATTCTCAAACATATTCCATTTGCCCGTTGTGATTTTATCGAGAAAGAAAAGAGGTTTTTGCAACAGATAAAAATAAATTTGAGAATTAACAAAATAAAGAAGAAACGTTATCAAATTTTTAACTCAGATATTTTTGAAAAAATTGACGAGAGAAAGAAATATAATTTTATCCTTGCCAATCCTCCTTATATTTCTTTTAAGAGAAAAGCAAAAGTACAGAAATCGGTTTTGAAATATGAGCCACAAGAAGCCATTTTTGCAACTGAAAATGGTCTTTTTTATATTAAGAGATTTTTAGAGAAGGCTAAAAACCATTTAGAAAAGGGAGGTAAAATTTTTTTGGAATTTGATTCGTTTCAGAAATCGATATTAACAGATTTTTTTAAAAAATATAAATACAATTTCGAATTTAGAAGAGACCAGTATCATCGATGGAGATGGGTTGTCTTGAGTTAATTTTCCTCTTGAGGTATCATTTTTAAAAAAGAGCCTATTTATGGTATTAGAAAAAAAATGCTATCAATTATCTCCTAATTCTTTAAATCTTTTCTTGGAGTGTCCTCATTGTTTTTGGTTGGAAAAGAATTTGGGGATAAAGAGACCCGCGCCCTATCCTTATTCTCTTAATTCTGCTGTTGACGCGCTTTTAAAAGAAGAATTTGATAACTATCGAGCGCAAGGAATTCCTCACCCTTTATTAGTAGAATTTAATATCAAGGCAAGACTATTTCCCAATCAACAATTATTAAATCAATGGAGAAGCAATTTTTGCGGTTTGAGATTTTTTGACGAAGAATTAAATGCAATTTTATTTGGCGCTCTTGATGATGTCTTGGAATTTGAAGACAAAAAGTTGGCCCCTTTGGATTATAAATCAACAGGTAGTCCCAGCGCAGCCATTTATGATCGCTTTCAACTCCAATTGGATACCTATACATTTTTATTGGAAAAGAACGGTTTTCAAACGCCAAGAAGAGGATATTTAGCATTTTACATTGTAGATAGAAGCAGAGGGTTTGTTGATCGTTTACCTTTTCGAAAAGAGATTCTAGAAGTTGAAACAAATCCCTCTGAAATTTACGATATTTTTAAGGAAGCGGTTAATTGTTTAAGGAGTTCGATTCCGCCCCATCATAGTTCTGATTGCGAGTATGGAAAATGGTTGGAGGGGGTTCGAGCCTTTAGTTTATAATTCTAAGAGAGAACATTTAAGATTTGTCTTTTTGGGTTGTATAATGTATACTAAAATTAAGCAAACAAAAAAGATGAAAAGAGATTACATTTGTGGAAAGGAAAACGAAAAAGGACAAGCATCGCGTGTGATATTGGTTTTAGCCGTTATAACTCTTGTTGCTATTCTTATTGCCTTTTCTATTTTAAAAATGGCCGAGAAACCACCTCCTCCTGAAGTTCCTGAAAAAGAAGAGATTCCTTTACCAGTTTACGAGACAACGATTAACGAAGTAAAATTCATTTTTATGAGCGCTATTGATAGAGGGAATAGATTAAGAGCCTCAGAGAGAGTCGACAGAGGAGGATGGTGGGGCGATGGAAAGGATTTAGTGACAACTGAGAGATTCATTATGGTGACCATTGGCGCGCAGAACAAAGGCAAAGTGGCAAAAGAATCGAATGTTTGGGATATAGGAAATATCATTGATAGCGAGGGAAGACATTTTGAACCACTGAAAGATTATGATGTAAAACAGTGGATTCCAACAGAAAGTTCTTGTGGAGCTGTTTTAAAGCCAGAATTTGATCCTGTTCCTTGTGTTAAAATTTATGAGGTTTCTAAAATTTCTACCGGTCTCAAAATTATGGTAATGACGGGGAAAAAAGGAGAAAGAGTTAGTGATTATGATTTCACGAAAAATGATTGGGCTTTGTTAGATTTAATAGTTAAATAATTTAAAAAGATGTTTCAAAAAAACAGAGAGACAAGAAGCAGGTTAGAAAAATTAACTGAACCACCTCCTTTCAAAAGACCCGAGGCGATTCCATCTTTGGAACAGAAGAAAAAAGAGGAAGAGAAAGAAAAAAGAATTTGGCAACAGCTAGAAAAGGAAGCTAAGTTAATGGAGCGGGACGAGAAGTTAAGGGAGAAGGCAGAGAAGAAAGTGCAGGAGATTAGGGTATTAGCTGAAAAAGAAAAGATTGAACATTTATTAGAATTAGCCGAAAAAGAGGGATTAATTTTCGCGGTTCAGGTGGCAAAAAAAATGAATGATCCTTATATTTTAGATATTTTTCACGATTTATTGGCCCAAGAAGGATATTATCAACGATTTATGAAGTAATTTTATTGAAGAATCTATGTGGCATCTTGTTCTTATTGTTTTGAGTCTTATTTTTTTAATTCTCCTCGGAGTGTTTATTATTTCTTTTAGAAAAGAAATTGTCGAGAAAGGATTAATTATTGGAGGATTGAACAAGACCTTGTTTTTGATTTTAATGCCCAAATATCCTTCGTCAAAAGAAACAGAGAAGCCTCAGGAAGAGAAAATGATGATTGCTCAAATGGAACAGGTATTAGCCAATTTTTTATATCTTAAAAAACCAAAATTCTTTCAACCGCCTCCTTCTATAGCCTTGGAAATTGCTTCACAGTTGGGCGGTAATGATATTTCTTTTTTTGTGGCTGTTCCTCGTCATTTGGAAAATGTTTTTGAGAAATATGTTCATGGTGTTTATCCCCATGCAATAGTTGATAAAGTTCCCCAGGATTATACAATTTTTGAACCCCGCGGAGTCACTGCCGGTGCTTATTTGAAGCTTTCCCAGCATTTTCTTTTTCCTCTTAGTACCTATCAAGTTCTTGAAAAAGATCCTCTTTCGGTTTTGACCAATAGTTTAAGCAAAATTGCAGAAAACGAAGGGGCTGCCATTCAATATATTTTAAAACCAGCTTGGAAGGTAAAAGTTAGAAAAAAAGGAGAGAAGGTTTTAAAAAAAATGAGAGAAGGAAAGTCTGCCAGCGCTGCAGTTAGGAGTGGGGGCGCTTTTGAAGTTTTATCAGACATAATGAGCGAACTTTCTCGGCTTTTTTCATTTGAGAGCTCTAAAGATAAAGGTCAAGTTAAAGCAGAATCCCAACAAGAGGAAGGCGTTGATCAGAAAAGTTATGAGGCAATTCAAAACAAAATTCAAAAACAATCCTTTGAGGTTAATATTAGAGTTGTCTCTTCTGCCTCTACTTCTGAAAGGGCAGAAGAAATTTTAGATCATATTTTAGCTGGTTTTACCCAGTATTCTTTGTCGGCCATTAATTCATTAGAACCTAAAAAAGTTTATGGGAGAGAGTTGAAGAAATTAATTTATGACTTTAGTTTTAGGAATTTTAATCCGGCTCAATCGAATATTTTAAATTTAGAGGAAATAGCTTCTTTATATCATTTTCCTACTCATTATATAGAAACACCTTATATTAAAGCAATAAAATCAATTTCTGCTCCTCCGCCCGAGGATTTGCCAGAGCGGGGAGATCTTTGTATTGGAGAGGTAATTTTTAGAGGAGAAAGAAAAAAAGTTTATTTAGCTAATAAATCAGATCGTAGAAGGCATTTTTATATTGTAGGGCAGACAGGTGTGGGTAAGTCAGTTTTTATTGAAGGAATGGCGATTCAAGATATTAAAAATGGTGAAGGGGTGGGAGTGATCGATCCTCATGGTGATTTAATAGAGCGAATTTTAGGTCATATTCCAGAAGAGAGAATTGAGGATGTAGTTCTTTTTGAACCATTTGATACAGAAAAACCCTGTGGTTTAAATATGTTGGAGTATAAAACTCCAGAACAAAAAGATTTTGCAGTCCAGGAAATGATAGCTATTTTTATGAAACTTTTTCCCCCCGAATACATTGGGCCTATGTTTGAACATTATATGAGAAATGCCATGTTGGCAGTAATGGCTGATAAAGATGAACCTGGAACATTAGTAGAAATACCGAGGATGTTTACTGACCCTCAATTCTTAGAAGAAAAAATGAAGAAAGTGACTGATCCGGTTGTTCGACAATTCTGGTTAAAAGAGTGGGCGCAGACAGTAGGAACTACGCGTTCGGATATGTTGGGATGGGTAATTTCTAAGTTAGGAAGATTTATTGAAAATGAAATGATGAGAAATATTATTGGGCAATCACACTCGGGTTTTGATTTGGAGAAAATAATGGACGAAAAGAAGATATTTTTGGCGAATCTTTCCAAGGGTTTGACAGGAGAAGTAAATAGCGCCTTATTGGGTTTAATTCTTGTTTCCAAAATGCAAATGGCTGCGATGAGAAGGGCAAGAATACCGGAAGAAGAGAGGAAAGATTTTTATCTTTATGTTGATGAGTTCCAAAATTTTACCACTGACTCGGTAGCTACAATTTTATCAGAAGCGAGGAAGTACAAACTTAACTTAATTATCGCTCATCAATATATGCCCCAATTGCGGCAGGAAATTAGAGATGCTGTTTTGGGAAACGTTGGTACTATTGGCGCTTTTAGGATTGGTGCCGAAGATGCTGAAAATTTAGAAAAACAATTTGAACCCGTTTTTTCAAGATTTGACTTGGTGAATTTGGATAATTTTAATATGATTATTAAAATGATGATTAATAACAAAATTTCGGCTCCTTTTAAGATGAGAACTCTTCCCACTCCACCAGGGGATTTGCAACGGGCAGAAATGGTAAAGAAAGCCTCAAAGAGAAAATATGGAAGACCCAAAAATATTGTAGAAGAAGAAATAATAAGACGCTCTCGTCTTTTTGTTGACTAAGTTATTATGAAGATTATGAATTCAAAGAGGAATCAATTCTTTTTACATATTCTCCAGATTCAGTATTCACCTCGATAATATCTCCTGGTTCAATAAAAAGAGGAACCTGCATTTCAATTCCTGTTTCTAAGATAGCAGTTTTGGTGCCGCTTTTTGATCTATCTCCCTTTATCCCTGGCCCTGTTTCTTTTACTTTTAGTTGTATTTTAATAGGTAACAAGATGTTTATAATTTTTTCTTTAAATACCAGTCCTTCTACAATTGTGTTTGGTTTTAAAAAACCAGCTGACTTACCGATTTGTTCTTCGTTAAAAGAGAATCGTTGAGAGGGATTATCCGGGAGACAGAAATAGTAAACGCCGCGATGAGAATAGAGAAATTTAAGACTCACCCTTTCTAACTCCACTTCTTCCAACATATCTCCCTGTTGAAAGGTTACTTTTCGAACAGTTCCGGTTATTAAATTTCGAAGAGTAGTCTGCATTACCGGCCTTCTTTGAGCCATTTTTATAAATTGAGCATCTACCACCTCGTGTGGCTCTTCTTCAAAAACAATTTTAACTCCTTTTTTGAGTTCAGAATATGAAATCATAGAATTTTTTAATTCCAAAAATATTATTTATATTTAAAGGATTTAAGTTTTAAAAGTCAAGAAGGGGGGTGTTTTATTTAGTTATTCTCCATTCAATATCAGATTCTTTACCAGCAAACTCTAACCATTCTCCATTGGGAGAAATAACATACCATCTTTTTTTGGTTTCTGACCAAATAAGGGGATTCCCCAAATAATAAGGTTTTTTGACGATTTCTTTCGGTTTTAACCGATCCAATTCAAGCCACTTTTTAAAAACTGTTTCTATAGCATAGTCGAGCCCGCGCGAATTTGCCCATTCAGCTACTCTAGAAATAGCCTCCTTTGCCTTTTCGATGGAACCAGCTAATTCTAATAACTGTTTGGCGGGTCTTGTGAACCTAGAGTAAACAATTTTTCTTTTTTTGGCATTTTCTTTTAATTCCTCTAAATTTACATTTTTTGATTCAAAATAATGTGTAATGATCTGTTGAATAGCTGTTTTTTCTTTTAATTCTTCAAATTCTTTGATTTTGCCTGTTTTGATATACTTTTCAATTTTTTGTGCCATACTATTGCCAATACCTTTTATTTCTTTTAATCCTTTTACTTTTTTCTCCCGATAAATTTGAGCAAGATCTTTTGGAAGTTTTTCTATAATAGAGGCAGCTCTAAGATAAGCATTGATTTTATAAAATTTTTCTCCTTTTATGTTCAGAAGCCGGGCCATTTCCTTAAAGATATTGGCAATTTCTTTATTTGTCTTCATTGAAGTTTTTTAGCACTAAATTTATAGACAAGAAAGCTTTCTTTTTCTGGATTTATGCCAGCTTTTTGACAGGCAAGACTAATTTGCTCTTCTTTGGTTTCTATCCCGGGCAAAGAGGGGAGAAGAAGACCACTTTTATTTTTGGTTTTCACCAAGATACCATATTTTTGAGGATTAAGTTCATCAAGGGATTTAACTAATTCCGGGGGATCGAGTAGGTAAACAAAATAAGAAAGAAAGGGGAGTTCTTCTTCTTTGACCGGGTCAAATCGATAATCTTCACTGGCAGCAGATATGGCATTATATATTACCTCCTGAGCGATGTTTTGTTGAAGAGGCAAATAGGTTCCGATGCACCCTCGGAGGCTTCCATTTTTTTCAATTGTTACGAATACGCCACCTTGTTTTGTCAAAAACTCTAAAGGAAAATCAGCGGGAGGAGAAATTATTTCTCCCTTTTTAACAAACATTTCAACACTTTTTTTAGCCAGAAAAACAAGCGGATGCATTTTTTATTGGTGATTTTTTATTAATTTATCTCAAAGAGGAAAAAAAGTGAAGATTTCAATTTATTTCTAATTTTAAAATTGTGCTTTTTATTAAAGTTTTTTCCTGTTTTCATTAAGGATACTCAAATAGGAAAAGAGATTTATTTTAATTTAAAGTTTACTACCAAATAGCCAACCCCGAAGGGTCCTTCGTAGGAGAGAACTTTGGGCTGCCAGTTTAATCCCGATTCTTCTAAAATTCCTAGTAGAAAACAAAAAGAACGAAGACCACACTCGCTCGCTTGAGGATAAAGTTTTTCTAGCTTGAGAATTGATTTAATGTCTTTCCCTTTTAGGGCTTTTATAAAACTTTGATCAAATTGGGGTCCGTCAGGATGAAAACCATAAGGACCATCCTCTTTTAAACAGTGAGACATATCTCCGGAAGCAATTAAAAGTACAGGCGAGGAGAATGGGGCAATTTCTTTTTTATAAAAGAGTTTTCCTTCTTGAAAGTAAAAAGAGGGTTCTTGAAGATTGGTCAGATATATCTTAATTTCTCCCTTAAATTCTGGAGCCAGAAAAAAAAGTGGCACCTCAATTCCCCAGTCAGGATGGGGGGAAGATATTATAATTTTTTCAAATTTTTTCTTTTTTATTTCTTTGCTCAATTTTTCAAGGGCGCGAATCGTATTTTTTACCCGTATCCTATCGGAAAGAGAGCCGACAGAGGGTAAAATAATGGGCGGATGGGGGGAAATACAGGCAAAAACAATTTGATTTTGTTTTATCTTTTGATTCATTTGATTATTTTTGTAGCTCAATAATATTTAAATCTTCACCACAGGATGGACAGTGCCCTTTTTTATCGTAGCGATGAATGAAAAAATTTTTTCTTTCGATTGCCAAAGTTGAACAATGTGGACAATAAGTGTTTTCAGAATCAAGACCTGGGATATTGCCAGTGTATACATATCTGAGACCCGCCTGTTTGCCGATTTGATGAGCCATTTTAAGTGTTTGAGCGGGTGTGTCAGGTAAATTTTGGAGTTTCCAAGAGAGGCTTGCACAAAATTTGGTAACATGCCAGGGCGTGTTTTCTCCAAGCTCTTTTTTTATAAAATTGGCAATTTCTGTAATTTCTTTTTTATTATCATTTAAAGTAGGAATAATGAGAGTGGTGACTTCTATCCAGATATTTTTTTTCTTTAAATTCCTAAGCGTGTCTAATACTGGTTGTAGTTTTCCATTGCAATATTTTTGGTAAAAGTTATCAGAGAAGCTTTTAAGGTCAATATTAACTGCGTCAAGGTAGGGGGATATTTCTTGGAGAAGTTCTTTTGACCAAAATCCATTGCTTATCCAGTTGTTTTTAATGTTTTTGGTTTTGGCTAATTTCATAATTTCCAACGCATATTCGGAAAAAACAATTGGATCAGTGTAGGTATAAGATATGCTGGGGGTTTGTTGTTCTTGGGCTATTTTCACAATTTCTTGAGGGGAAAAATCTTTTCCTTCTATTTTTCCCCATAGTTTTGGCGCTTGAGATATTTGCCAATTTTGACAATTAAGACAACCGAAAGGACAACCGACTGTGGCGATTGAGAGAGAATAGGTCCCGGGAAGGAAATGAAAAAGCGGTTTCTTCTCAATGGGATCGATATGAAGTGCGCAAATTTTTCTATAAACCAAAGAATAAATTTCTCCATTAATATTTTGTCTCACCCCACATTTTCCAACCTCATTATTTTTTAGAATGCAATAATGGCTGCAATTTTGGCATTGGGCAAGTTTATTTTCGAGTTTTTTAAAGAGAAGAGCTTTTTTCATTGTCAGAAAGTAAATTATTAAGTTTATTATAACATTTATTATAAGTTATTGAACATGTCGTTGACTAAATTAAATAAAATCTTTATGCTAAATAAAAGGGTTTTAAAACCCTTAATGATATGCCTGAGAGAAAAAGAGTTTTTATTGCTATAAATTTGCCGAAAGATCTAAAACAGGAGCTGTCTTTTTATCAAAAAAAGTTTTCTCAACTGCCAGCCAAATGGGTGGAACCGGAAAACCTTCATTTAACCATTGTTTTTTTAGGCCATCTTTACGAAAAAGAGATTAGTAAAGTTATCAATGGTTGCGAAACAATCAGCAAAAAACATAAGAGCTTTCCCCTTACCGTTAGAAAGGTTTGTTATGGTCCCTTGGGTTTTTTTCCTCCCAGAATGGTCTGGGCGATTCTAAAGTCATCACCAGAACTTACCTTGCTTAAAGATAATATAGAACAAGAATTAAAACAGATAATAAATTATAAACCAGAAGAAAAGGGGTTTTTACCCCATATTACATTGGCTCGATTAAAAGGATGGGAATTTAGAAATTTAGAATGGGATGAACGAGTTGAAATAGAAGAAGAAATTAATTCTGAATTCAAGGTATTTTCTTTTGAGTTGATGGAAAGTATTTTAAGGAGAAAGGGCGCTCAATATTCTATTATTAAATCATTTTCTTTGCTGAAAAAATGAATTTTACCAAAGATTTAAAAAAGTTAAGTGATTATTTGTGGGAGATCCCCACATCTTTTAAAAAGGGAATGTTGGTGCCTGCGCGTATTTATGCTTCAGAGAAAATTTTGCAGGAAGTTGAAGAAAAAGCAATCATTCAATTAACCAATTGTGCAAGTTTGCGGGGAATTGTAAAATACGCTCTTGCCATGCCTGATATTCATTCTGGCTACGGTCCGCCGATTGGAGCAGTGGGAGCAATGGACATTGATGAAGGAGTGATTTCTCCTTGTTTTGTGGGTTTTGATGAAAATTGTGGGGTAAGACTTCTTCTCTCTGAGTTTACATTTAGCGAATTGTCGAAATACATTAAAGATTTGGAAGAGGAGATATATCAAGCTGTACCTTCCGGATTGGGGAGCGCTCATGATATAAAAATGGGGAAAAAGGAATTAGATGAAATTTTAGAGAAAGGAGTGCCGGGTTTGGTGGAAAAAGGTTTTGGAGAAAAAGAAGATGTTGAAAATTGTGAATCCCAAGGCAGAATGGAATGGGCAGATGCCTCTTGTATTTCAGACCTAGCTAAAAGAAGAGCACAGGATGAGGTAGGTACGCTGGGTTCAGGTAATCATTTTTGCGAGCTTCAAAGGGTGGTGGAGATTTTTGACGAGGAAATAGCACGAGTTTTCGGCGTTTTTAAAGATCAAGTGGTGGTAATGATCCATACCGGTTCGCGAGCCTTAGGTCATCAGAATTGTACAGATTATTGGAAATTGGCTGAAAAGACAATGCCCAAGTACAAACTTACAGTTCCAGATAGAGAGTTGGCTTGTTTCCCTTTTAATTCTCCAGAAGGAAAACGATTTTTCAGCGCCTTAAGTGCTGCTTCTAATTATGCATGGGCAAACCGGCAAATGATTTCTTTTTATGTTCGGAAAGCTTGGGAAAAGGTGTTGGGGAGGAAAACAAGTTTAGTGCTTTTGTATGACGTTGCTCACAATATTTGTAAAATAGAAGAGCATATCATTGATGGAGAGAAGAAAAAACTAATCGTTCATAGAAAAGGAGCCACAAGAGCATTTCCTGCCGGACATCCTGAAATTCCTTTAAAATATAAAAAAACTGGTCAGCCGGTTTTAATTCCTGGATCTATGGGTACTAATTCTTATTTACTGGTAGGGACTGAAAAATCTTCTGAAGCGTGGTATAGCGTTTCTCATGGGGCTGGTCGTAAGATGTCTCGAGCAGAGGCGGCTAGAAAGACAAAAGGAGAGAAAGTGATTTCTGACTTGAAAGAAAAAGGAATTTTGGTCAAATCTCATTCTTTTCGCGGAATAGCCGAAGAGGCGCCTTTTGCTTATAAAGACATTGATGAGGTAATAGAAGTTATTTGTGGCGCTCAATTAGCTCGCAAGGTTGCAAAACTCGCTCCTCTTGGAGTAATAAAAGGGGAGTAATTTACTTTTTAAATTAACTTTTTATGATTCAAAAGTATAAAAAACAAACCGTCGAAGAGAAAAAGATGAAGATACATTTTATTGGAATAGGAGGAATAGGAATCTCGGCCTTGGTACAGTATTATTTAGCTATGGGTCATAGGGTTAGTGGTTCTGATTTTGTCCCCTCGGAGATTACTGAATTCTTAAAGCGTAAAGGGGCTAAAATTTTAATAGGAAATTCTGCTCGCCACATAACAAAGGATTTGGATTTAGTAATTTTTAGCCCCGCTGTTCAGTCAGATAATCCTGAATTTAAAAGAGCGCATTATTTTGGAATTAAAACAATTAGTTATCCGCAAGCGTTGGGAGAATTGACTAAAAAATATAAAACAATCGCAGTCGCTGGTGCGCACGGTAAAAGCACTACTACTGCAATGACTGCCCTTGTTTTGATTGCGGCTGGATTAGATCCTACAGTAATTATTGGTACAAAACTCAAGGAATTTAAAAATTCAAATTTTCGTTTAGGAAAAAGCGATATTTTAATAATTGAGGCCTGTGAATATGAAGATTCTTTTTTAAATTATAGTCCGCAAATCATTATTCTCACAAATATTGACAAAGAGCACCTTGATTACTTTAAAAATTTTAACAACGTGCTTAAAAGCTTTTTTAAATTTATTATGAAACTTCCCACAGATGGAATTTTGATAATAAACAAAGATGATCCTGGGATTAGAAAACTTTCTCTTTTCTCAAAAAAATTAAAATTTAAAATCAAGAGTTATTCTCTCAAACAAAAAGACTCTCAAAAAATAAAAAAGATATTGAAAGTGCCAGGAACCCATAATATTTCCAATGCCTTGGCGGTTTTGGCAATGGCGAGAGAATTGGGCATTCCCGATAAAATAATCTTTAGAGCGCTTTCTCACTTCAGGGGCACATGGAGGAGATTTGAGATAAAGGAAAGAATGATTAATAAAAAGAGAATTACGGTAATCTCTGATTACGCTCATCATCCGACCGAGCTTGCGGCTACTTTTCAAGCAGCAAGAGAGAGGTATAAAAATCAAAAAATTTGGTGTCTCTTTCAACCCCATCAACACCAACGAACCTTTTTTCTCTTTGATGATTTCACAAGAGTATTCCGAAGGAACGATATAGATATGATTATTATTACTGATATTTATAAGGTAATGGGCAGAGAGATGGAAGAAATTGAAAAAAAAGTAAGCGCTCAGCAGTTAGTAAAAAAGATAAAGAGAAAGAATGTCTTATATCTTCCACTTGATCAAGCAAAGGATTATTTAAAAACCCATCTCAAATCAGTAGATGTTTTGTTAATTATAGGTGCAGGAGATATTTATAAATTAGCAAATTCATTAAAATAAAAAAACCCTCTGTTTGTATAAAAAGAGGGTTTGCGCTTTTGGTTTTAAAAAGAACATTATTTTAGAAGCTGAGGGGGGATCTGGTAGAGGAAAAAACCGCTTTCATCGGTGCATTTTTTCCTGTATCTAACAGCCAGAAAGAGGAATCGTCTAATCGATGAAACAGGAAGGGTGAGAAGTTCTCCTTTTTTTTCTTCTTCTATGACAGCTGTCTCAAGTGCTTCCCCCCAGAATTTTTTAAGTCGTTCATTCGTCATTCCGTTTGGGAGAGGGGCTCTGGTGATAAGATACCTTATGAGCCCAAACGGCAATTGATTAAAAGAGAGACTCCTTGGATTTTCCTCTTTCCTTTTCATAAGACTTCCTTTCTTGCACAGGATCCTGGTTTCCTCTTTTTTTCCGATCCCTCTTCTCTATTCCTTTCTAAAGGTTTTTTCTTTTTGAGATACTCCTTTCTTAAAAAAGTTTTAAAAGTGCAAATTCCCAATATATTCTTTATATTTTTTTTAAAAAATTTGTCAATTTTTTTCTTGTGGATAAATTCTTGTTATAAATAATTGAATTATTTTAGAAGGCGTTTATAATTATTATTAGGAACAAAATGCCGAAAATAGACAAACAAAAAATTGAAATCATTTTGACTCGAGGGGTTGAAGAAATTATTGACTTTGAACATCTTCGGTCCGCTTTGCTTTCCGGAAAAAGGTTGAGAGTAAAATTGGGTA
>Ga0197142_1000621_pt1 | contig 32794 bp, 29 predicted proteins | sample GBS60_MetaG_FD_148614 | JGI IMG/M metagenome (GOLD analysis project Ga0197142, IMG submission 148614) | Sediment microbial communities from Great Boiling Springs, Gerlach, Nevada, United States - GBS 60_MetaG | ecosystem: Environmental > Aquatic > Thermal springs > Hot (42-90C) > Sediment...
CTTTAAAGATATTCTAAAAAAAATAAACTATTTTTTAGAAGAAAAAACAAAAGAAGGCGTTTCCCTCTTGGGAAATTTTCATTTAGCGATTATCAACCTCAAAAAACAAAACTTCATCTTCTCAAAAATTGGCAATATTGATTTTTTTCTTTTAAGAAATAAAAAAATTTTTAATCTATCAAAAAAAATCAAAATCAAAAAAAAAGAAAAAATCACTTCTCCTTTCTTTAATTATATTTTTTTAGGAAAGATTTCAAAACACGATCTTTTGTTTGTGATGAACGATTATCTATCCGAGATTCTAATTAAAGAAAAAATTTTAGAAGAAATAAAAAATTGTCTACCCTTTTCAGAGATAATCTTCAGAAAAATCCTGCATTCGCGAAAGGAAAAATTAAAAAAAGCAATGGGGCTCTGCGTTGTTTTCGATTTTTCTTCTGGCTTTGAACAAAAAGAGGAGCCGGTTTCTCGACTCCTCTCTTTTATCAAGGAATTTGAGCTTCCCTTTTTCTTTTATGATTATTTAGAAAAAATAAAAGAAAAAAAAGGGGTGCTTTTAATCTTTCTCTTTCTTTTTGTTCTTTTCCTTGGTTTAATTCTTTTTTCTTAATCTTCCAAAAAATTATTTCAATTCTACTTTGGCACCAACGGATTCTAATTTTTTCTTTATCTCTTCAGCTTCCTCTTTCTTTGCATTTTCTTTAATAACCTGAGGACCACTACTTGTTGCATCGACCAAATCTTTTGCTTCTTTCAAACCCTTATTCGTTAAATCTTTAACAATTTTTATGACTTCAATTTTTTTATCGCCTGCAGAAACCAAAACCACCGAAAAGAACTTCTTTTCTTCTCCTCCCTCTTCTTTTTTCTCTTGGGTCGCAACAGCGCTAACAGCGGGCGTCATCATTGCGGGCATACTCGAAACTCCAAATTTCTTCTCTAAAATCTTCACCAATTCAGCCAAATCGATAACTGACATTTTTTCAATTTCTTCTACAATCTTTTTAAATTTCTCTGGAATTATAACTTCTTCTTTTTCTTCTGCCATTTTTTTATTGTTCCTTTTTGACCTTTATTTGGGATAAAACAAAAACAAATTTTTCTAAATTACCATTCAAAACCCTTTTTAATCCTAAAATCGGCCAAGAAAGAGTAAAAAGCAATCTTCCCAAAATCTCCAGTTTTGAGGGTAAATTTTCTAACTCTTTTATTCTTTCTATCGAAAGAAAATCTGTCTTTAAAAAACCTCCGACGACCTTAATGTTTTCTTCTTCTTTCTCAATTTGGGCGAACACTTTCAGGGGCAAAACCTCGTCTTGAAAGCCAAACAAAAAAGCCAATTGTCCTTTAAAAGAATCAAAATCAAAAGAAAGACCCAATTTTTTAAAAATAATCTTGGCTAATGTTTTCTTAAAAACTTTTATTTCTCCTCCTACTTCTTTTATTTTTTTTCTCAAAAGATTCATCTTTTCTGTTTTTACTTTTGAGAAATCAAACAAAAGAACAACTTTTTGTTCTTTCATTTTTTTTTCTAATTCTTCGATTTGTAATTTTTTCTTCTCTTTTGAAATTGGCATAAATTTAAAAAGAGGTTTGAAAACCTCCCGCTTTTTTCGCCTCGGGAGGATTTATTTTGACACCTCCGGTCTTTGGCCTTTTAAAGCTTCTGATGTTTTTATTATAACATATCTTGCAAGCGGGAGGCAAGATCAAAAATAAAAGAAGAATCTTGAACGGTGATAACTTTTTGATCGCAAACGATTTTCTCTTTTGAAAAAAATGCTCCTTTCTCTTTTAAAATCTTAATACCCTTCTTATCGAAAGAAGAGGTCCAAACCGTTGCCTTTTTTCCGTTTAAGATACCTGCCTTTGCCAAAATAATCGGCGCCAAGGAAAAAGCAATGATCAATTTCTTCTTTTTAAAAAATTTTTTAATTACTGAATAAAAAATCTCATTATCTAAATTCTTCAACGAAGCGGGTGAACAAATAATTAAAAAATCAAAATCATTTTCATTAATTTTCGAGATTAAAAAATCTATTTTCACCTCATTTCCTTCCTTTCCAATTGCCAAACCCCTTTTAAAAGAAGCGATTTTTATTTTAATTCCTTTTTCTTCTAAAAAATTTTTCAAATAAAAGAATTCCTCATCGTTAAAGTTATGAAAATCTAAAACAATCAAGGCTTTTTTCATTTTCGTTAAAAAGATCAACTTCCTTGAAAACAAGGAAGTTGAAAAAAGAACAAACAAAATTCTATTAAACCCTTCACTCCTTTATTTGTAAAATTTCAAGGGGCAGAGTAATCAAAAGGGTTCCTCGAACAGTAATAAAATCCACAAAAACCTTTCCTTCTTCAATTAATCTTAATTTTAAAATTTCTCCGCTTTTTCCGTGAATCTGTAAACTTGGACCGTTCTCTTGGAGTCTAGAGACAGCTCCCTTAAAATCTTCAAGAGAAAAAACACCATCCACAACCGTATCAAAACCTGAAACATAACGAAAGACTATTTCCTCTCCTTGTCTTTCTAAGGACCAATCCTTTGTTTCCGCTAACACTTTTTTTTCTTTCATGTGAAATCTCCTTTTTTTTAAAAAAACCGTAAAATCGTGAAAGAACCGCTTGCTAACTTTATTATACCAATAAAAATAAAAAAACGCCTACTCGCTTTTGCTTTCGGCGCAAAAAAAGATCAAAAAGCATAAGAAACCCAAAGAACAAAAAAGAAAATAAAAATCAATAAACCAACGATCGAAATAAAAAACGCTTGGTATTTCCCTCTTTTTCCAACCATCTGAAAAAACTCCTTGTTAAAAAAGAGATGAAAACCCACCAAAAATACTATCCAACCTAGTGCCCACAAAATCAAAAAAATCCAAAGCATATCTCTGCGCCTTTCAAAAAAAAGATTAAAGAACTTATTGCCTATTATAAGGATAGAAAAATTTGTTTTTTTATCAAGAGGCTTTTTAAATAACGTAAAAGAAGAAACTTAATTTTTCTTTTGTTTTCGAGATACTCAAAGATAATCCTCATTTATAATTATTTTTTTCTTAATTATTTTCAATATCCTTTTTGATAAGAAGCAAACTTAAATATTTTAAAAGTTATCTCCTTTTTTACTTTGAAAGATTTTTATTTTTAATTTTTTTTAGATTCGTTATAATTAAAAATGATTCTCATTGTTGGTTTAGGCAATCCGGGTGAAGAATTCGAAAAAACAAGACATAATCTTGGCTTTCGTGTTTTGGACCTTTTACAAAAAAAATGGTCTTTGCCTCCCTTTGTTTTAAACAAAACTGTCTTTTCTTTAATCTCGAAAGGAAAATTTTCAGAAAAAGAAATAATCTTGGCAAAACCCCAAACATTTATGAATTTATCTGGAAAGGCAGTAAAAAGCCTTAAGAAAAAATTCAAAATTAAAACAAAAAATATTATCATCATCCACGATGAAATGGATTTGCCTCTGGGAAAAACAAAATTCTCTTTTAAAAAGGGGGCTGCAGGCCATAAAGGGGTATCATCAATCATTCAATCTTTAAAAACAAAAAATTTTTTTCGCTATCGAATCGGGATTGGAAAAGAAAAAAGGGAAAATTTTGTTTTGGAAAAATTCTCAAAAGAAGAAGAAAAAATTTTAAAAGAAACAATTAAAAAAACCCTCCTTGACTTAGAAAATTATCTCAAAAAAAATCAAGTATGAAAGAAATTTTAGTTTGCGCCATTCTACCTTATTTTTTAGAAAGGGATAATTTTTGGATTGAAAAAAACCTCGATAAATTGAAAGAAATTAAAAAATGGCAAAAATTTTTCGAAAAAAATTTACTTTTTTTAAGAGAAAATTTAAAAATAAAATTATCTGACCTCTCTCAAAGAATTGAAGAATTAGGTTACGAAAGGGTCTGGAAATTAGAAACCATCGGTCAATTTACAATTAAGGGAGGGATTTTAGAAATTTTTCCTATTAATTCCCTTTGTGCTTGGCAAATTGAATTTCTGGGAAATAAAATTGAAAGAATCAAAAGATTAGAAATTAAAATTGAAGATGAAAAAAAAGAAAAAGAAATTTTAAAAGAAAAACTAAAAAGACAAAACTTATATTCTGATATCAAAAATTTAAAAGAAGGAGAATTTGTCGTCCATTTAAATCATGGCATTGGTATTTACCGCGGTAAAAAAATTATTAACAAAAGAGAGTATCATCAAATCGATTACAAGGGTGGAGATAGAATTTTTGTGCCCATAGAATTAGAGAAGAAAATTACTCGCTACGTGGGTTTTAAAAAACCCGCGATTTCCAATTTAGAGACGAATTTTTGGCAAAAGATAAAAAACAAAGTTAAAAAAGACACTGAAAAAATCGCCAAAGAGTTGCTGGAAATTTACAAAAGAAGAGAAATGAGCGAAAGAAAAAAATTCCTTACTGACGATGAAATTATAAAAGCCATAGAAGAATCCTTTCCATATCCCGAAACCCTTGATCAAAAATTCAGCCTTCAAATATTAAAAGAAAAAATGGAAAAGGAAAAAAAACCCTTAGACATTCTCGTTTGCGGAGACACGGGCTTTGGAAAAACAGAAATCGCTCTTCGGGCGATGGCAAAATGCGCTATTTCTGGCTTTCAATCTGTTTTATTAACGCCAACAACCCCCCTTGCCTATCAACATTACTTTCTTTTCAAAGAAAGATTAAAAAATTTGCCATTTAACCTCGCTCTTTTAATCGGAAAAAGAAAGAAAAAAGAAGAAGAAATAATCAAAGAAATCAAAGAAGGAAAAATTGAAATGATTATTGGGACCCATCGAATTTTATCTCCTGATATTTCTTTTAAAAATTTGGCTCTTTTGGTCATTGATGACGAGCATAAATTTGGCGTTCGACAGAAAGAAAAAATAAGGGAAATCAACCCTTGTATTGATATCATTTCTTTGTCAGCCACGCCCATACCTCGTACTCTTTTTTTGGCTCTTTCATCTTTTAAAGACATTATTCTTTTAAAAACACCGCCCTTTCAAAGAAAACCAGTAAAGGTCTTTGTCAAACCTTTCTCTTTAAAAACCATTAAAGAGGCAATAGAAAATGAAATAAAAAGAAATGGTCAAATTTTTTATCTTCACAATCACATTGCGACAATTGAAAAAACAAAAAATGATTTAGAAAAACTCTTTGAGAAAAAAATCAAATTTGATGTCATTCATAGTAAATTAAAAGAAAGAGAGATCGTTCAAAAAATGATTGATTTTCGAGAAAAGAAAATTGGCCTTCTCGTTGCAACCACGATCATTGAAGCTGGCGTTGATTTTCCAAACGCCAATACCTTGATCGTTGCCGATAGCACAAAACTAGGATTAAGCCAACTTTACCAATTAAAAGGCCGGGTTGGTCGTTCTTCTCAACAAGCTTTCGCTTATTTTTTATATCCTAAAAAAATAGGAAAAAAAGCAAAAAAAAGATTAAAAATTCTAAAAAAAGCAAAAGATTTAGGTGCTGGATATGAAGTCAGCTTAAAAGACCTTCAAATGAGAGGAGCTGGCAACATCTTGGGAAAAGAACAATGGGGAAATATCAATCGAGTGGGCTTAAATCTTTATTGTCAAATGCTAAATGAAAACTTAAAAAAAGAGAATTTAAAAAATCTTGCAGAAGATAAATAAAAAAATATAATTTTTATATTAGTTCCTTTTTAGGGCACGGGAAAACCTAAAAAAGAAAGGAGACAGGATATGAAAAACACATTTCGAGACATCGGTACATTCACATATCCAGAAACGCCAATGAGTCACCTGCTTTCACCTATGAGATACGATGAATGCATTATCGATGGCGTTACTTATGCCATCTTGTCAACAATTACATATCGAATCAAAAAAGGAAGTATTGTTCTTTGTTTAATAAGGGCAGGTCAAAAAAATACGATCCCTGAAAATCAATTAGCAGGGATCCAAGAATTAGTGCTCTTGAGAAAAGAAGGTTATCTTGAATTTCCCATTTCCGCTTTAGGATTTCCAAAAATTTTTTGTCCTTGCGGAAATCAATTGTTCCCAACGCTCCAATGGTCCAAAAACGGTTTTAAGGTCGAATTGGTCTTAAAACCAAAAATCGACCCGGAAGCATGGATTCTGGTTAAAAAATAAGAAAAAAAATCTGTCCCGTGCCCGGCCCGACGTGCGTTGCGTCGGGTTTTTTTGTAATTGAACCCCTTGACAAAATTTTATTTTTTTTTGCTAAATTAAAAATAGTCCTTTTGATTTCTTTAGATCTTTTTAAGACTTTTTCAAGAAAGGAGAGAATGATGAAAGTAGACTTTTTGGTCGTGTTAGGGTCCCAAATTATTTGAGAAAACGGGGTATGGAAACCAGCGGAACATACGGCCATGAAGGCCAAAGCAGCGATCATTGCCTAGAGGCGACAAATAGCAGAAAGGTTTTTGATTTCTGGAGGGTACAACTTGGGCGTAAGATACACCCCAGAAAAAATTTTGAACCCGCCCGATTTCAGCTTCGAGGCCTTGGCCAAAGCAAGATGGCTGGGGACATCTGAAGCTGAAGTCATTTTTCAGGAGTTAGTGCAGGGAAGCGTTCCTCCTGAAAAAATTTTTCTCGAGGAAATCTCCGCTACAAGCGAAGAAAACGCGGAGATTTTGTCTATTCTTTTAAAAAGAACAACTTTCCAAGGAATGAAAAAAATAGGAATAATGAGCCTCTTGTATCATCTCAAGAAGATTTCCGCTTTTTTCAAGGAAAAGATTCCGGAAGTAGAGTTCGTCTTTGCCGAGGATCTCCTGGCTATGGATGGTCAAGTGGATCGCGTGGTTAATTACTACAAAAAACCACGCGGGGGACCAAGAATGGCCTTTTGAGAAAATCAGAGAGCTTCTTTCGGCAGAAAGAGGTCTTGCTGAATTGTTGTAAATCGTTTTTCTTCACCCTCTTCTCTTGACAGCTCTTTTCTTTTTTGCGCTCCATTTTTATGGAGCGCTTCTTTTTAAAATTATTTTTGAGTTTGCTATTTTAAAAAATAAATTTTTCTGGTAAATTTTTAAAATGAGAACAATAAAAGAAATTTATCTTCAAGATCCTGATTATCCTTTGTCTTTAAAAAAAATAAAAAATCCTCCCAAAAAATTATATTATCTTGGAAAGATAAAAAAAGAAGAAGATTGTTTTGCCATTGTCGGCACCAGAAGACCAACGCCTTACGGAAAAGAAGCAACCTTGAAAATCGCTAAAAAATTGGCCCTTTCTGGTTTAACGCTTGTCTCTGGTTTTGCTCCGGGCATTGATACTATTGTTCATAAAACAGCGCTCGAATTAAAAAAAAGAACGATCGCTGTTTTGGGAACGGGTTTGGATAAAAAATCAATCTATCCTCAATCAAATCTTTATTTAATAGAAAAAATATTGGAAAATGATGGTTGCTTAATTTCCGAATTTCCGCCCCAAACAAAAGGCGCAAAATTTACCTTTCCCAAAAGAAACAGAATTATTGCCGGTCTTTGTTTGGGTGTTTTGGTTGTCGAGGCCAAGGAAAAATCCGGTGCTTTAATCACTGCAAATTTTGCTTTTCAAGAAAAAAGAAAGGTTTTCGCCGTTCCTGGTTCCATTTTTTCAGAAAACTCAAAGGGATGCCATTCCTTAATCCAAAAGGGTGCTATTTTGGTTCAAGATGGTCGAGAGATTTTAAAAGAATTAAATTTTCAAGAAAAACCTTCAAATAAAGAAGTCTATCTTAATGAAAAAGAAAAATTAATCTGGAATGCTTTGGAAAAAGGTGAAAAAGATTTAGAAGAAATTATTAAACAAACAAAACTCCCGGCATTTCTTGTCTTGTCTTTGATCTCAAAATTAGAAAGCCAAGGAAAGGTCAAAAATTTAGGAGGAAACATTTTTTCCCGGATTGATTGAGTAAAAAATGAAACTTGTTTTAGTCGAAAGCCCAACAAAAACAAAAACCATCCAAAAAATTTTAAAAGACGATTTTAAAATTATGGCCACTTTCGGCCATATTAGAGACCTTCCCAAAAACAGTTTTGGAATTGATATTAAAAACGATTTTTTGCCAAAATACCAAATATTAAAAAAAGCCAAAAAAAATCTTGAAATAATAAAAAAAGATCTTAAAAAAGCAGATTTTATTTTTTTGGCTACTGATCCTGATCGAGAAGGAGAAAAAATCGCTTTTGACATTGTTGAAACCTTCAAAATCCCAGAAGAAAAGTATCAAAGAATTGTTTTTCACGAAATCACACCCAAGGCGCTAAAAGAAGCCTTTGAACATCCTCGGAAGATTGACCTGAGGCTTGTTTCCGCTCAAGAAACAAGGAGAATGCTCGATCGAATTGTTGGCTATCGAATATCTCCTTTTTTATGGAAAAAAATCGCAAAAAAACTCTCAGCCGGCAGGGTACAATCAGTCGCCCTCCAGTTAATCGTTGAAAGAGAAAAAGAAATAAAAAATTTTATCCCTCAAGAATATTGGACGATCGGGGCCTGGTTTGAAAAAGACAAAATCGTTTTCGATTCTATCTTAACAGAAAAAGATAACAAAAAAATAGAAAAACTAGAAATAAAAAATGAAAAAGAAGCAAAAGAGATTTTAAAACAATTAAAAGGAGTAAATTTTTTCGTCGCTGATTTAAAAGAAAAAGAAGTTATTAAAAACCCTTTTTTACCTTTCATTACAGCCAGCCTTCAACAGGCATCTTTTTTAAAATTTCGTTGGTCGGCAAAACAAACAATGAAAGTTGCTCAATCTTTATTTGAAAAAGGTTTCATTACTTATCATCGAACTGATTCTTTTTCGCTCTCAAAAGACGCTCTTTTAAAGGCAAAAGAATATATTTCTGAAAATTTTGGAGAGGATTTTTGGCAAGAAAGAATTTTCAAAAAAAAATCAAAACTGAGCCAAGAGGCGCACGAAGCCATTCGGCCCACTAATGTTTTTCAGGACCCAGGACAATTGAAAGATAGGTTAGATAAAAAAGAGTTTCTTTTATACCAGCTTATTTGGCAAAGATTTTTAGCCTCTCAAATGAAACCAGCGATTTTTAAAAATACCAAGGTAAAAATTTCAGCAAAAAATTTTACCTTCGAAAGTCAAGGCCAAGTATTAAAATTCGAAGGTTTCCTAAAAATCTATCCCCTGAAACTCAAGGAAAGACAACTACCAGAACTAAAAATCGGAGAGAAACTAAAATTATTAAAAATCGAAAAAAAACAACATTTCACCCAACCCCCACCTCGCTACAATGACGCTTCTCTTATAAAAGAATTAGAAAAAAACGGAATTGGCAGGCCTTCAACGTATGCCTCAATTCTTTCTATTTTACAAGAACGAAATTATGTCCAAAAAGATGAACAAAAAAGGTTTATTCCAACAGAGGTTGGAATTTTAGTATCAGACCTGCTTAAAAATCATTTTTCAGAAATTTTTAATCTTCAATTCACTGCGCAAATGGAAGATGATTTAGATAAAATTGCTAATGGCCAGAAAGAAAAGAATGAAATTTTAAAAAATTTTTATGAATTTTTAGAAAGGAAAATAGAAAAAAAAGAGAAGGAAATTGAAGAAAATCATTTGCCTCAAGTAGAAAAAGAAAAAAAGTGTAAATTGTGTGGAGCGGCCTTAATTCTAAAATTCTCTCGCTATGGAAAATTTTATTCTTGTTCTCAATTCCCTAAATGTAAATATTTAGAACCCTTGGAAAAAAATTATATTGGCGTTAAATGCCCCAAATGTGAGGCCCAGATCGTAAAGAAAAAAACCAAAAAAGGAAAAATATTTTACGGTTGCGAGAACTATCCGGAATGCGATTTCGCCCTTTGGGATCAACCCCTTAATGAAAAATGCGACCTTTGCAAAAGTATTTTAATTAAAACAAAAAAGGGCGAGATTAAATGTTCAAATAAAAGTTGCGAAAAAAACAAAAAATAAAACCCTTGACAAAAATTTATTTCTTGCTAAAAAGAAATATATGAGTAGAAAAAATCAATTAAGAAAGATTTATAAAGTTATTATCTTGAAAGCCTCTCAAAAGATGGGAGGTTTTTGAATTAAGAAAAAAAAATTTTTCCTAATTCAAAAGCCTCTCATCGGAAGAGGCTTTTTAGGTTTTAGGGTTCTTTTTTAAAAGGAGGTAGGATTATGGACGAAGAAAGAAGGGAAAGGGAAATGGAAATGGAAGAAAAGGAAAGAAGAGAAGAAAGAAAAGAGCTAAAAAGTGAAGAAGAGCAAGATCGGGAAAATCAGGCCTACTTTTCTCAATTTTGGGATTTTCCTGATTTTCCCGAGGATTTTCCCAGAACCTAATCTGTTTCTTTAACTTAAAGAAGGACTTTATAGCTCTTTTCTCGGGGCAAGGAGGCCCCTTTTTTTATTTGTTTTTTTATTTGATTGATTTAGTTTTATATGGTAAATTTATTTTATAAAAAATTTTGCCGCGGTGCTGGAATTGGCAGACAGGTATCGCTCAAAACGATATGGAGCTTTGCTCCGTGAGGGTTCAAGTCCCTCCCGCGGCACCTTAAATAAAAAAATTTTGGTCTGAAATATTTTCTTTTACTTTTTTAAAAGAACCTATCGTTGCGTTGCTACCAATTAAAACGCCTTTTTCCACCAAAACATTGTCTGCCAAAAGGGTGTTTTTTCCAATAGCACATCCAAACTTTTTGAAAAGGATTTTTTCTTTTTTTCCTTTAACGATAGTAAAAAAAACTTTTTTTGCTGATCTTTTTGGGTTTAGAATAACATTTTTTAACAATTGACAATTTTCTGCCAAAAGCGAATAAGAAACAAAAGAAGATTGGATTTTGCAGTTTTCTTGAAAAATTGAATTAATCACGAAACTATTGGAACCGACAAAACTTCCCTTTTCTAAATCATTCTTTCCCTCCAATATCACATTCTGGTCTAAAAAAGTGTTTTTTCCCAAATAACAAAATCCTTTCAAAAAAACATTATCTAAAATTTTAGAATTTTTTTCAGCAAAAATTTTTCCTTTAATTCTCGCTTTTTTTGAAATAAAAACATTCCGAGAAATTTTCTCTTTGAAATAATTATCAAAAATAAAATCGATATAATAAAAGAGATCCCAGGGATATTTCAAAAAAAACATTTTTCTAAAATTTTTCACTAAAAAAGCCCCTCTTTTTTCCGCGTATAAAGAAATTGCTTGCATTAAAGAATAGGGATGGTAAGGTATTTTTTTTAAATAAAAAAGAAAATCAAGGGGAAAAAGATAAAGACCGGTTGTCTGCCATCGAGAAGGTTCTTGACCTTTTTTTGGTTTTTCAATAATATCCAAAACCCGATTCCCTTTTAATTTAAAAACTCCAAAATCCCATGGTCTTTCTGTTAAAGATCCTAAAAGAATAATTGTTTTTTTCTTTTTAAACTCTTCTTTCATTCGAGATAAAAAAAGAAAATTATCAATTCTTTCTGCGTTCAAAACAAAAAAAGGTCCTTTTAAAAATTTTTCCGCTTTCAAAACCGCATCGCCCGTACCCAAAGGTTTTTCCTGGATAACAAACTTTAAAAAAGGAAAAAACTTTTTGATCTCTTTTTCAACGGTTCTGTTTCCGTTTTGAACAATGATGATGTCTTTAATTCCCGATCTTAAAAGCCCGAAAACCGTGTACCATAACAAGGGCCTTCCTAAAATTTTAAACAAGGATTTATGCTTTTCGTTCAAGGGCCAAAAACGCGATGATTCGCCGGCTGCTAAAATGACTGCTTGCATAATATAATTGGATTATAACAAAAAATAAAAATTATGATATAATAATTTAAATCCAGCCCTTTTTAAAAATCTTAAAGGAAAAGAATAACTTTCAGGAGGACGAAAAAATGGACGAAAGAGAACTGGAAAAAATAATCGTTCAACAGCTTTTGGTCCCCGACGGAATCTTGATTAATGATGAAAATTTGTCTGGAGACAAAAGTCAAATTCGCGGAGATGCCCAAAAAATTTTTGGAACGATCAAAGGACTCTGGGGGGATGTTTCAAAAATTGAAGGAAACGTTTCCTTTATTTATGGATGCGTCAGTCAATTAAGAGGAAATGTTTCTAGGATCCGGGGATGTGTTTCAAACATTCAAGGAGATGTTTCTAAAATCTCAGGGGATGTTTCTCGAATTTCTGGTGATCCCTCGAATATTGAAGGGGATGTTTCAGAAATTTCCGGAAATGTTACGGAAATTTCGGGAAATGTCTCGGGTTTAACAGGCGATGTCACAGGTCTCAAGGGTAATGTCACCGGTCTTTGGTGCGATGCTTCGAAAATACGTGAAGTACTCTTTAATAATAATCAAAAATAAAGAGTACCTTTAAAAAGAGGCGGAGGTTTTTCCGTCTCTTTTGCCTTTATATCGAGATTTTTGTTTTATGTTGACAAAAAACAATTTTTTTTTAAAATAAAAACGATGGAAAAAAATTTTTTCTCAATCGAGGGCGGTTATCCTTTAAGGGGAGAGGTTGAAATTTCGGGTTCTAAAAATGGAGCCCTAGCCTTAATCTCTGCTGCCCTCCTAACTTCAACCCCATCAATTTTAAAAAACATTCCTTTGGTTTCTGACGTTCTTGGTTTGATTGAATTAGCAAAAGAAACCGGTGCTGAAATTGAATTCATTGATGAAAAAACAGTAAAAATTTTTGGAGGAGAAAAAAGAAAAAAGGATTTTTCCTGGGCATTATTCGAAAAAATGCGAGCCTCTATCTTGCTTTTGCCTTATCTTCTTAAACATTTTGAAGATATCAAGTTTCCCCCTCCTGGCGGAGATAAAATTGGCCTAAGACCGATCATAACCCACATTGATTTTTTAAATCAATTAGGAATAAAAATTAAAAAAGAAGGTTATTTTTATTCAATAAGAAAGCCAAAACAATTTTCTTCAAAAAAAATAATTCTCAATGAATTCTCTGTCACTGCTTCAGAAATGGCCATTTCTTTTTTATCAACGATTGAAAAAGATTTCTCCTTGTCTACTGTGGCTACCGAACCCCATGTTCAAGATCTCTGTTATTTTTTGCAAAAAGCCGGGGCAAAAATCGAGGGCATCGGAAGCCACTTTCTTAAAATACACGGATCAAAAAAATTAAAGGGAGTTGAAATGACGGTCTCGCCAGATCCGATTGAGGCTGGTACTTTTTTAATTGCTTTTGCTATTTCCAAGGGTAAAGGAGAAATTAAAAAAGTAAGGATTTCAGACCTAGAATATTTCTTAAAAAAAATGAATGAAATTGGCGTTAATTTCAAAACCAAAAAAGAAAGCATTCTGGTCTATCCTTCAAACCGCTTTTGGGGTACTAAAATCCAGTCCCTCCCCCATCCTGGCTTCCCTACTGATTTACAACCCCAAACATCAGTTTTGTTAGCAATCAGTCAAGGAAAAAGTCTTATTCACGAACCGCTCTATGAAAATCGTTTTTCTCATTTACATCAATTAAGAAAAATGGGTGCTGACATTGAAGTCACCGATCCTCATCGGGCAATTATTTTTGGAAAAAAAACATTAAACCCGGAAAAATTAGATGGTTCTGATATTCGCTCTACAGCAAGCCTTATTTTAGCTAGTTTAATTCCTAAAGGAAAAAGCCTTGTCTCTGGAATTGATCAGTTAAAAAGAGGATTTGAAGATTTTGATAAAAAACTCAATAAATTAGGAGCAAGGATTAAGGTAGTATCGAGTTAAAAATTAAACCACAAAATTAATCAATTTTTTCGGTAAAAAAATCACTTTTTTAATTTTTTTTCCTTCAAGGTATTTTTTAAATTTTTCAGACGAAAGAATTATTTTTTTTGTTTCCTCTTGAGAAAGTTCTTTTTCTAAAAAAATTAAACCCCTTTTCTTTCCGTTGATCTGAACAATCAACTGATATTTCTTTTCAGAAATCTCTCTTACCCGAGGCCACTCTGTTTGAAAAATTGATTTAATTTTTCCCTTCTTTCTTTGAAAACTTTGCCAAATTTCTTCCATTAAATGAGGAGCAAAAGGAGCTAGCATTTTAATCAATCCAAAATAAAAACGACTTTGAATTTCTTTTTCTTTTTCTAAAGCGTTAGTAAAAATCATTAATTGGGCTAAAGCAGTGTTAAATTTAAAATTCTCAAGATCTTCCGTAACTTTTTTTACTGTCTGAGAAAACAAAATTTCTAATTTTTCGTTTTTAAAAGCTTTTTCAGAAACACGATTTTTTAAAAACCAAACTTTATCTAAAAATCTTTTGGTTCCGATAATTCCTTTTTCCTGCCAGCAAATTTCTTGATCAAAAGGCCCCATAAACATCTCATAGGCTCTTAAGGCATCAGCTCCAAATTGCCTTACCATTTGTACGGGATCCACAAAATTACCCCATCTTTTTGACATTTTGCGACCATCGGAGCCTCTAACGAGACCAACTGATCTTAACTTTAAAAATGGTTCTTTATGTGAAACTAATTTTAAATCATATAAAAATTTGTGCCAAAAACGAGCATAAATTAAATGACGTGTTGCATGCTCCGCTCCGCCAACATAAAGATCAACGGGCATGAAATATTTCTCTTTTTTGGGATCGACAAATCTTTTTTTGTTTTTAGGATCAATATATCTTAAGTAATACCAACAAGAACCTGCCCACTGAGGCATGGTATTTGTTTCTCTTTTGGCCAAAGAACCGCATTTAGGACATTTTGTTTTTACCCATTTTTTAATCTTGGCTAAAGGAGACTCGCCAGTACCTGTAGGTTGATAATATTTTACTTTTGGAAGTTTTAAAGGAAGTTCTTTTTCAGGCAAACAGATCCAACCAGGATTTAAAAGTTCTCCTTTATTAAATTCTCCTTTTTTATATTTTTTTTCTAAAATTCTTTTTTTGCAGTTTTCGCAAAAAACTAAGGGAAAAGGTTCTCCCCAATACCTCTGTCTGGCAAAAACCCAATCTCTGATTTTGTAATAAACCTTTTTTCCTCCAATTTTATTTTTTTCTAACCACCGGGTCATTTTTTCTTTTGCGATAATTGATTTCAATCCCGAAAACGCACCCGAATTCACCAAAATCCCCTCTCCTTCAAAAACCTCCCCTTCTTTTTGACCACCTTCAATTACTTTTTTTATTGGTAAATTAAATTTCTTTGCAAACTCAAAATCTCTCTGATCATGAGCGGGAACCGCCATAATTGAACCTGTGGCATAATCTCCTAATACATATTCTGAAACAAAGATCGGAACCTTCTCCTTATTAAAAGGATTTTCAGCGAAAATGCCTTCAACCTTGATTCCCGTTTTTTCTTTTTCTCTTTCTTCAGCTAATTTCGCTTCAATTGCTTTCTTATATCTTTCAATTTCTGGCCAATTTAAAATTTCTGATTTTAAATTTTCCAGTATTTTATGTTCTGGCGCCAAAACAACATAGGTCATACCAAAAACAGTATCGATTCTTGTGGTAAAAACTTTAATTTTTTCTTTCAACAATTTTTCTCCTTTTAAAATTCTCATTTCAAACTCCACACCTTCTGACCTTCCGATCCAATCTTTCTGCATTTTAATAATATGCTCTGGCCAGTTTAAGTATTTTAAATCTTCCAAGAGCCTTTCTGCGTATTTTGTAATTTTTATGATCCATTGACGTAAAGGCTTTTTCTCTACTTTTGAACCACACCTTTCGCAATTTCCCCCCTCCAAATCTTCATTAGCCAAACCTGTTTTACAAGAAGGACACCAATTGATGGGCTCGAAAGATTCATAAACCAGGCCTTCTTTGAAAAATTGTAAAAAAATCCATTGGGTCCATTTATAATAATGAGGATCAGTGGTATTAATTTCTCTTGACCAATCATAAGAAAAACCAATCATCGCCAATTGTGATTTAAAATATTTAATGTTTTTCCTGGTAGCCAATTGAGGAGAAATTTTATTTTTTATTGCGAAATTCTCTGTGGGCAATCCAAAAGCATCCCAACCCATGGGATGCAAAACATTATATCCTTGCATCATTTTAAAACGAGCAATAACATCAGTGGCAATATAACCCTTCAAGTGTCCCGCATGCAATCCAGCGCCCGAAGGATAAGGAAACATATCGAGGACATAAAACTTTGGTTTTTTAGAAAAATCTTTTGTTTTAAAAACTTGATATTTCTCCCAAATTTCTTGCCATTTTTTTTCGATACTCGAAAAATTGATTGTTTTAAAAGCCATTTTTTATTTTATCCATTCTTTATAAAATTTCAAGAAAGGATTATAATCTTTAAAGAAATGGAAATTGAAAAAGCAAAAATAATTTTTGAACAACTTTATAAAAGTATAGACGGAATAGAAATTTCCTTGAATGAAAGAAAAAGGCTCCAAATTGAAGATAAAACGTTTGTCTACGGAGAAGTCCTTTTTGAGGAATGCGTTAAACTTTTAAAAAAAGCAGGGTTAAACAAAAATGATGTTTTTTATGATTTGGGTTGCGGCTTGGGAAAACCCAATTTGATTGCCAGCCTTGTTTTTGAACCCAAAAAGAGTGTTGGCATTGAACTCTTAAATGATCTTTTTGAAAAAGCCAGAGAAATTTCAAAAAGATTTAAAGAGATCTTACCCGATCATCCCACTCTTTTGGAATTCAGAAAGAACGATTTTTTAAAAGAAAATTTTTATGATGCTGATTTTGTTTTTTCTCATGCCACTTGTTTTACAAAAGAACAAATTGAAAAATTAGAAAAAAAATTTTTAAAATTAAAAAAAGGAGCAACAATCATTTTAGCAACAAAAAAACTCAATGATGAAAATTTCCGTCTTTTTGAAAAAGAAAAGTACTATGTTTCTTGGGGTAGTACTGATTTTTATATTTACAAAAAGATGGTTTAAATTCTCCTATGGACCCGGGGGGAATCGAACCCCCATCTTAGCCATGCCATAGCCACGTTCTACCGTTGAACTACGGGCCCATCTTTTAATTATAACCCAAATTCTTCAAAGGAAAAGATTTTTCTCTTTTAATCCCTTGATTGTCAACAAAAATTTCAAAGATTTTGATTTTTTTTCCAAATGATCTCTTCCAAAAATTTTTTACTTTTTCTAAATTTTCTTTTCCTAAACAAAGAGCACAAATACCATCCCAACCACCGGCACCAGGTAAAGTAGCCAAAAAAGCGCCTTCTTTTTCGCTTTTTTTTATCAAACAAGAAAGTTCTTTTGGTTCAATTTCTACTCCACTTTTCTGACCCAATTTCTTTTTAATTTTTTCTGCTTCTTTAAAATTTTTTTTAAAAATAAAAAGCTCTTTTTGATACTTTTTTTCATCTTTCGAATAATAAAATTTCAATTTCTCCAAACTCTTGATTGTCTTTAAATTCGCCCTGTTTAAATCAGAAATGATTTTTTGATAAAGCATTGGTTTTTTTTCTTTAAAAACAATAACCTTTCTGACCATTTCTGCGCTCGAAGTTGAAAGGTTTTTAAAATTTCCAAAAAGAATAAAAAAATTTTTGGGAAAATCAATTTTTTTTATTTTAAAATCCCATTTCTTTTCTAAAAGCTTTAAAAGATCGAATTTATTTTTTATCTTCTCAAAAAAAGAAGGGGAAAAACGAACATATTCTTGGGAACCCAAAAGAGCACTCGAAATATCAAAACCAGAACCTATTTTTCCTTGAGCCTGAAAATGCGCAAAATGGGAAAGCTTTAAAATTTTTTCTTTATCTCTTTTTAAACCAAAAAAATTAAAAAGGGCAGCAATCGTGGCACAAACAACAGCAGCGCTCGCTCCCAATCCTGATTTTTCTTTTCCCAAACCAAAAGCAGGGTCAGAAAAGGTTTTGATTTCAAAACCTGAAAAATTCTTTTTTTTAAATGAAAGAAGGATTAAAAAGGTCTCGACTGCGGATTTCAAAAATTTTAAAAATTCTTTCTCTTGATTATTTAATTTTTCTTTAAAAAAAATTCGATCTTCTTTAAAACAACCCTCTCTCAAAATTTTAAATTGGGGAAGATGAAAAATTATTTTTTTATCTTTTCTCTCTTTAACAAAAACAAAAACCCTTTTATTAACAGAAATCACATAACCAACATTCGGTCTTTCTAAGATCGCATAAGCACCCAACAAAAGAATTTTACCGGGAGCGGAAACAATAATTTTTCTCATTCTTCAATAATAATTTTTCTTTTTTTCTCATCGTAAAAATATTTTTTTAATCTTTCTGTTTGGGGATCGATTAAAAACTCTTTTTCGTTTTTAATTTCAACTGGTCCTTGACCCACCTTGGCAACCAATATTTTTTTGATTCCTCGAATTTTGAAAAGAGCCTTTTTTACTTTTTTTTCATATTTTTTTAAAGTAAAAACATGGGCATTGGCTCCGGCATCAAAAGTATAAAAGGCAATATTTTTTCCTTCTTTTTGGTTTAAATCTAAAATCGTAAAGATGATTTCTTTTGAAATATCGTTAAGATAAAAAAGAGGAGGCCAAGTGTCAAGCATGACTGCGTGCAAATTATTACTTTCTCTCATTACCAATTCTGCTAACAAATGAAAGTTACGATTTAAAATTACTTTTTTTATCTTTTTTATTAATGAAGGAAGATATTTTAATCTTGCGGGATATAAAATACTCGTTTTTACTGTCGCTCGCATGCCTACCCTTGAAGAAATTCTTTTCTTTTCATAAGAAACAATTGTAATCAAATTCCTTAATTCGGGCCAATGAAAGGGAGGGGCAAATTGAAAAGCGAAACTATCAGAACCATCTTTCTTTTTTCCTCGTTTCCATTCCACAAAACCTCCAAAAATACTTCGACATGCAGAACCAGAACCTAAACGAGCCAAGATAGAAATTTCTTTAAGAGAAAGCCTTAAACCACTTGCCTTGACTGAAGCTAAAGTCAAAGCTGCAAGGCCAGCAGCTGAAGAAGCAAAACCCGTTTCAGTAGGAAAACAATTTAAAGAGGCAATTTTCGCTTTTTCTTTAATACCTGCTTTCTTTCGAATAAGATCCAATATTCTTAATCTTTCTTTTGCCTCACTGTTGTCTAAATTAACTTTTTTTCCATTAAGCCATAATTCATCTTCTTTTAATTTTTCTGAAAATAAAACCGTTGTCCTTGTCTTTAATGTTTCATCCATTGTCACGCTGACGCTTCCTTCTTGAGGAAGGATTAATTTTTCATCTCTTTTTCCCCAATATTTAACTAAGGCGATATTGGCTGTTGTCTCAAAGGTAGCAATTTTTTTCATTTTATTTTTTCTTCAATAACCCCTTTTGTATCAATCTTAACGGAAAAGGAATAAAAGTCAAATTTTTTAAAAAGCGAAATTAAATCTTCTTTTCTTTCATCTTCCACCAAAACAATAACCGCTCCTCCTTTTCCTCCGGCCCCCGTTAATTTGGCGCCAAAAGCCTTATTTTTTAAGGCAATCTCTCTTGCTTTTTCAATCTCTCGACAAGAAACTGCTCTTAATAATTCATGATTTTTATTCAGGGCCCAACCTAATTTTTCCGGATCGCCATTTCTTTTCGTTTGAGAAAAAATTTCTTTAAACAGGGGAAGATAAGAAAAATAAATTTTCTTTCTTTCGTTTTCTTTCATCTCTTCAGGTTTTTTAAAAATACCGTAAGATAGGGCAAATTTTTTAATTAACTCGGCTGTTGTTTCCCTCTTTCCCTTAAAGGTATCAACAACAATTAAAGAAGTTTTTAAGGGCAATTCAATTTTTAGATTTTTAAAAGAAAATTTAAAGGGAGAAAAAAATTTTTGAAATAATTGAGGTTTTCCCTGGCTAATTGTTCGAGCATCAATACCGCTTGGTTTTCCGCCATGAGCCAATTGGTCAACCAATTGACCACAATAAAAAAGATCTTTTTTCTTTGGTTTCTTTTTTAAAATCTTAAAAAAAGCAAAAGAAAGAGCAACGGCCAAAGAGGCAGAACTACCCAAACCCTTTGGAATTTTTTTTGATAAAAAACTAATTTTAATATCGAAAGGAATTTCTTTTTTGAAAAAGAAAGATAAAAGGGGTAAAAAAATTTTAAAATCTTCTTTTCCTTTGAAACGATCCTTAAAAAATAGGGCCCTTCCTCGATCGCTCTTAAAAAAAACCTTTCCCTCCCCTCTTTTTGTTTCAACAAAAACAAAATTCCTTTTATCAAGCGGAACAGAAATAGCAGGCGCGCCATAAACAACAAAATGCTCTCCTGTTAGAATAATCTTTGCTGGTCTGAAATCAAGGTCTTCATTTTTTTATTGATCTAAATAATAACCTTCTGGATTATGAGAAGGAGGTAATTTGACCTCACTGGAAGAAAAGGTTATCTCCAAATTAAACTCTTTTCGAATTCTCGTCAAAAGACTATCTATCATTATACGAAATGTTGATTCATCTCTTCCCTCGATTGAATAAAGGGGTTCTACGACAAGCGTCGGGATTTCGTTTTTTGTGCCCAGCATTACTATTCTCCTAGCGATCGGTTTTGAAATTTTTCCTTTCAAAACCCTTCCCTGAAGTGTTTTAATTTCATTTTCTTCTTTTGCTTCGTTTATTTTGACCTCCAACTCGTTTAGCGTTTCCTCGTCTATATCTTCAATTTCCTCTATTATTACTTCTCTTAAAAAGAGGGTCTTAATATGGGCATCAAAAATATAACCTAATAATTTTTTATTTAAAAAACCGGCGGATTCATAACTTTGACAGGTAGGAACCGGATATTTGCCAATTTCAAACAATGTTTTTGGATGATCGGTAAAATAAGAAAGAAAAATAGTTATTTTTTTTTCTGTTTTTTTATTTTCTACTCTTAAAACTTGATTTAAATATTGATAAAAATCCTCATTCCACATATTTAAAGAACCAAATTCTTGCCAATGCTGTTCAATATTTTCTTTTAATTTCTCGAGCGTTGAAAGAATCTCTGAAAAAGATTTTTTCGGGATAGACGCATCTCTCAAAAGTTGAAGATAACCAGTTAAAATTTTAATTTTACTCTTATCTAAGTTCAATTTCTCGAGTATGTTTCTTAATTCTTTCAAATTTAAGGTCTTCTTGTTAAAAGTGAAAATAATATCAAAAAACTCAGAGATCTTCTTTTTAGATTCCTCATCAATATTACTAAATTCTTTTAAATAAAAAAGGTGTTTGTAATATTCGTTGTCATATATTTGGGCCTTTAAATGTCTTAATACCTGTTCTCTATCTGGTTCAGAAAATTTTCTTTTTTCTTTTACCTCTGGAACCAAAACTTTAAAAACAAAGTCATTCTTTTTCCATTTTTCAATAATTTCTTGATATTTCTCTTGATATTCTCTTTTCTTTTTATCTTTTAACAAAGGTGCTAATTGTTCTCTAGTGATCGGATCTCCAAGATCATATTTTGTCTGAAAATAACAATTTTTTATCATTGCCAAAATAATCTTTCCCAAAAGATTCAAACCTTCCTGATAATTTATTTTTGAATAATGAGAAGAAAGGGCAAAAATCACGTGGGAAATTCCTGATTCTTTTAAGAATCCTAATAATTTTTGGGGATCAATCTCTTCTTGAAAGGGAATTAATTTTTTTAATTTTAAATATACTTCTTTTTGAACCATCCTTATTTCTGAAAGTATTTCCTTTAAAAACGAAAAACTAATTTCTTGAAGCGCTGTCTGACGGACATTGTATTTTTGAATAATTTCTTTTATTTTTTCAAAATGAGCGCTTACAATATCTCCGAAAATATTCTGAGGAAGCGAAGATAAAAAATCTAAATTTTTAAAATATTCGATTAGCATTTCATTATGTTTCTTGGTAAATTTCAATTCAGGTCTTGGATAGTAAGGGAAAGGAAATTCTATTCTAATGCCTTTATTTAAAAGAGAAAAAAAAGTAGAAAGCAATGTATCTTTTTCTTCTTTTGACAAACCCCATGTTTGAATCACAAAAGGATCAATCCCTAAAACCTTTCCTAAAATTAAAAGAGAAAGATCCTTATTGGAAGAAAAAGCAATTAAAGAAAGGGGATTGTCTTCTGATAAATATTTGAAAATCTCAGAATCGAAAAAGGGTCTTAAATTTTGATCGCTAATTAACTTTCTCGATCGAATGATTTTATCCCTAATCTCAATCATTGTCTCTGATTGAAATTGAGCTCGAGTTTTGGGGTCTGAAAATAAATAAATCAAAGATGAAGCTGCAAAAAAGAAATCCTGCCTTCTTAACTTTTCTAATAATACTTTGAAGACATCAAAGTAAAGTCTTTGATTGTCTGGGTTTTTAAAAAATTCTACCAAATTTCTTATTTTCCAAATTTCCCACTGTCCTTCATTTTCTAAATCCTTGGTTAGTATTTGAGAAACTTTATCCAAGGTCTCTTTAAAAATCTCCGGCTGATTTTTCTGATTTTCTGGGTTTTTATAAAAATTAAAAAGTAAAAACCAAAAACTTGTCTTTTCTGGCTCTTCATTATCTTTCCTTGCCTCTTTCAAGACTTCGTAGATCACAGCTTCAAACATCTGGGAATATCTTTTTTGATTCTCGGAATTCTCAAAAAAGGAAAGCAAGGCATCCCAAGAACGATTCTTAAAGGATTTTTCTAAAACTTCATTTAAAATTTTTGGGTGATCTATTTCAGGATATGCTGGATTAATTTTTTGATTTTCAGGATTTTGATAGAATCTAAGAAGAGAAAACAAATGTTTGTCTATTTTTCTTTTTATCTCTTTAAATAAATCATTAAAAATATCAGGGCGTATTTTTTGGTTTTCGGGATTAGAATAAAAACCAATCAAAGGACCAAAACCAAACTCATAGTCAGAATGCGCGATATCCAATATTCTCAATAAATACTCTGGATTAATATGCTGGTTTGCTGGATCTTTGTAAAAATCCAACAGGAAAAACTGCAACCTTTCATCTTCAACTGCTCTTTTTAAAACTTTCTTTAAAATTTCTGGATGATTTATATCTGGATATTTGGGATCAATTCTTTGATTCTCGGGATTTAGATAGAAATAAATTAATTCTTCTAGGACATAAGAACTATAATCATTTTCTCTTTCAAGTGATTCTAAAAACGTATTGAAAACCTCTCTAAAAATTTCAGGATGAAAATTTCGATTCTCAGGGGTCCTATAAAAGAAAAGCAAAGATCTAAAATCTTTAGATTGCATCATCCTTTCAAAGGCATCTTCTATGATTAAACCTTTTATTAATTCTGCTCTTTGCTCTTTTAAATCAATAGATTTATCAAAAAGATTTTCAATGAAATTTACAATTCTTTTTTGTTCTTCGATTTTAGGAGCGGTCAAGAGATAAAAAAGCATGGTCTCTCTTTCCTTTTGAGGAATTCTTTTAAACCCCTCAGAGGTTAAGAAATTAAAAGCTTCGTGTGAAATTTGAGAATATTTTTCTCTATTAACTTTTTGCCTCCGAGAAAGATTTTCAATTAATTCTTTGATTTGCTGACTTATCTTTTTAAAATCAAACATTTGGGCTTTTTCTTTAACTTCTTGGATTTCTTGAAAATTTAAAGGATCAGGTATCATTTTTTTTATTATTCTAAAAGTTTATTATTTATCGTCAAAAAAAATCATTTAAATTCTTTTTTTTCAAAATAATTTTTTACCACATCGGCGAAGGCCTCTAAACGAGTTTCAAGCCCTGCCTGGGCTGTTTGTTCATCGAAAGAAAGGGATAAAAAAGGAATACCTGTTTTTTGGTGGATTTTTAACAAAATGGGCCTGACGGTTACTTCGGGCATACAACTAAAAGGTAATAATTGGACAACCCCAGAAAAATTTTTTTTGCTATATTTTAGCATTTCAAAAATCGCATCCCTTCCATGACCGCCAACGGTCGACTTTAAATAGGAAGAAACCTTTCTTTGAATAAAAAAATCAGTAAAAAAAATCTTTTTTAAAAGATGATAACTTAAATTTAAATCCCGATGAACCTCCAATCCTAATTCCCCTAATTTTCTTTCAACATGAAAATTGACTTCCGGATCAATGACAGTGTAAATCTCTCCAACAATCCCAACAACAGGCACCCTTTTTTTCTCATAAGGAATTTGGGAAAGTTTTTCTAAAATATCTTTTTTTGCCTTTCTTAATTCCTTTAAACTATTTATTTTTTCTAATTTGAGAAAAAATTCATCTAAAACTTTATCCGTTTTTCCCTTGTCAATTTCCCGGGGTCTTAAAAAAAATCCTATTCTTTCTATCTTTTCAATAAAGCGAATCTCTTTTAAAAAAAGCAAAATGAGGGTCAGAATTTTTAATGATGATTTTTTTGTTAATTGGTTTAATTTTTTGATAATATCAAAAAAATTTTGATCAAAGATAATAAACTCAACGGGTAAATCCTTTTCTTTTAAAATCTTCTGAGAAACTTGGGCGTAATATCTTAAACGACAAGATCCACAACTAGCAGTAACCATAAAAATTTTTCTCGCTCCTTTCTCAAGGGCTGAAAGATAACTTCCCATATTGACCTTAAAAGGAAAACAAAACATTTCAGGCGAATTTTTGCTACCCTCAAAAATTACCTTTGCCGTTGTTTTCTCAGGCAAAACAACCTCAAAACCTATTTCTTGTAAAAAGATTTTTAATAAAGCAGTATAATTGCCAATACGGGGAAAAGTAATTTTTTCCATATTTTTACAAACTATCGGCAAAGGCCTCTAACCTTGTTTGAAACCCCGCTTCTCCGGTTTGTTCATCTAAAATTAAATACAAAAAGGGTATCTCAAAAGATTTGACCATCATTTCAATATACTCTTTTAAGACAGCGTCGCAACCGCAGGCAAAAGAAGAAATCTCAATGACGCCATCGATGTTTTTTTCTTCTTTTAAAACAAAATCTAATTTTTTTATCATCTCTTCGCCAAATTCCCAATGAAATTTTGGAACGGATTTTATCTCTCTTTCTCTTAATATCTCATAGGGTAAATCTTGTAAAAAAAGGGGTTGAAGGTTTAACTTTTCTAATCTCTCTTTGATCCGAAGATTGACAAAGGAATCGTAAAGATTATATGGATGAGAAATCAAGAGAATTTTTTTTAAGGGAGATTTCATTTTTTCTCGAAAAGAAAAAAATTTTTTTTCCCCATCTTCTCTTTCCGAGGATAAAGCCTTTAGATAGGCTTCTTTAATTTTTGTTTTTTCTTTTTTTAATTTTTTTCCAATTTGGAAAGCAAATTTTTCTAAATCGCCTTCAAGAAAAGCAGAAAGGATTTTTGTTTTTAAAATATTTTTGGCTAAATCAGGTAAACCAAAAAATTTCGGACAATATTCAAAACCATATTCGTTTTTTTTTAAAAGGGGAAGAAAAATGTAATCGCATTTTTTATCTAAATAAAGAAGGTGCCCAAAAAAGACTTTAATCGAATAACAAGTTTCAGGATCCGAAATTTTCGTTCCTTCTTCTAAAATCAATTTGTTGGTTTCTGGCGAAAAAATAATCTCACAATTCAAGTTTTTCAAAAATTCTTCAAAAAAAACCGGCCTCTTAAAATAAAAAAGAGAACGAGAAATCCCAATCTTCATAATTTTTAAAACAAAGATTTTTGAAGACCTTCTTCTTTGTCAAAAACTATTTTTATTTTACCATAGACACCATCATAGCCTGGTTCTTTTTCTACCTTTCCCTCTCTTATTTTTTGAATGCCCTGAAAAATTTTAGGATCAATTTTTCCCCTTATTTCTTCGAGGGGTAAAAACAATAGAAGATTCAATTCATTTCCAAAATCTTTGATCAATTTTTCATACTCATCTTTCACTTTTTTTGAATTTTCCAAAACGCCAAAGGCTTGAGCAATGATTTCGGAAAGGGGCAATAAAGAACGAAATGGAATGGCCCTCGAAGGAATAAAGCCCTCGGGTCGATCTGCTAATTGTTCGACTCGATGAAGAACGCCGACGGTTAATGGTTTTTTACAAACGGGACAAAGGCCTTGATATTTTTTTGTTTCCGAAGGCGAAAGTCTTTGATTACAAAGACGATGACCGTCAAAGTGATATTTCCCTTCCTCTGGAAAAAATTCAATGGTGAAAAGAAATTTTTTATTATCCTTTTCTTTTATTGCTTTTTTAATCTCAAAAAAATCAATTTTTTCTAAATCAAAAACATTCGCTTCCCTCGCTATCCTTGAAAGAGAATGACTGTCGCTGTTGGAAATCAAAGTAATTCGATCTAAAACCGAAAGTCTCCAATTCATTGGAGGATCTGAGCTTAAACCTGTTTCTAGTGAAAAAATTTCAGAAGATAACCCTTCAAAACATTCCTCAATAGAATCAAAACCAGAACGAGAACCAAACAAACTAAACCAGGGGGTCCAGGCATGGGCCGGAACAACAAAGGCATCCGGTGAAAGGGATAAAACCAACTTTAAAAGCTCTTTGGCATCCATACCTAAGATTGGACGACCATCGGCTTTTAAATTGCCGACCCATGATAAGCGAGCGTTGAATTTTTCAACAAAAGATAAAGAAGGTGCAAAAACTAACAAATGAATTTTCCTCAACCTTCCTTTTTTTGAAAAAATACAACTGATTTCTGTTGTTAAGAGGAAAAGCGTCTTTGATTTCTTGTTTTTTAAAGAAAAGATGCCCTCGGCCACTGGTTCTAAATTTTCTTTAATTTCTTTTAACCATAAAGGATGGGTAAAATCGCTCGTACCCAAGAGTAAAATTCCTTTTTTTTCAGCAAAAAGGGCCATATTTTCTAAATTCATATCCTTAGAAGTCGCCCGAGAATATTTTGAGTGTAAATGAAAATCAGCAACAAAACGCATTGAAGATTAATTTTTTTTAAAAAGTTTTTTCTCAACAAAATATAGAATAAGAAAGATAAACAAACCCAAAAAGGTCGCAAAAAAACTTAAAGAATATTTTTCTTTTCCGATAGCCACTCCAATGGCTGCAGCCAACCAGAGACCGGCAGCGGTTGTTAAGCCAAAAATATTTTCTTCTTTTTTAGAAATGACCCCAGCCCCTAAAAAACCAATGCCTACCGGAACAAAAGAACCAATGCCTAAAATTTCAAAAATACAAGAAGCTAAAGAAACAATGCTATAGGTTTGTAAACCGGCTGGTTTTCCTTTTAATTCTCTTTCTAAACCCAAAAGGCCACCCATTATCAACGATAAGATAAGTTGATAAAACATAAAAAAGAAAAATATTTTTTATTGCGCTCGATAAATTAAATAACCTTTTTTTACTTTTTCAACTACCTGCAAACCAACCATATCCCCCTTTTCTGCTTTTGAAATTTTTTGATGATTCTTCTCGATCGAGGAAATCGTCTGGGTAAATTCGCTATTCGGACCAACGATCCTTACTGTCTCGCCTACTGTAAAAGGTTCCAAAACCGAAACAACGGCCACCTGAACCCTGTCAAAATAATGAACCACTTTTCCGATCGGTTTCTGATTATTCTGTAATTCCTCTTTTGTCTCCATTTGAAGAGGAAAATTTTTATTTGTTTATTTGCGACCTTTTTCTTTTTCAATCATTAAAATCACTTTCTTTACTAATTTTTTAGGATCCGCTTCAAAAACAATTTTTTTAGCTTCTCTTATCTTTCCGGTTATTAAATCCTTGACTTTATCAGCGATTCCTCCAGAACCCACGAGAATTCCGATGGGCCTTTGAATCTCAAAAGCAGTAGCAAATTCGTGCAAGGTGCCCATTCTGCCACAAACCACAATCAAAGCATCGCCTGCTTTTGTCATAATAACATCACGACCAACATAATCAGAGCCAGTATAGATCATCACATCAAAAACATCGAGGGGTAAACGATATGTTTTTAAATGAGACCTCTCTGAAGATGCCGGCGAAAAGCCAACAGAAAAACCTCCGGCCTCTTTACACCCAAGAGCCGCATAATAAGGAATGCCGGTCGTGGCACCGGTAATTAAAATACATTTTTCTAAAGCAATCTGACGACCAATTTCTTTTGTCTTTTCCATAGCATCAGCAGCGCAGGGCGATAAGACAGCGGCACCAGAAACAATGATCTTGTATTTGTATTTATAATTTTTTGGGTAAAGAAAACCTCCCATAAAATTTAATTTAATTAATTAATTTTACAAAATTATTTTTGTAAAATCAAATAAAGATTGCTTTCTCTTCCTGATTTTCTTTCATAAGCTTTTTTTACAAAAAAACCGGCTTTTTTGCTCAAACCCTTTAATTCCCTCAGGGAAAAACAATGAAAATAACGCCAAGCCAAAACCTCTCCCTTTTCATTTTTCCAAGGATAAAAAATATCTTTAAAATCTAAAAAAGAGTGTTTTAAAATTTTAAGTAGCGCGTACTTCAAAACAAGAATCTTTTTTGTTTTTAGTAAATTCCAAACTGAGATAATAAACAATCCTTCTTTTTTCAAAACCCTTTTTGCTTCTTTTAAAAATTCAATCCTTAAATCTAAAGAAGGAATATGATGAAAAACCGCAAAACAAAAGATTTTATCAAAAAAATTATCTTTAAAAGGTAAAGATAAGGCATTGGCTTTTTGAAAAAAGGCGTTCGGATATCTTTGCGACGCAATCTTGACCATTTCCTCTGAAAAATCAACTCCAAAATAAGAAATATTTTTTTCTTTTAAAACCTCAAAAAGCCTTCCGTTTCCACAACCCAAATCCAAAATCTTTTCTTTTTCCTTGATTAAAGGTAAAAACTGATAGAATTCCTCTGGAATAAAAAACCTCTTACTTGAAAAAAGGGGTGCGATTCGATTATAATCTTCTTGAGTTTTCTCTAATAAATTTATGGCCAAATCCCTTTTCATTAAAATGATTTTAACGCTTTTCCAACAAAAAACAAAAAAAGAATTGGAAAATTGGAAAAGAAAAATCAGCAAAGAGTACAAAATCAAAACTCCCTCAAACTCTTTTTTATTAAGAATTTATCATTCTCTCTTAAAAAAAAGAAAAATCAAAAGAAATTTAAATTTAGAGAAAATCTTAAAAAAAAGACCAATTCGTTCCCTTTCCGGGGTTGTTAATATCTCTGTTTTAACAAAACCCTATCCCTGTCCCGGTCAATGTATCTTTTGCCCCCAGGAAAAAGGTTTACCAAAAAGTTATCTTTCAAACGAACCAGCGGTCGAAAGAGCCAAAAAATTATCTTTTTCTCCTAAAAAACAAGTGGAAAAAAGGATTGAAGATTTGAAAAATTGCGGACACAATACAGAAAAGATCGAATTAAGAATTATTGGTGGCACTTTCACTTTTTATCCCAAAGGTTATCAAAGATATTTTGTTCAAAAAATATTTGAAGGAGCTAATCAGAAAAAATCAAAAGATTTAAAAGAAGCTCAAAAAATAAACGAAAGAGCAAAGAATAAAATTGTCTCTCTTTCAATCGAAACAAGACCAGATTATATTGATGAAGAAGAAATCAAAAATTTGAGAATGCTGGGAATCACAAAAGTAGAATTAGGAATCCAAACGATCTTTGATGATATTTTATCAATGATAAAAAGAGGACATTCCGTTCAAGAAACAATCAAAGCAACAAAAATTTTAAAAGATGCTGGCTTTAAAGTTTCTTATCAGGTAATGCCCAATTTACCTGGTTCTGATCTCAATAAAGATTATTTAATGTTTCTCCAAATTTTTCAAAATCAAAATTTCAAACCAGATTATTTAAAAATCTATCCTTTAATGATCCTCAAAAAGACAAAATTATTTTATTTATTGAAAAAAAAGAAAATCTCTCCTTTTTTGTATTCAGAAACAGAATTGAAAGATTTAATCAAAAAAATAAAAACAATAACTCCCTTTTGGATAAGAATTGAAAGGATTATCCGCGATTTTCCTCTGCCCGGATCTCAAATCTCAAATTTAAGACAAAAAATCCTTCAAGAAATGAAAGAAGAGAAAAAAAAATGTCATTGCTTACGCTGTCGGGAGGTCAAAGAAAAATACAATCTAAAAGAAAAAATTTATCTTTTTAGAGAAGATTACTTTGCTTCAGACGGAAAAGAAATTTTTCTTTCTTTTGAAACAAAAAACAGGGAAAAAGTTCTTTCATTTTTAAGACTGAGAATTCCGGCTTTTTATTTTGAAAACAAAAAACCCCTTTTTTCTGTTTTAAAAGATAGCAGCCTTTTAAGAGAAATTAAAACCTTGGGCGAACTCACCGGTTTAAACGAAAGAAAAATTAGTCCTCAACATCGAGGCTTGGGAAAAAAATTAATAAAGGAAGCAGAAAAGATTTCAAAAAAAGAATTTTATTTAAAAAAAATTGCGGCCATTTCGGGCGTTGGTGCCAGAAATTATTTTCGAAAATTGGGTTTTAAACTCTCTGAAACCTATATGGTTAAAAAATTGTAAAAAACAAAAAGAGGATTTTGTCCTCTTTTTGTTTGAGGGAGAGGTTTAATAAAGCGAAGTTGTCAAAATTTTGCTGGGTTTGGACCTACCCCAGGGAACGTTCCTACCTTCTATATTTTATTAAACCTGGTCCTTTTGGATATTACATCCTCACTCCCTCTGTTTTCTATTTTATTCAAGGAAAAAAACTTGTCAAGATTTTTAAAAAAAACAAGATTTTTCAATATTTTTTGAAATTCTTATTTAAAAGACTGGTTTTTTCTTTGATTTTCTTTTTCTCAGAAAAAGAAAAAACATTTTTGCGAAAAATCTTCTCTAAAATATTCAGTAAATCATCGTAATGCTTTCTCTCAACAAAATATGGAGTTCCGTCTTTTCCGCCAACAGCAAAAGAGTAACGCGCCGGATCCTCATAAGAAGGTTTTGCTCCATAAATAATTTCCGCAACCAGACTCAGGGCCCGAATCGTTTTAGGACCAACGCCTTGGATTAATAAAAGGTTTTCAAAATTAGAAGGAGAAAAAAAATGAATTTTCTCGATTGTCTTTTTTAATCTATTCAAATCAAATTTTTCTTTTAAAACCGGATGCCAACGAAATTCAACGTCCTTTAATTCCATTTCACAAAAATGAGATAATCTTTTTTGAGAAATCAAATGGTCTGATTTTTTGGAAATCAATTCTATATCTTTTAAAAAAGTTCTTGGGGTTTCTGTGGCCAGTCTTAAAGAAATCTCCTTGTTCTTATCGCTGACCTTATCTACCAGATTTAATTGAGCGATTTTTTTAACGCCGACAATGCCAGTATGGGGTTCGCGCGTAAAATCCTTTATTCTAAAAGACAACCAATGATAACGCCTCGCTGTTTGATCCTCTGATCTCATTCCCTGTTGAACAACAACCCAATCTTTTTTTGGAGTAAAAATAAAATTATGATGGTAAATCTGATAGCCGGCTTGCAAAAGGCTTGAATCCACCTTAGCTGAAAGCTTGCTTGCTTTAATTAAATTATCGGTTTCTTTTTGAGAAAAGCCCAAAAATTGGGCCCATTTTTCAATTTGTTCTGGTGTTTTTCTCGATGTCTTTCCTTTGCCGCCACAAACAAAGATTCCCAATTCTTTTTCCAAACCCCTTAACCCCTCTTTTAAAGCGCCCAGCGTTGTTGTTGTCGATCCACTACTATTCCAATCAAAACCAATCACACAAGATAAACTTTGAAACCAAACAGGATCTGACAACTGCCTTAAAATTTCTTTAACTCCAAACTCTTCTCTCATTGTCAAAAAAATAATCCTTAAAAGTTTTTTCATTCTTTCAAAGAGCCAAGGAGGGCATTTTCCGATATCAAGGGGAAGGGTGGCTATACCGGTTCTCATTATTTTATTTTAAAGAGAAAAAATTTTTTATCAATCTAAAAAATTGAAATTTATATTCTCTTCACACGAATCAGGCCCGAGCAAGGGATAATCTCAATTCCTCTTTTCTCAAGCTCGTCTAAAAACAAATTCATACCCAAAGAATCAGAAGAAATATGGCCGGCAATAACGACATTCAAATGGGCGGATTCCGCTTCCTTTCGATGTTCTTCGGAAACGTGCATACCGACAATAGTGCCAATCCCGGCGATCGCCATTTTTTCGTAAAGTTTTGGGGACCCCTCAGTGCCACCGGTGATCTCAGTTAATGCGACCTTCCCACAACGATTTTCTTTAGAACCAACAAAAATTTTGGGACCGGCACCCAATTTCGCGGCCTCAAAATTTTCCGGAATGTCCAAAAGTAAATCCATTAAATCTTCAACCCTTTCTGGTTTCTTTTCCTCGATTTTTCTTTTTAAAAAATCAGCAGCCAAATTATCTGCCGGCGTGTGAATGTTCATAAAATTGATACCCAATAACCGGGCACCATCGACCACTCTTTGGTGATTGATCGGATGGACTCCTCGACTGACTTCTTCAATCCTTACTTTCATCAATTTTTCAGCAACATTGATGGGCACGCCATAATAATTCAAAACATCGCATTGAAGCTCCATGACATCAGATAAAAAAGCCAATCCCTTGCCGACCGGATGATGACCGATTACCAAATCAATATCCTTTAATTCCTTTACCAAAAGCAATTCTTCGATCGTAATATCAATACCCACCAAAACCTTTTTAATTTCTTTGTCTTCAGCAATATGATAAATACGCGAATCCAAATAAGGATTCTCCAATGCCTCTAAATCAAAAAGTTTTTTTTCTTTTTCTGAAAGTTTTTCATATTTTCTTTTTTTTATTTTTAATAATCCTTCAACTCTTTCTCGGCCGCGAAAATCAACATTTTTTCCCATTTCTAAGGCCAAGTTAAATATTTCTTTTATTCTCATATTTTTTATAAATGGTTTCTAATAATTCTTTAATTTTTTTTTCTTGCTCTAGAGGATCAGAAAACTGAGACCTAATTTCGGCCTTTTTTCTTCTTAAAAATTTTCTGATTGATTTGGGTAATCTTTTTTTGATCATAAAAAAAGAAAAA